>Ga0163155_10003381_pt1 | contig 17211 bp, 16 predicted proteins | sample OliLakLV19SP4G1_FD_148611 | JGI IMG/M metagenome (GOLD analysis project Ga0163155, IMG submission 148611) | Freshwater microbial mat bacterial communities from Lake Vanda, McMurdo Dry Valleys, Antarctica - Oligotrophic Lake LV.19.SP4.G1 | ecosystem: Environmental > Aquatic > Freshwater > Lake >... | reverse complement strand
GAGCAGCGTCGTCTTGCCGCAGCCGGACGGCCCGTGGAGAAAGACCCGGCTCCCGCCCTCGATCACGAGCGACGGGATGTCGAGCACCCGAGGTCCCGAACCGTAGGCGAACTGCAGTCCCTCGATCGAGATGGCCGCGCCGAGTCGTACCTCGGGGGTCACTTCTTCACGTACGGCGACACCTTCATGCCCTTGATCGTGAATCCTGCCGTGCCGTAGAGGCTCTCCACCAGATCGATGCCGAGCTTGCCTTCCAGCCAGATTGCCTCGAAGAGATCGAGTCGGACCTTCTGCCGGCCCTCCATCTCCACCAGGACCATCTGATTTGGCGGCGGCGGCGGGGTGTGGACACAGGCGCCGTAGTAGGGAACGAGCAGAAACTCGGCGTCCTCCTGGCTCGCATCATCCAACGGGACGACGTACCCGGCGATCCGGACCACCTGGCCGCTGAGCGCTCGCAGGGCTGGGGCGACGGCACCGGTCTGCGGGTTCATGCCGCCGAGGGTGCGCCAGTCGATGACGACCGGATCTGCGACCGTACCCGCGCCGGTCGCCGTGAGGCTGGTCGCGGCGAGGCTGGTCAGGAGGGAGGGCCGCGCCGCTGTCCATGGGTCGCCGACTGGCGCCGAGAGCGCGAGGACGGCAGCGAGGGCAAGGGGTGTCAGTGGCATAGGTCAGTCGGGGCGGAGGCCTGGCAGAAGGAGCGGCATCGCGAACGCAATGAATATCACGACAACCTGTTCTACACCGCGAGTACGGAATGCTCCGGTCGTCCGCTGACGGCTCAGTGCCGCCGCGATCGGCCGATGGCTGGCGGCGCCCATGTCCGGACCCGGGGATCCATCGGACGGCACCGGCCGCGGCTGTGACGAAACATAGGATTACCTGTCATGGGGGAGACATAAAGGCCGTTCACCCACCCGTGAGCGCCCTGATCCTGTCTGCCCCAGTGCCGATGGCTTCAATTCAGCTTCCCACCCCGCTCTTTCTCACGGCACAACGACTGAACACGTTGGAGCCGAGAGCTCGGCTGTCCGTGCGAGGCGCGGTGCTGTTCGCGCTGCTGTACGCCGCGATGATGCTGTTTGATGCACCCGACATTCTCCTGCACGTGATGCTGGTGCCACCCTGCCTGGCGGCCGCCTGGTTCGCCGGGGAAGCCGCCAGGAGAACACTGGACCGACGCACACGACTCGCCTGGCGTATCGTCTCGGTTGCACTGCTGGTACAGGCGCTTGGCGACGGCGCGTGGACATACTTCGAGATCGTCGGGCGCACCACGATGTGGGATCGGTGGAGTCACGCGGCACAGGCGCTGAGCACACCGCTCTGGCTGATTGCCGTGCTCACCTTCCCGCGTGGCCAACGGACGAAGGCGGACGCGACACGCTTCACGCTCGATGCGCTGACCGTGGTGTCGGCGGCCTCGATGATCGTCTGGCACTTCATTCTTGCACCGCTGCTGGCGGATGCGGCGTCGCGGGAAGACATGGCCATCTACACGGTGTACGCGGCGCTCGATCTGATCACGCTGGTCGCCGCCGCATCGATGCTGCTGCAGGATCCTGGGACGACGCTGCGCCGGAGCTCGTGGTGGATTGCGACCGGGTTGATGGTTGGCGTGATGGCCAACACCACGTGGAGCGCGCTCAACATGCGCTACGCGCCAACGGTGGCGCAGGTGACTGATGTGCTGCGCATCGGTGGCTATCTGATGGTGGGGCTCGGCACGTGCGTGGGCTGGGCCGATGCCCGCGGCATCGCGCCGGGTGGACGGGGCTCGCAACTTCGCGCCCGCTTCAGCATCGTGCCGTACCTGGCGGTCGCGCTCGGGTACGGCCTGCTGTTCGTGATGGCGCTCCGCGAGACGTATCACATCACCGATCTGGTGGTCGGCGCGGTGATCCTGACCGGGCTGGTCATGGCGAGGCAGTTGACGTCGGTGCGCGAGAACATGCGCCTCTACATCGAGCAGACCGCAAAGGAAACAGAGGCTCGATTCCGCTCGCTGGTCCAGCATTCGTCCGACGTGTTCGCGATTCTCGATCCGCTTGGCATCATCCGCTACGTCAGTCCTGCCGCGGAGCGTGTGTTCGGGACGTCGGGAGACCGGATGATCAACCGGACGTTGGCCGAACTGGTGCACGAGGCCGATCGTGGGGCATACGAGGCCCACTTCTCCGCATCACTGATGGGCAGCCTGTCCACCAGCCACATCGGCTGCCGGATGATCCGCACCAGCGGCGAGTGGATGCGCACCGAGACCGTTGCGACCAACCTGCTCGCGGATGTGAACGTCCACGGCATCGTGCTCACGATCCGCGATGTCACGGAACGCGTCACGCTGGAAGAACATCTGCGCCATCAGGCGTTGCACGATCCGCTGACCGGGCTTGGCAACCGGGCGCTCTTTCAGGATCGCGTCGCACACGGCCTGGCGCGAGCAGAGCGCACGAATGACGAAGTGACGGTCGTCTTTCTCGATCTCGACAACTTCAAGGAGATCAACGACTCGCTCGGCCACGCGGCGGGTGATGCGGTGCTCGTGCAGACCGCCAACCGGCTGCGCACCTGCCTGCGCGACAGCGACACCGCGGCGCGCTTCGGCGGCGACGAGTTCGCCATTCTGCTCGAGCAGACGCGCGGTGAAAGCGAGGTGATGGACGTCGCCAATCGCATCACGGCGGCACTCGGGCGTCCGCTCCAGGTGGAAGGCAAGGACGTCGACCTGAACGCCAGCATCGGCATCGCACGCGCGCAGCCGCAGCAGTCGGCGGATGAAGTCCTGCGAAATGCCGACGTCGCGATGTACCACGCCAAGGCGCGAGGCAAGGCCTGCGCGGTGCTCTACGAAAGCGGCATGCACGCGGCGGTGCTGGATCGCATCGAACTGCAGGCCGATCTGCGGAAGGCGATCGAACGCAGTGAGCTGGCGCTGGTCTACCAGCCCATCGTCGAACTCGGCTCGCAGCAGATCATCGGCGCCGAAGCACTCGTCCGCTGGAACCACCCATACCGCGGGCTGGTCTCGCCGATGGACTTCATTCCGCTGGCGGAGGAGACCGGGCTGATCGTGGAAATCGGCGAGTGGGTGCTGAAGACGGCAGCCACCGACGCCGCGGCCTGGCCGGTGCCGCCGGGGCAGTCACCGGTCACGATCACCGTCAATCTCTCGGCACGACAGATGGTGGACGGCAACTTCATCGACATCGTGAAGCGGACGCTGGCGTCGACGAAGCTGGATGCCGACCGGCTGGTGCTCGAGTTGACGGAAAGCATGCTGGTTGGCAGAAACACGGACACGCTGGCGCTGCTGCACCGGATTCGCGCACTCGGTGTGCGGCTGGCGATCGACGACTTCGGAACGGGATACTCCTCGCTCGGCTACCTGTCGCAGTATCCGCTGGACGTTCTGAAGATCGACCGCAGCTTCGTGCAGGGCATGGACAACGGTCCGAATGGTCGCGCACTGGCATCAGCGGTGGTGGCACTCGGTCGGTCGCTCAAGCTGAAAGTGGTGGCGGAGGGTATCGAGCGCGCGGAACAGGAGTGGGATCTGCGCAACCTTGGCTGTGACTATGGCCAGGGGTACCTGTACTCGAAGCCGATCTCGAACTACCAGCTCATCGACCTGCTGGTGATTGGCGATATCAGTGCACCACGCCCGGCGGGTCCGCGCACGCCGGTCGGCGGCCCGTTGCTGCCGAAGCGGAGCGCACTCAGTACGCCACTCGCGATGGCCGCGCTGCACGCCGCACATCGGCCGCTCAGCGCGGGGATCATGCAATCGAGTCCAACCTCACTGGATGCCGTCGTGCCCGATGTTCCCGGTGCCTTTGAAGTCGAACGCACGGTCCCGGTGATCCAGCAGCAGTCGGTCGCCTGACCAGGGGCGTCAGCCGGATCGCGACGAGAACGCGGGAATCAACTGCGCGGCCAGCGTGGCCACCACTTCACGACCGGCGCGCTTTGCAATTGCGACCAGCGAACCGAGCGTGGCACCGATGGCGGTGGCGACGTCACGTTCGCCGCCCAACGGTTCCCCCAGCGACGCGAGGATCTGCCGGCGCAACCGCAGGACGATTGGCGTGGCGAAACGGATGGCGTTGAACCGTGCATCGTAGCGCACACCGAGCCCCTCGATGAGCGCCGCCGTCCGCGCGAAGTACACCATGTCTCCCGGAAGCAGCACTGGAAAATCATACAGCGTCGCCATCACGTCATCAGCCAGGCGCGTGAGTCGCTCGAGCCGCTCGGTGGCCGTGGTCCGCTCGTTCGCGAGGGCAATCAACTGTCCTGCGAGCACCATGATCGTCGCCCGATCCGCCCCCGGCTCGATCAACCCCAGCGCGTAGAAGCCATCGACCACACCCTCGACATCCCCGCGGATCGAGGCAAACACCGTCCGCACGAGCGTACGCCTGGTCTCGACCGGCACTTCCACCACCATCCCGAAATCGAGCAGCGTGAGTCGGCCCTGCGTATCGACGAACACATTGCCTGGATGCGGATCGGCATGAAAGAGCCCGTCGATCATCATCATCTGCACATACAACTCCATCACCGACCGCAGCACATCATCGGGCTGCACGCGCCCCGAACTGATCCAGTCGCCGAGTTGATCGACGCGGCGCCCATCGATGAACTCGAGCACCAGCGCGCGTTGCCGGGTGTAGGCGTCGAAGACTTCCGGCACGCGGATGTTCGGACTGCCGGCGAAGTTGCGGCGAACCTGTTGCGCGTAGCGCGCTTCCTGCCGGAAATCCATCTCATCCGCCACGCGCTTTTCGAACTCATCGAGCACGGTCCGGAGTCCGGCGACATGCGGCGGGTTGAGGCGCGACGCGACCAGGTCGAGGATCCGTCGCGCAGCGCGAAGATCGCCCTCGACGAGCTTCTCGACTCCCGGACGCAGCACCTTGACGACGACCTCACGACCGTCGACGCGGGCGCGATGGACCTGGCCGAGTGACGCGGCCGCGAGCGGCTGCACATCGAACCATTCGAAGACCGTCTCGGGCGGGGCCCCGTAGCTCTCGATCAGGCTGGCCCGGATCCGGTCAGCGGGCACACCCGGCACGCGATCGGTGAGCGTGCCGATCGCACTCACGTATGGCTCGGGGATGATGTCGGCACGGCCAGCGAAGAGCTGCGCCAGCTTGACGAAGGTGGGACCGAGCGACGCCAGCGTGGAGACCATTCGGTCGGCGCGTGCGGCGTGGAAGGCCGCCGTGCGCGGACTGGGGGATCCGAGGAGCAGCCACCGGCGCTGATCGCGACGAAAACTCACCAGAACGGGCAGGCACCGCAGCAGAATCTGAATCACACGCATTGGTCAAGATACCCCGGTCAGGCGCAGGCGAGCCGCCGGAAGCAGCCCGCGCGGATCGCCGGCCCTGCCGCCACGGCGGAAAAATCCGAGTGGCATGGCTTTCCTCGTCATCGCTGGGTCGTCATTCTTCCCGAACCGAAGGTGTGTCACCAGATGCGGCTCACCGACGGACGCAGACATGTTCCCATCCCGCTCGAACTGGTACCGACGCCGTGCCGGTGAGCCGTCTTTCATTTCGATCTCGTGTCCATTCGTATCCTTCCCTCGCTGGCCGCGATTCCGCCGTACGTGTTCTCGGAACTCGAACGCCGAAAGTCCGCGGCCCGTGCCGCTGGGCATGAATTCCGTGATCTGGGTATCGGCAGCCCCGACCAGCCGACGCCGGCAGCGATCGTCGAAGCGCTGCGCGAGGCGGCACTCCACAGCCCACTGAATCCGTATCCGGCGTTCCGTGGCAGCGATCGCCTGCTCCGTGCGGCGTCGCAGTTCATGGCGGCCCGATTCGGCGTCGAGTTCGCGCCCGACCGCGAGGTGGTGGTCCTGGCTGGATCCAAGGAAGGGATCGCCGAGATGCTGGCGGCGGTGGCCGGACCGGGTGATGTGGTGCTGGCCCCATCGCTGAGTTATCCGGTGTATGTGCGCGCACCGTTGATGCACGGGGCCTCGGTCCACATGGTGCCGATGGACCCGGCGCGCGGCTGGCAACTCGACCTGGCGAGCATTCCAACCGATGTGCTGAAGCGCGCGCGGGTGCTGATCGCGAACTATCCGAACAATCCGACGGGCGCCGTCACCACCCACGCCGATCTGGCGGAGCTGGTAGCGTTCTGCAGGCGGCACAACCTGCTGCTGATGCACGACCTGGCCTACTCGGAACTGACCTTCGACGGTCATGTGGCGCCGAGTGTCTTCGAAGTGCCGGGCGCACGCGATGTGGCGATCGAATTTCATTCCTGCTCGAAGTCGTTCAACATGGCGGGGATGCGCGTGGGCTTCGTCGTGGGCCGTGCCGACGCGCTCGACGCACTGCTCTCGTACCGCTCCAACGTCGGCTATGGTGTCTCGATGCCGATTCAGCACGCGGCGGCGTTTGCGCTCGACAACGTGCGCACGCTGATGCCACCGATCGTGGCCGAGTATCAGCGGCGTCGCGACGCGCTGTATGATGCGCTGCAGCAGGGCGGATGGGACGTGGTCGCACCGCAGGCCGCGATGTATGCCTGGCTGCCGCTGCCGGATGGGATGGAGGCCTGGGATGCGGTGGATCGGGTACTGATGGAGGGGCAGGTGATGATCACGCCCGGCCTGGCATTCGGCGAGGCCGGCGCACGCTGGTTCCGGTTGTCGTTCGTGGCACCGGCCGCGGAATTGCGCGCGGCTGCCGCACGTGTGGTCCAGGTGCTTGGCAACGTGACCGCCGGCGCGCGCTAACCCTCGATCAGGTGCGGCACGAATTGCGACAGGTTGTCGGTGATGATCCGCTTCGATTCGCGAATGCCGATGCCACCGGCTTCCTGCCCGATGATCCACGACCCGATCACCGGGTGCAGCCCATCGAAGTCGGGAATGGTCGCCATCGACTGATACACGTAGCCTTCGTCACCATAGTCGCCCTGTGACTCGACCAGTGTCTGGTCGAACATGGTCACGGTGATGTTTGCGCCTTCACGCGACAACAGCGGCTTTCGCACATAGGCATCCCACGTCAGCGTCTCGGCGATGTCGAGCGATGCGGGCAGCAGGTACGGACTCTCCGGAAAGAGATCCCACAACACGGCCAGCAGCCCCTTGTTCGAGAGCAGCATCTTCCAGGCCGGCTCGATCCATTGCATACGTGTCCCCTGTCGGAGCAGCGCCTGCACGAAGCGCTCATCCTCGGCGACGATCCACTCCCAGGGATAGAGTTTGAAGAGCGCTTCGATCACACGATCATCGGCGTCGGTGAAGAAGCCGTCGGACGTGACGCCGATCTGATCGATCGTCAGCGTCTCGCACGAGATTCCGGCCTGCTCGGCGGTGTCGCGGAGATACGCCAGGGTCATGCCGTCTTCGATGTCGTCCATTCCGGCGAAATGCACGCGCTCACCCTGCAGGAACGGGACCAGTCCCTTCCAGTGTTCGATCAGGCGATCGTGGATCGAATTGAACTGGTCCCTGGTCGGGAACTGCTCCTGCAGCCAGAACCACTGCACCACGCTCGCTTCGACCAGCGAGGTCGGCGTATCCGCGTTGTACTCGAGCAGCTTCGGCGGACCGAGACCGTCGTATGCCAGATCGAAGCGACCATAGAGTGATGGTGGCTCCTGTTCCCACGCCGCCTCGATCAGCGGGATCACGTGCGACGGAATACCGAGGCGCAGAAAGAGGCGCTGCTCGATGATGTGCTGTGCCGCTTCGAGACACATCGCATGCAACTTGTTCGTCGCGTGCTCGAGCTTGAGAATCTCGTCCATCGTGAACGAGTAGTACGCCGACTCGTTCCAGTACGCGCCCTTGGCCGAATGCCAGGCCAGCCCGAGGCTCTCGACCTTCTTCTGCCAGTCGGCGCGCACCGGATGCGCAACACGCTTCACGGCGGCGCCCACTGGCACGACAGCGTGTCACCGACGGCGATCGTGTTGTAACGCTCGACGGTGAGCAGGCAGGTGTGCCCGTTGGGCGCGATGGCGAGACGTACCGTCTCGATGAGCTCGCTGTCCTCCTCCGAGCGCTGATCGCGGACCGTGACCGACGTCACGGTGTCGAGCGTGATCGACGCGGCGAGCCGGCCGGAGTCCTCGACGAACTCGGCCTCCTCCACGGAATCCGCCTGTGCCTGGGCAATCATTGCCCGTTCGCGCGCGCGCGCCCTGTCCTCGGCGCTGGTGCAGGCCATCAGCGCCAGCGCCAGAACCGCCACGAGCAGTGCTCGCATCTGGTCAGCCTCCCGACGAGCGACCGCCGCCAAACGACGCACGACCGCGGCCGATGCTGCCGAAGCCGCCGCGGCCAACCGTCGACCCTGACCGGCCACGCGCAATCGACGCGGGACGACGCAGGATGGACGACATCCGGGACGGGTTGAGGGCCGTGCCAGCTGGCGCGACACGGGTGGCGTATGCCTGCGCACGCGCATCCATCGACCGGTAGTTGCCGGCGTATACCGAGGCGGGCGACGAGTACACCGGCCGACCAGCACCGATGAGCCGGGTATAGCCCGCGTAGTAGAAGAGGTACGGGCTCGGGTAGACCATCGGAATCCAGGCGCCGTGGTAGTTGTAGCCCTTGCCCTGAACGGCCGTTTCGCACGCGGGGGCGTTGAACGTGCTGGTATTGCACGGGTCGACCGGCGGTGGCTCGGAGTCACAGCCAGAGACGCCGACCACAATCGTGTTGACGAAGAACAACTGGATACTCGCCGACTTCTTCATCGCTGCTCAGGGGGGTGTCCGGGAAGCGCCATGGCACCGCAAACGACGTCCGGCCGGGCGCGCCAGCGGACAATCAATAGTACGGGATTCCAGCCCTCGCCGTTTCCGTTTCCGCTCAACCGCCAGGGCTACAGCCTCGCACAGGGTGAGTCGATCCCCCTCAGATGGATCGATCCCCGCTCGAGCGGTTCCTCGCCACCCGCCCCGCCGGCCGTTGGAACCCGTGGACACAATGGCTCGCAATCAGCGCACTCAGTGTGTCCACGGTTGCCGGTGCCGGCATCGCCGCCGACCTGTCGCACCGGGCGGCCTCGACTGATGCGTGGCCCATCGCCCCCAGCATCGGCGCTGCGGTCGTCGCCTGCATGACAGTTGCGGTCGAGGTCGTTGTACTGGCGCGGGTGACGTCGACCTCACCGTGACGATGGTAATGGGGGACGGATCGTGTGGTATCTCCTGCGTCGCACGGCGCCGGACTCGCCGCACAGTTCACCGGTATCGCCGTCACGAACGGGGACATCGCCGGTGGTTTCGCGGTACCGGGGGTGCTGAACGGTGTGGGTGCGGCGCAAGCCCTTGCCGGGAATGAGACCCGCTTTCGCTCGCTGGTGACGAATTCGCGGTGCTGATCGAGGGTTGCCAGGACGACGGCGAAGAACCGATGCACGTCGCGGAGCGCGTCTCGAACACCATCGCACGCGCGTTCACGCTCACGGAGCACGAGGCCTTTGCGACAGCCAGCGATGGACTGGCGATTGCCAGCGGAAGCGAGAATGGGGACGAGTTGCTGCGCAACGCCGACCTCGCGATGCAGCTGGCCACGAAGCGCGGCAAGGCCAGGGGGGAGCGATTCGCACCGCACATGCACGAGGAAGTGGTCGAGCGACTCGATCTGCTGGCGAACCTTCGCCACGCCATCGAACGCAACGAACTCGAACTCGAACTCGAATATCAACCGATCGTCGATCTCGAGACGCGTAAGGTGACCGGCCTCGAAACGCCGCTCGGGATCCTGATCGGGCTCAAGGCGCTGGGAGTCCGCCTGCCATTGATGATTTCGGCACTGGGTACTCGTCACTGAGCCATCTGCACCACTTTCCGGTGGACGTGCTCAAGATCGACATGAGCTTCGTGGATGGCGTGGCCACTGGACCGGGCGCCGGCGCCTTCGCAAGCGCCGTCATCGCGCTCGGCAACTCGCCTGGATTGAAGACCGTGGCCGAAGGCATCGAGAGTGATGCGCAGTACGATGTGCGGCTGGCGCTCGGTTGCGCATTCGGCCAGGGGTTCCTGTTCTCGCCCCCGCTGCCACCGGGTGTGGTGATGCCGTTTCTGGGAGCCCATGGTGAACGGGTGATGGACCAGATGGATACGCGACCGCTGACGCCGATGTCGAGCGATCCGATCGCGTCGTGCGTCGAGCCGGGTTCCTGCGATGGTTAGTTTGGTGCGATGAGCACTGACCGCACTGCGCCGCCGCCGAAAGTCCTGCTGGTGGCAGCGTTCGCGGCGCTCTACATCATCTGGGGCAGCACGTACCTCGCCATCAAGATCGGCGTCGAGACGATGCCGCCGTGGCCCATGATTGCCGCCCGCCACGCCCTGGCGGGTACGATGCTCTTCACCACGCTGCGACTGAGCGGTGTTCCGGCGCCGAAGCGCGCACACTGGCGCGGCGCGGTGACCGGGGGCCTGATGCTGCTGGTGGTTGGCAACGGGCTGGTGGCGTACAGTGCGCACCGGCTGCCGAGCGGGCTCGCGAGCATGGTGGTCGCCACCACGCCCATCTGGATGGTGGTCACGGAAAGCCTGCGCCCGAAAGGTCAGCTGCCACGGGCGAAGGAGTGGCTTGGGCTGGCCCTCGGGCTGGTCGGCCTGGCGCTCCTGGCCGGTCCCAGCCTCGCGGCCGCGGTGCGCGGCGACACCGGTGCGGTGGACGTGGGTGCGGTTGGTCTGTTGCTCGTGGGCGCGTCGTCCTGGGCGGTCGGTTCCGTGATTGGCCGCGACATGGCACGACCGGACAATGCCTTCATGGGCAGTGCCCTCCAGATGCTCTGCGCCGGCGGCTTTCTCACCGTGGCCTGCCTGCTCACCGGTGAATGGAACCAGGTGGATCTGCCGGCGGTGTCGATGCGATCGTGGATCGCGTTCACCTACCTGATCGCGTTTGGCAGTCTGCTTGGCTTTACCGCCTTCGTCTGGCTGCTGCGTGTTGCAAAAACTTCGCAGGTGGCGACGTATGCGTATGTCAATCCGATCGTCGCACTGCTGCTCGGCGCCTCGATCGGGCACGAGACGATCACACCGATGATGTTGATTGCGGCCTGCGTCACGCTGGCCGGTGTGGTATTGGTGGTGATGCCGCCGCTGAAGGCGCAGACATAATTCGGTTCGTCACTCGCGCTTGCCGAGCGAGTCCCACAGATGCAGGGTGGCGTAGGCGCGCCACGGTCGCCAGGCCTGGGCGCGTGACAGGATGTCTCGTGCTGGTACGCCGGCGTTGGCCATCGCCTTCAGCACGCCGAGGTCGGCGGCTGGGAATGCATCCCGATCGCCGAGCGCGCGCATGCGCACGTAGTGCGCCGTCCAGGGGCCGATTCCCGGCAACGCAATCAGTGTGGCTTCCGCCTCGTCGGTCGGCGCACCGCGCAACGCATCGAGATCGATCGTACGCGTTGCGACCGCGACCGACACGCCGTGCAGCGTGGCGGCCTTGGCATTGGTGAGCCCGATCGTTTTCAATGTGTCGGCACCAGCGGCGGCCAGCGTGGCCGGTGACGGAAAGCCGAACAGCGGAAGCTGACCGTCGACCGCCGCCAATGGCGTGCCGAATGCGCGCACCAGCCGGTCGGTCATGGTGCTTGCGCCGACCACGCTGACCTGCTGACCCAGCACCGCGCGAATGATCCCTTCGAAGGGATCCAGCAGCTGCGGCAAGCGAAGAAAGGGGCGCGCCTTCAACAATGGTTTCAACAGCACGTCTCGCCTCGCCAGCGCGCGGAACGGCGTCAGATCGGTGGCGAGATCGAAACTGCGTTCCACCAGTGCGCGAATCGCTGCCGCGTCGAGTGCCGGTCGCGTCCGGGCAACGATCGCGTGGGCCGCCGCCTCGTACTGCAGATCGAGCAGCAGATGTGCACCAGTGGCATGCTCACGCACACTGCGGAGATAGTGCAGACCGTCCACACGCTCCAGTGCGTCAACAGTACGCACCACCAGGTACCGCAGGGTCCAGCGGACATCAACGTCGATCGGCAGCGGAATCGTCGTACGGCGCGACCACGCCGGCAGGACCGTCACGATGCCGCGCGGCGTCGAACAGCCGCTGGCGGTGCGCCCTCGCCCCGCGGTGGCGCAGCGCCTTCCACCTGCAACAGCGCCTTCTTGATCTCATTCCCCCAGCGATACCCACTCATCGAACCGTCGGAGTGGATCACGCGGTGACAGGGGATGACGATGGCTACCCGATTCGTGGCGCAGACGTTCGCCACCGCGCGCGCGGCGCCTGGCGTGCCAATCGCGGCCGCGATCTGCGAGTAGCTGCGGGTTTCGCCGAACGGGATCGCGATCAGTGCGTCGAGCACTCGCTGCTGGAACGCCGTCACCTGCATGTCGATCTCGACGTCGGCAACGGCGGAGTCGCCGCCAAGCCTTGCCACCACCGCGTCGAGCATGCCGGACAGCGCACCATCGGTGGCCGCGGTCACTTCCGCACGCGGGAACTCGGCCCGAAGCTCACCAACGAGCGTGTCGTCGCTGGCGGCGAGCGACACCCAGCAGAGGCCGAGCTCAGTCGCGCCGATGACGAGTCGGCCGAGTGGTGTGTCGGTCGCGGCCCAGCGAATGGTCACGCCTGCACCACCGCGTCGATAGGCCGACGGCGTCATGCCAAGATGTCGCGCGGCATCGGCGTATGCGCGGCTCGAGGCAGCGTACCCCGCGTCGAAGGTCGCCGCACTGACGGTGCTGGCGCCGCGCAGCGCACGTCGGAAGGAATCGGCGCGGCGGCTGCGCAGATACGCCGACGGCGACGCGCCGAGAATGGCCGTGAACAGTCGCTGCAGGTGAGCGGCGCTCATGCCGACCTGCGTCGCGAGTTCCCCGAGCGGAATCCGGCCTTCCCTGCCCGCCGCCACCGCATCATCGAGCAGCGCGCGGGCGCGCAACACGGCAGCCTCGGCGCGGGTCTGCTCGATCGGGACAGTCTCGACGATGGGCATGTACAGCAAGCTGGCAGCGGTCACGAGGATCTCCAAGAAGATGGTCCTCAATGATCGCTGCCAACCGGAACGTTCGCCTCCCGAATCGTGCGAACCCGCTCAGGGCAGTCGCACCAGCCCGAGCGAGAGGATGAACGCGCGCGGGACGCCTGGTTCGAAGGCGACCGGCTGTCCACCGACGACATCCGGGTTCAGGAACCCCGATGTCAGGTAGCGCCGGTCGAGCAGGTTCTCGACGCGGATGAAACCGGTGAGGCCGACCTTGCGATACAGACGGGAGGGCCGGCGCAGGGAGAGCGTCGCATTGAAGACCGTGGCTGACGGGAGATCAACACGGTTCGCATCATCGAGCACGTAGTTGCCGGTGTGCTGCACTTCGCCATCGAACCGGAAGGGTGTGTCGCTCACATCGTATCGAACGCCGCCGGACGCCATCGTTCGCGGCACACCAACCATCGCGTTCCCGGAATAGTTGGCGAACCGACCCGGCTTGCCGTAGTGCACCGAGTCCACCGAGTAGTCGATGTACTTCGCGCGCATCACTGTCGTGGTACCACGCAACGTGAACCCCTCCTCGAGCTCGAGCTCACCGCCCAGCTCCACACCCTGACGGCGGGCCTTCGAGGCGTTGAAGTAGAACCGGCCGCCACGGTACGGCACCAGCTCGTTCTGCACTTCGGTATTGAACACCGAGACTTCGTAGCGCAGCGCCTTGGTGCCTGGCGCGGTCAGTACGAGGACATGCCGCGTACCGACTTCATAGGTGAGGGACCGGATCGGCTTGAGCAACGGGTTGATACCGGTCACCGTGTCCTGGCCGAAGGTCGAGGCGGGATCAGTCTCATTGTTGGCCGGCACTTCGACGCCACCACCGATGTTGGCATAGAAGAGATTCGCACCGGATGCGCGGAATGCGGCACCAAGCTTCGGCGAGAACTGTGAGAAGCGCTTGCTTCCACTCAGCTTCGGTCGGATGCGGTCGGTGAGGCCGTAGCGCAGCAGGTCGTAGCGGCCACCGATGTTGAGCATCACCCGCGAATTGACGGCCCACTCGTCCTGCACGAACAGGCCGCCGGTGGTGGCCTGTTCGCTTCTATCCTGCTGCAGTGTGGTGCCCTTCTCGCCCGCCGGCGTGAGCGACCAGAACTTCGCCGGGCCGTCCTGGTGCTGAATGTCGGTGCCAAACAGCATGTTGTGCGTTCCATACTGCTCGCGGAAATTGATCCCGCCGCCGCCGTGCACGCGATTGAACTCGCGAAAGGTATTGCGCTCGGAACGGATCAGCTTCTTCGGCGTGACATACGACATGATCGTCAGCACGCCATCATCGCCATCGGCAACTTCGAGCGTCGTGCCGAACCGGATGACCTGATTCTCACGCCGTTCGCGGCGCGTGTCGTAGGTCGCGTTGGCGTCACGCGGTGTGGCCTGTGCCTGCGCCGCGGTCAGCGGACCAGGGATGCCGAAATCGTTCTGTGCACCCGTCAGCCGCATCGACAGGCGCGTGCTCCTGCCAAGCGGCGTCACGAGGCCCGACGACAGCAGCGTACGCTCGCTGGCCGCGTTACGGCGCCATCCGTCAGACTCCGTGCGCGAGACCGCAGCGTACATCCGGGAATCTCCGGTGCCGGTGCTGGTCTGTGCAATCGCACGCCGCAGGCCGAAGCTGCCGGCCATGGTCCGGAAATCGAAGAGATTTCCCTCCAGTGGGGTGGAATTGAGCGAGATGATGCCGCCCGCCGCATTCCCGAACAGCGCCGAGGCATTCGAGCGGACCACATCGACCCCGGTGACGGTGCCGAGATCGATCAGATCGAGGCTGGTGCGCCCATCCGGCTCTGTCTCGGGAATCCCATCGATCATGACGCGAATGCCGCGCATCGTCGCCGTATTCGACCGGTCACCGGCGCCACGGGCGCCGAAGCCACGAATGGTGATTCGCGTATCGACGCCGCCCGAACGGGACTGTGCCAGCACCCCCGGAATGCCCTGGAGTGCGTCGGCGAGTCCGACACCGGCGGTCGTGCGCAGGCGGTCGAGTCCGACGGAGGTGACCGCGAATGGCGTGAGCGACAGCGGCGTTGCGCTTCTCGTGGCCGTGATCACCATCCGCGGCAGCTTGCCAGCGCGTGTGGAATCGACGGTGGCAGTATCCGCGCGCTGCTGGGCGGCCAGCGGGCTACCGGAGAACAGCGCAATTGCAAGGACGTGTCGAATTGGCATGGCCACGATCGAGGATGATTCGGAAAAGCCGCACTGGGAACGATACGTGCCGGCTGCCTCCTTCGTTTGGCTTCGGTCTGCGAGCGATGCTCGGCGAACCCTCACAAAACCTCACGAACCCTCACGAACCCTCACGAACCCTCACGAACCCTCACGAACCCTCACGAACCCTCACGAAACCCCACGAACCCTGATGGACCCGCATGAGCGGCTCCCCCCTGTCCGTTTGGCCGATGTTGGCCGGTGGCCCCATGGGCGAGCCTTGTATGCGACGCGGCCAGCCGGACCGGGCGCGAGCACCACCGACACGCCATCCCAACCCCACCGACCCATGTCGACCCTCACGGAAATCTCTGACCAGCTGGCCGACGCCGTCAGCACCGCGGCGGCCAGCGTCGTCGCCGTTCACGCCCGCCCACGTTTGGCGAGCACCGGGGTGCATTGGCGCGATGGCGTGATCGTGACCACCGACGCCACCGTGCGGCGCACTGACGATATCTCGGTCACCCTTCCGAACGGGCAGCGCGTGACGGCCACGCTTGCCGGCCGCGACCCGGGCACCGATCTGGCTGCCCTGCGCATCCCGACCGGACTGCTGCCTGTGGCGATCCACGCCGCGGCCGCTGACCTCCGACCTGGCAACATCGTCCTGGCACTCGCCCGCACTGGCAACGACGGACCGCATGCCACCTTCGGCGTGGTGAGCAATGTCGGCGAAGCATGGCGCACCTGGCGCGGCGGCACCCTCGATCGCCGGGTCCAGAGTGATGTGGAGCTGCCGCCAGGCTTCGGTGGCGGACCGCTGGTCACGGCGCATGGGGCCATCGCCGGCATCAACTCCGGTGGCATGAGCAAGCCACTCTGCATGACCATTCCCGATACCACCATCGATCGCATCCTCGATGCCGTACTCAACCGCGGGTATGTGGCGCGGGGCTGGCTGGGTGCCAGCATGCAACTGGTCAAGTTCTCGGACAGCGCCAGCGCCAAGCTCGGTTTTGATGGTCGTGGCGGTCTCGTGATCCTGGACGTCGAGCACGACAGCCCGGCCGCCCACGGCGGCGTGATGATCGGCGACGTGCTGGTGCGGATCGATGACACCCGTATCACGCAACACGACGACGTGCTGACCTTCCTGGGCAGCGATCGCGTCGGCACCACGGTGCATCTGCACGTCGTCCGTGGCGGTGCGGTGGTGGTCGTTCCGGTGACGATCAGTGAGCGCCCGCGCCAAACCCGATAGACTGCCTGCGTGGACGATGACGTCATTCACCTCACGCTAGGGGCGATGCCCGCGATCGTGCGGGCTCGCCTGAGCGCTGGTCTTGGAGCGCGTGACGGTGTGCTGCTCGATGACGGGCGGGCGCACCGCGCGCCGCGTTCTGACGCCGCGCACGCGGTGTTCGTCACGGAATGGCCGAACGCTGACGAGCCGAGCGATCCGCGCGCTGCCACGGTGTATCTGCTCGATCCCGGAGTGCACCCGCCGCCAGCCCAGTTGGCACGGCTCAGCGCCGGGTGGCTGCCGCTCGATACGGATGCCGACGATGTCGTGGCCGCCTCGCATGGCGTGGTGCGCGGGTTGACGGTCATCTCGCCCGCCGTCCTTCCGTCCGCAAGCAGTGCTCGCGACCGCGCCACGCGGCGCGAACAACGCGCCGCAGCCGTCGCCGGCGGTGACGCAGAACCCCACTTGACCGATCGCGAACTCGAAGTGCTGCGTGCGCTGGCCGAAGGGATGGGCAATAAGCAGATCGGCGGGCGCCTTGGCATCAGCCCCAGTACGGTCAAGTATCACCTGCAGGCAATCTTCGCGAAGCTGGGGGTCCGGACGCGGAGCGAGGCGGTGTCGTACGGCCTTCGGCGCGGTGTGGTGCCGCTCTGACGTGGGCGGATCGCGCGACGGCGTTCCGACGCACACCTTTCCGGGTACGGTCAGCGCACCGCGCGCAGATCTCAGCCTTCACCCGGACTCCGATGTCGAGACACACGCAGAATCGCCTGTTCGTTTTGCTTGGGGTTGTGT
>Ga0163155_10003370_pt1 | contig 17261 bp, 17 predicted proteins | sample OliLakLV19SP4G1_FD_148611 | JGI IMG/M metagenome (GOLD analysis project Ga0163155, IMG submission 148611) | Freshwater microbial mat bacterial communities from Lake Vanda, McMurdo Dry Valleys, Antarctica - Oligotrophic Lake LV.19.SP4.G1 | ecosystem: Environmental > Aquatic > Freshwater > Lake >... | reverse complement strand
GTGATTGGCTTCATATGCCCCCACGGTAGCCGACCCGTCCGTGAGCGAGTCAGCTAGCACCGCCGTGCCTGACGGCGTCTCAGAGTACATCTCCCATCGAGGCATGCCGGCTGGGAGGGCCGGGTGGGGTCCGCCGGGGCTCACCGTGACCTGTACCTGGATGATCGTGGAACCCTGCGGGACCTCGACCGGAAAAAAAATGACCTTGACGCCAGCCGCATCGGCGAGGTGTGTGCACTGCCAGCCGGATACAGCGGCAGAGTCACAAATACGTGTCCAGTCGGAAAGGTATTCGGCGTGGCGCATCTGACGCGTGAGCGTCGCTGGGCTATTGAGCGCCTGGAGGTAGGCAGTTCGATCGCCAAGCGCCTCGAACGCGACGTTGACGCTGACCGCGTTGCGGGGATCGCCGTCGGAGGGGATCAAATACGTCGCCGGGAATAGTGCTGGATTACCAGCGTAAGGGCTGCTCATGATGTGGCTCTCCCAGAGATGTATCGACACTCTTGATTACGCGCCGGCGAGTAGGTCCCAGCCACGTCGATGCCCCAATTTTTCCACTTGCCGTTGGCCACGCCTGGTGGCGAGTCGGACGGGGTAAATACGGCGTCAAACTCAATGATGATAAACGGGCACAGCGTGCCTGCCGGCTTCCATCCGCCGCGGTTGCCACACACTAGCTGACGCAGACTCGCGATCTGGTCGAGCGTAGCTGTGAACCCCAAGCCAAGGCCATCGTCGCCCCAGACTGCGCCGGCTGCGCCCCAGACACCCTCAGTGACCCATAGCGACGGCATCGGAGTCACGATCGCCCAGTAGCGCGTCCTTGCCATTAGAGGGAATGCCCCGTCCCAGTCCCAGTTGCCCTTGAGACGGTCAACGACCTGAGCCCCGGCTGCATCTATCGTGTGCCATGTCCCGCGGTCGTTCACGATGCGCAGGCCAACCGAAGCTCCGGTAAAGTACGCGCGGACCTGTTCGAGCATGGCAAATGGAGTGCCGGTCCGTCGCCTGTCCGTCATCCATCGAGCAAGCCGCCTGCGGTAGCTTGCCGCGGGCTCGTTGAATCCGCGGAGGATGCCGCGGTCTTTGCCGAGGAGCGGCAGCGCCTCCTCTGGCGCCTTGCTCGGGAAGCGCGCCTTCACGCCCTGGATCGCCCACTCGAGGACGCCATCGAGCGCAAGACCATGGGCATACGTGAAGCGCTCGCCCCACGTCCGCCGTAGCCACGCGGGGGACAGTTCGCGGATCAGATCGCGCATCCCGATAGTCATCCTGTCACCTGATTGACGACGGTTGCGCCACCGACCAAAACGACGACTTCACTCGCCGCGATGGCAGTATCAGTGAGGGGAGTAAACATCCCCACCTGGTGAATCTGCTGCCCAGCTCCGGGCACGGTAACCGCCTTCAGAATTTGCGCCACCAACGTGTTGACGAACACGAAGCCGGCGCCCGGGCTGGTGAAGTCGCCGCCAATCGGCAGTGCCGCCGCCCAGCTGGCGAGCTGGGACGCCACCGCCGCCTGGACATCGCCGCTCAACAAATTCTGCGACGTATAGACCCAGACCTGGGATGTGATTGTGACGTTCTTCGCGACCGCGCTTGCGACGGTGCAGTCGAATCCGATCGGAGCCACGAGACGATCGATCTGCGCTTGGATCAACGCTACATTGGGCGCCGACACTGGCCCGCTTGGGCCTGCGACGTACAGAGTGCTCTGGCCTGTGGCTGAATCGAATATTCCACTGGTCCTCGTAATCGTGACGCCCCCATTCAGGGCGAATGTCAGCGCGAGATACTCGTACGCGTCCCTCGCGCCAGCGGGCGACAGAGACGCGAACTTGAGCCGACAGCGCAGCCGCAGAGCGACGTCAGTCTCCGCATCGAAGCCGACCACTGCCGCGTCGTTGATGACGGTGACGCCAATCAGTACAGTCTCGATGGAGGTGATTGTCCCAGCGCTCGACGTGCTGGCCGACCCCTCCTCTATCGCCTCGACCGGCACGATCAGCCCGACCTGGAGTGGGTTCAGCGTGAAGGGCCCGGTGTTTCGGTACACCTTCTTTGTCGTCGGGTTGAACACCCTGAATGCCTGTGCGAGGAACGGGAAGCTGCCGCCACCGGCGTTGGACAGAGTGACAGAGCCAACCGCGAATGTCGCTTTGATCCGCGGAGTGTCAAAGACCTGCTCAGCGAGCAGGTCGAGCCAGAGTGCCTCGGCCCAGTCGAGGAATCCGCTCCGCGCGATCTGCACCTGTAGATCAGTGAATGGCGACAGCACCGCCGCGAACAGCGATACCATCGCGCGGATGACCGAGCCTAGATGCCAGCTCGACACAGGGAATCCGAGCGTGGTCAATATGCTCAGGAGCGTGGCGCGAAGCTCGTCCGACGTGAGCGCCTTGACCAATTCGAGCAACGAAATCATGTGGCCTCAGATCTCACGAACGCGACGTCTGCTTGGCTCGCGTTGACGACCAGCGAGAAAGGTCCTGCGCCGGTAGACATCCGGATCTCACAGCGCATGAGACCATCCTTGAACGTCACGCGCGCCTTGACGCTGCCCTTCACGATGCGTTCGTCCTGCTCGTACGCCGCGGCCAGCCGTCCCGGTATTCCGTCGATGTCATCCTGCGTGATCCCTTTCGAGATCAGATCGCGCAGTCCAAATCCAAACACCCCGTCTTCGTCATCGACCAAGGAGCCGGGCTGCGTGTCGAGCACGCGAAACGCCCACTGGATCATCATGACGAATCCGGACACCTCGCGGCCTGCGGGGTCCAGGTCCTCGACGCAAGCGAGATCAAGGCCAAAGTCAGGAGCTACGGTCGTCATGTCGCCTTGACTTTCGCGGCGCCCATTGATGGCGGTTCGAGCGCCATCGACCAGCCGGAGATGCCAGTCAGGATGCCCTTTGCCGCGGTCTGGATCGCGGCGCCGCCGTCATTCGGGACCGGTGCCGAGTTGAGGATCGCAATGGCGAGCTGCTGAATGCGTGACCTCACGAGCGTGTCTAGCGTCACCCAATCAGAGCCGCCGCCAAGCTTGACTAGGTCAGCGTCAATCCACGTCTCGATCGGGACAAATCCAGGCTCCTCCTTGCGCGTGAAGCCGACGATGATCGGCTGCGCGGGGTCTCCGTCGACGAACTGAACGAGCACCACTGCGCCCGGGCGTAGCGTGGAGAACGCGCCGGCCACGCCGGGCGCCATGCCGACGGGTAGCGCGTCTGGCAACCGCAGTTCCTTGTTGACGACCTGCAAATTCACGCGGTCGCCATCCCTACTGTACACGCGGTACCGGTAGATCCCGTGGTAGGCCCGCGCCGGATCTGCAGCGCTGGCGAGCGCGCGTAATGCGTCAGCGATCGCGTTCCGCGCTGTGCCCTCCAACGCGAAGGCGCGCAGGCCTTCCTTGTCGTAGTAGACCTCGACGTCGCCGACGGTGAGGCCAGGCGTGAACCGGACCGAGTCAGCCACCCGAGCCCCGGGCAGGACCTGCGAGACGTCGACGCCCTCGAACCGAAGCTCGAATGCGCGACGATCCGGATCGAAATGGACGACGCGAACACCCGTGGCGTCGAACAACGGCCGCGTGCCGACGCGCGTCACCCCATCGGTGCCTACCCACCATGTCGCGCTCGGGAAGAGCAGGGAGAGCAGCCTGGACGCCGGGGCGGCCTCGCGCTCCCAGTCGACGCCCACCGAAGTGTCGAGCGTCGTGTCGACCGTGACGACCTCGCCGACCTCGCGCCCAGCCTCGCGTGCGAGGCGACCTCGCGTGATGCCGCCGTCATTGTGGTACGCCTTCGCCGTGAGCGCCTTCCCCCAGCCGCCGCCACCGCCACGGACCGTGATCGACTGGTGACCAGCAAAGGTGCCATCGCCGCTCGGGTCGACGGTCCCGCGCAGCTCTAGGCCGCCCAACGCGACCACCACAGAGCCGCTTACGGGCTTCGGGTCGACGAGCCCGAGCTGAGCGAGCCAGACGCCACCAAACGGCAGCAGGACGCGCGCAGAGGCGCACGGTAGGCCCTGGACGGTGCAAAGGTGCGTCGTCACTTCGCAGCCTCTTCCTTGACCAGCTTCGTCAGCTCCTTGATCATCGCCTGCTTCGGGCTCAGCTGCGTACTGGGGTCGTCAGGACCGCCATCCGCGCCTTTGGCCTTTAGCACCTGGACGGGCTTAGGCGGCTTGAACTGCGAGCAATCCACGGGGTACGAGTACAGCCCATCGCTGCCCTCCGCCTCCAGCATGCCGACCTTGGTGACCACGACGCGACGGATCCCAAGCTTCACTAGCTCGGGCGAATCGACCTCGAGCGCCACTGGCTTCTTGCCCTTCGGGGCAGTTTGGAACAGCGGCCGAAATTCGCTCTCGAATTGATCGAAATGCGCAGGCAGCCAGCAGAGAAACTTGATTTGTACGTCGCACAGCTCGACGCCGCCAAATTTGGACGTCGCGCCGTCCGTGCCCTGTCCCGCGATCTTCTCCCATTTGTAGAGCGCCGCAGCGCCGCTGACTATTACCTTGGACGACCACAGACGACCGCCCACGCGGATCGTGTTGTATGCGGCGGGGTTCATGAGAGGGTTCACGCGGCACCCCGCACCGGCTCGCCGACCATGGTAGCGGCGTCGCGCAGTGCCTGCACGACAGCGGCATGAACGCGAGAGAGAAACGCCGGATCGTCGCCGCTGCCATTAATGGTGACGTTTGCCACCAGCGTTGTGCCGCCGGTCCCGGGAGAGCCAGCCGAAGCTGCGCCTGCATCCGCGGCAGTCGTCATGGCGGACCTCACAGCGACCGCCGCTCCAGGCGCCGAACTCTCAACGCCTTGCTCGTACCCTGCCATTGTCTGCCGCCCCATCTCGGCGAAGACCTTCGACGGCGACTCAATGCCAAGCTGCTCCTTTGCGGATTCGATCGCGCCATCGACCACCCCAGTCAGCGCCTTCGCGACCTTGGCCGCGCCTGCCGCGATGCCTGCGACGAGACCATCAATGATGGCCGACCCGAGGTCCGAAACCCCAGTCGCGACGCCTTTGATTGCCGCGCCAGCGCCCACCGCGAACGCCACAACCGCGTTCTTTGCTCGGATCATGCCGATGGCGACCAGCAGCGTTCCGATCACGAGATCCTCCAGGAAGCTGACGACGCCAGCGCCCGGACCGAGGAAGTCGAGAAGCGGCTGGAGAGCGATCTCTGCGATAGCCCGCAATGCCTTGCCGCTCTCGCTTGAGCTGTCGAGCAAGCCCACGATATCGGACAGCCCCTGGAGCCACGGCTCAAGGTCCAGGCCGGCGAACATTGAGCCGAAGCCGGCTTCGGCTCTTTCCCAGATCGATCCGAGCGAGTTGTTCATCTTGGCGGCAGCGCCGCCGAGCTTGGTCTTGGTCGCGTTGTCGAGGGCCTCGAGTCCTGAGGCGAGGTCGACGGCGCCAGCCTTGATCGACGCCTTCGCGTTCGCCAATGTCGTCTTGGTGCGCTTCGCAAGTGACGCTGCGACGTCGTCAATAGTGATGCCGGTGCCGGTGAAATCGAGCGCCTGCGCCGTGAACCTTTTCAGCCTCTTGGCCTCCTCCGCCACCGCCTGGATTTTCCCGCCGGCGGTCGCGCCGAGCACCGCTGTGGTGCGCGCAACAGCGGAGAGCGCGTACTCGAGCGAGGCACCCTGTAAGCCTTTGTCGGTCAGCGCTTTCGCGATGTCGGTCAGCGCCGCTTTGGTCATGGGTAGCGACTTCGACAGCTTGTCGATCCGGCCGCCGAGCTTGGCCCCGCCCTCGGCGCTGCCTGCCATCGCCTCATTCGCGAGGCGGGCAGATCTCGCCAAGTCGGCCATCTTCACCGCTGCCACGATCAGACCGACGGTGAGGATCAGCACTGCCGCAATCGCAGCAGCTATCGGACCGATCCTGCCCAGCGCACCTGCCAGCCTGCCAGCGCTCCCGGCGGCCGCGGCGCTCTGCGCGCCTGCCGCTCCCGTGGCCTTGCCGAGCTCCACCTGGGCGCCCGCGTTGGCCTTCGCCCCCTTCGCCGCGTCGAGGGACTTCTTCCCGATTTGGTCCAGCGCGCCGCCGCCCTTTAGGTAGCTTGCCTGCGCCTGCGCGATCGATTCCTTGCTGGCTGTGATCTTGGTCTGGAGGTCCTTCTTCGCAGCGATCACTTCGTTGCTGGATCCCTTCAGCCGGCCCATGGCGGCCTGCATGTCGCGGAGCGCCTTGGTCTCGTCCTCGATCTTCGCACGCAGCTTCGCGAGGGCTGCAGCCGCGCTGGCGGCCCCATCCTCGACGTCAGTGACGTCCAGCTCCACTGCGAATCGGGCGGTCTCTTTAGCCACTCTTGATCACCGGCATCCTCAGGAGGTGACGGATCACGCCACCAATCAAAATTGCTCCGACCATTGACGGGATGTAGTCTTCGCCTTCCCCGTCCGTTTTCAGCACGGCGTAGATGCAGCTGCCAGCCACGCCGTCGCTGTCTTCTGCCTCGGCGAGGAGGCTGGCTATTTTCCCTCGTCTTCCTCCCGCTGGACACCATAGAGACGCACGATCAGTGAGCCGAGCGGGTCACGGATGGCAGGCTCCTCGTGTACGATCTCGTCGTATTCCTCCGCAGTCGGATAGACCACATGGGGCTTCACGAAAAGCTCTACGTCGTGCCCAGTGCCCTTGGTCTCACGGAATTTCTTCAGCTTGGTTGGCTGACCCGCAGTCACCACGATCAGCTTGCCGCTGTTGGTGACGTACTTCGCCAGGCCCTTGCCTTCGCACCCATGCTCTTCTTCCAGCCGGTCGACGATCTCGGTGAACTCGGCCCGCTTCAGCGCGCGCTCGAGCCGGTCCTTTCTCTGCCTGTCCTCGCGGCGACGCGAAGCCTCGGCCACGCGTTTCTCAGCCTCTTCGACCTGCTCCTCGAGCGACAGCTCCGTCTTCGGTTCCACGTTTCCTCCTTCGTTTGCGTCCCTCAGATGACCCCGAACAGCGGGTCAAACGCGTGTAGCGTACGGCCGTTCCGTCGCATTCTCGTGACCTGGAACACCACATCTTCGATCGAAGCGTCACCGGTGCCGGCCTCGGATCCGCCGCCATCTCCGACCAGCGAGCAGCCGAGCATCTCGTCCTTCACTTCCTTCAGTCCCAGCTCGGCATACTGCACGATGATCGGGAATCGCGCGTCGCCATAGGAGGGGCTCTTGGCTCTCTTCGCGAGAAACTCGCGCAGCTCGGCCGCTACGTGCCTATAGACCGAAATGGTGCAGTCCTCAGCCTCGTATGTACCGCTGGTATAACCGATCGGCGCCTGCGATCGATTGAAGCCCACGACCTTCCCGCGAGTTCTCTTCTGTCCGTACTTGAGCGACTTCGCCCAGACGAGCCGGAAGTTGGCGATTCTGATAATCGTGCTGGACGCGTCGAACGCCTTCCCATTGATTCTGACGACGTTTTGCGAGGACATTTCACAGCTCCTGGAAGACGGCCTTCAGCGCCGGATTGTAGTAGCCCGCCTCGGCGACGATCTGCTTTGCGTAGGCTAGTGGAGTGATCTTCAGCGCACCGCGCAGCGTAAACGTCGACAGAATGTTGTCGACGCGCGACAGCTGGAATTGCGCGTCGCTGGCGTTGCGCTCCGCGATCAGCGCGTCGTACAACGCCGCGTTGACTATGCTGTCGATCGCGCTCGCCTCTTCCTCGAGGATCCTGCCAGTGTCAGGATTGACCAACAGATCGGCGCTCGAGAACTCTTCTAGCTCCCGGCGCACAACACGGCGCGCGATGTTCATCACGCGGCGGTGCTGCAAATACTTGAAGTCCGAGCCAGCCGCAGACAGCAAATTGACGTTGTTGAAGTAGACGCCCTGGCGTCCAAACCAGCTGCGATAGGTAGTCGCCCGCGCGTCATCCAGCCCTGGCGTCAAGACCTCGTCGTGGTGCTTGGGGTTGTTCGCGTCGTCTTTGATCCGTACCGTCGGGGGTCGCGGCGATACGGCGCGCTCGCCAACTTCAGACAGGTCTTGACCCGCCCTGACCGCGACCGCGCACGCTGCAAGATCCATCGCTGGACGCCGCAGCAGTCGACGCTGTGAGATCGAACTCTGCAGCTCTGACCCGCCAGCGGTCATGGCGATCCCGTCAAACGAGGTAGCGTCGAAGGCTGCCCTGAATGCCGTGAGGTAGGCCGCCGATGTCTCGCCGATAGTCGGCAAACGGAACCCTCCAAGGAACGAGATTTCCTTGCCGATGTTCTCCGCATTGGTGCGCCGCGTGCTGCATGTAGCGACATCCGTCGCCGTCATCGGCCCCTCGACCAGTAGCAGATCGAAGCGGTTTGAACCATTGATCACAGCGTCCAGCGCGGTCGCAAGCTCAGCGTTGTTCCATTGCTGCGCGCTCGCTCTTGTGCTCGCAGTGTCACCAGCGACCATGGTCCCGGCGCCAAAGTTTAGCCGCACGTTGGCCTCAGCGATCACGTAGAAAACGGCCGTCCCCAGAGCGATTACTGGGCTCATGGTGCGGCCGCCATCGAGAGAAAACTGGAAGGTGATGCCAGCTACCCCAATGGTCCCGCCAACAATGAATCGGACGAAGACCTCGTAGTCGTCAAACGGCTCAACCGCTGCGTCGTGAGTGACGACGCTCGTTCCCGTTCCCGTCTCCACCACGGTGGTGCACGTGCCCGCAATGGTGTCACCAGCGCGACAGCCGAGCACCGGCTTCCCGGTCTGGTCGATGGCGTAGCACATGGCCTCGGATAGCGGACCACCAGCCCCAAATGTCGCGACCACGTCGCTCTTGCGCGCAAGCAATTGCGGGGTGTTCAATGGTCCAGAGATTGCGCTCGCCACGATGGCCAGGCGGGTGTCGTTGTCCCCAGGCTCGAGGACGCCGACCTGGTTGTCGAGCGTATTGATCGTTATTGCGTTTACAGGCATGTCTTCCTCACGTCGGGAACGATGAGTTTGGTTGCTGGAACACCGCTGACTCGATGCCCTGTGCCGTCGCCAGAACGGCGGTCGGGCGAGCGTCTTGGATCTGGCCGTGGACGATGAGAGGGAACTTCAGCGCGCAGCCGAAGACGTTCTCAACTGGCGTCACGACCCACTCGACCTCGCCCATCTCGATTTCTCCGCATTGGCTGCTGCGAATGGCGCGCATCAAGCACTCGAACAGATCCACGCAGACGCGGTAATGGGCGCGCTCGTCGTCGCGCCCGGCGGCGCCGTCGTGGCCCCAGACATGGATCGTGCACTGCTCCGCCCAGCCGTAGATTGCTCGCGGGAACCCACTGCCAATCTGCTTCGGCATGCCGATCTTTCCGGCCTTGCCTGCGTCATCGCCGGGCACAAACACGATACGACCAGCACGGTCGGCGCCGGGCTTCTGGTTCGTTTGCTTCGTCAGCTCCTTGCGACCCCACCGCAGCACCTCGGGGAGGCTCCGCGCAACGAAGTAGGCCGAGCAATCGGTGAAGCATTGGTCGAGCGCGTTGATGCCCATCAGCCGGCCCCCATGACCTTCCGGAATGGTTTGGCAACGCCTGCGCGGAAGGCCTGCGCGAGCGTGTCCGGGAGGCTCCCGCCGCTCGGCAGGATCTGCCGTTGTGGGTCCTTCTTCGTGCCGTAGTGGTGGATCGCCTCGGGGCCAGAGATCACCGCGACGAGCACGGTCCCGATCGCCGTCACGACGATCTTAGACCCGGCATTGACGAGCGCTCGGCCCCCGTCCTTCTTCGGCTTCCACGCGCTGCCATCGGGCGCAGTGCCCGCGTTGGCGGTCGCTGCGAGAGACCGCCGCATGTCCTCTGCGAGATCGGGCGCAGCGGCTTTGATCGCGCCAGGGATGGCGCGCAGCTCCGCGATCATTTTGTTGATGTCGCCAGCGCCGCTCATCGCCGGACCTCTTCGCGCTGGCGGTCGGTCCACGCGTAGGGCGAGGCCTCGGAGTAGCCGAATGACCCGCCGCGATCGATCGCCGAGCTGCCCTTCATGTCCTCTCGAAGAGGCAACTCGAAGAGCCCCTCTTTGCTCTCGGCGGCCTCTTTTACTTCCTCGAGCGCAGTCGTGGCCGCGGCCTTGATCTCGCTGTCCTGCTCGGCGGCAGGGTTGAAGCCGCGCTTCATGTAGGCGTCGAATGTCACGAGATCTGTCAGCCAGCCGAGCACGATTTCGGGCACCGGCGAGGCGAACGGGGTCGCATAGCGCTTCGCCAGACGCGCCTCGATCTTGCCCTGCTGGAAGGCGATCCTCGAGCCGAGAAATCCCGGCTCGCCAACGTCCAACGCGTCAACGTCAGCAGACGGCATGACCGTGCGCGTGCGCCACTGGAGAGGGGTGAGATACATGTCTCAACGCCTCGAGCCCCGGGGCTCGGGGCCTACCGGGGCGAAACGAGTTTAGCGTCAGCTCTTCAGGTCGCCTTGACCTTGAAAATTAAGTACGGATGACCGTAGCCAACGACGTTACGGCCCTTGCAGTGCCATTCGAGCTCTTCTGCGCGGTTCAAGATCGCGTCGAGACCCGTCGCACCGGCTTCCTGGCCGCTATAGTAGTTGATGTTGAACGGCTCGCGGTCGACGTACACGAACGCGCCCAGCTGCGAGCTGGTAATCTGCTCGGCGACGACGAAGAACGTTGAGTCGCTCTCGTAGCCGGCAAGCTCGTCCATTTCGATCGGCGTCGCGTAGTTGAGAAATTTGATCAGCCCCTCGACGTCGTTCGTGCCGGCGCCACCTGCAGCGGCCTGCGCAATGGTCTTTGCGCCGGTGAGCTGCACGAGTCGCGGCATGAGCGCCGGGGGCGCGAGGATGCGCGACGGGCGCAGAAAGCGCGGGTCGACGCCGTTCGGCATCTTGATCGACGCGATGTAGCTGCGGAGCTTCGCGAGGTTCTGCAACGCGACGTCCACTGTCACAGAGTCACCGATCACGATGGCGCCGGGGTAGCCGGCGTCGTTCGGGTCAGTGCTCGGCGTCGACGCAGCCGCGCCGCTGAGCAAGTTCGCGTAGGTCTTCGACGGGTCGCCCGGCTTCAGCGGATGCGACTTCGAGTAGAAGGGCAGCCCGTCGTAGCCGGTGCTCGTCGCAAGCTCGCCATTTTTCATGGCTTCGGCGAGCTTCTTCTGCGGCCAGTAGGCCATGTACGTGCCGATGTCCTTCGACCAATGCGCAGCGAGCTCGAGGCCCTTGCCGTCGGTGTCTTCGACTTGCTGCCGCAGCAGCCTGAGGCCGGCACCGGCGTAGCGGTTCTCGAACTCGGTGGTGTTCGACACCAGATCTTCGAAGGGCATGTTGCCGCCCTTCTTGCCGAGGTCCTCGATCTGGGCCGTCGACATGAGCCAAGCGACCATCTCCTTCTTGGAGGTGGACTGCATGGTCTTCATGATCTGCGACCACCAGAGGTTCGACAGAAGACGCGAGTACTCGTCCTCCGTGATGGCCTGCATACGGGATTCAAAATCAAACAAAAACTGAGGCGTTAGAGCGGGCATTTGTCAGATCCTTTCCTTCCCGCTGTCACGGGCTCACGTAGGCGTTTGCGGCCCACTTGGCGTCACGCTTGGCGACAACCACGAGGTGCCGCTTCGACGCGATGAGCGCCGTGGTGAGAGCCAGGGGGCCGTCCTGGTCGCGGTACTGCACCGTGTGGCCGTTCTTCACGCCGTCGGCGAAAAAGTAGGCGACGGTGCCGTCGGGCGCCGCGGTCGGCAGCGTGATCGTCGACGCGCCCGCGGTGGTGGGCACGTCGAATAGCGCTCCGACGGCAATGGTGGCCGGCGCGAAGTCGTTCGCGACGAACGCCGCCACAGCCGGGAGACGACCCAATGGGGTTGCGTCGATGCGCTCTATCGCGACGCCCTTCACGGCGTCGACGTCCCAGATCCGGCCCGCCTGCGACTTGCCCAGTGACGTGATGCTGACGGTGTTGTCGTCCGTGTGGTACGCGATCTTGCCGACGTCGGTCGCGAGCACCGCGTTGCCGGCAGTGTCGTTTGCGAACCGCTCGACGACGATCTCGTCCTCGAGGTCGACCGAGATCGTCTTGTCACCGGCCGCGGCGTCGATCGTCTCGTTGAATATGCCGATCGCAAGCAGGCCGGTAACTGCGGTCGCCGGTCGCACCTTGCCCGTGATCGGGTCAAGCATGGCGCGCGTGCCCTTCCAGGCCTTGAAGCCTGAGGCGAGAATGAAGTCCTTGTGTTTCCAGGTCTCGAAGCGGCGCGGCCGCTCAGCTGTTGCAGCAGCCATGTTCAGGCTCCCTTTTCCGCCGCGCGTGCGGCTGCTTTGGCGGCGACGTGGGCACGCGCCTGCGCTTGCGTCAGGGGGGTGAAGAACACCTTCGTCCCCTCACGACGGACCACCGGAGCGGCGGCCGTCGACACGTTCATGCGCCGGTCGAGCTCGGCGCGAACCTTCTCGTCCTCGGACATGGGCGCGCGATTGCCACCCTGACCAGCGCCGCGGGTGGCGGCGATGCGGGTTGCGGGCGCGGCCTCTTCAGGAGCCGACTTGATCAGCCCCTTCACCACAGCGAGCGGCTGCTCTGCCGCCCAGGCGCGGATCGAAGATGCGAGGCGGTGACCCTGCTGCTCGAGCAGGCGGTCGCGCTCGACGCCCTCGACGCGAGCCGTGAGCGCCTCGAGCGAGGCCTTCGCGTCCTTGCCTAGCTCGGCAACGATCTTGAGCGAGCTCGTCTGCTTCGCGGCAGCCTTTGCGCGAGCTACGGCAGCCTTCGCGGTCGCGACGGGGTCTTTCTTCTCGTCGTCCGCGCCGGCGGCGACGGGCTCTTCCTTCGGCGCGTCGCCTTCGGCCGCGTCGCCTTCGGCCGCGACGTCGTCGACCGGGAGGGGCGCATCGGCCGGCTCGTCGCCGCTGGCTGACTTGAGTTTGGCGAGGAGGGACTCGATCGCCGCCTTGGGATCCTCCGCCTCGAGAGCGGCCTCGAGTGCCGCGAGAACTACGGGGTCAATCATGTTTCCTGCTCCCGCTCGAATCCGTTTGGCGGAAGCGAGCATCCGTGCGTTGTGCGTTCCGGGGCTCCCAACGAGGGAAACCCGGATGACATCCGTGATTTCGCCGGTGTCCTGATCAACCAGGTATTCGGGCGAGAGAAAGAGCCGCTGGCGCGTGGCAAGCTGCTCGGCGCCGACAGCGCTCCAATCGAAGCGAAGCCACGGCGCGCCGTGGCGGATCTCGAGGTGCGCATAGCCACCCGTCAGCGGCGGTTCGTCGGTCGCTGCAGCCGCGCGCTCCTCTTCGGAGCAGTTGTGGTCGATATCGATCTGCAGCGGATTGCCGCGCTTGCGGTAGGCGCCGAAGGCCTCGCGTACGCTGCGCTGCGTCCACTTGTGCACGCCGTAGTCGGTAGGGTTGTCGCCGACGTTCCACAGCTGGATCTCAGCCGGCGGGTCGCCCGGGATGAACGCATAGGCGGCGACCTTGCGCCTCGAGCGGGCGCGCACGTGCACGGTGGGCGAGAGGGCGAGAGTCACGCTGCCACCGGTGCTATCGGCCGCCAGGCAATCGCCCACTCGGGCTGACCGTTCTTTCCGACCTCAAAATCGCGTACCCGCTCAATCCCACATAGCCAGCAGCGCGACGACTTTCCGTGCTCGCAGCGCGGCACGCTGTGCTCGGTCATCTTCGCCGCCAGCGCAGCGCTGGCATCCTCGGTGACGACGCCATCCTCTTCGGGCTGGTCCGGCACGAGTGACAGCATGGGCCGCTCGCCCTGTGCCGTCGGCGTTACCGCTTCGGCCGCTGGCGCAAGCGCGATCACGGGTACCTTGAACCGCGTCGCCATCTCGCGGGCGTCGACCTTCATGCCGTACGGGGCGAACACGCGGTTCGTTTGCTCGACAGCCGTTGCGCACGCCGTCATGGCCTCGGCCTCGGCTTTGAGGTCCGCCGGGGGGCGTGTGTCCCATTGCACGCTGCCGCTGGCGTCACCGCCATAGCGACGGTCCACGATACACGCGAGGCCCTGCGAGTTGATCGTGTAGGCGAGCCCGTCGGCGTCGTCCTGCACGATGTCGCTTCGAATCGTCGCGTGAATGTCGGCGTTCGCGAATCCGGCGCCGCCTGTAACGGTCACGATCTGACCCGCGATCGAGATCATGAACTCGCGGTCGGCGGTCTCGATCGTCTGCTGGAAGATCTCGTACCCGCGTCCGTTCGACTCGAGCAACTTCACGTCGTATCCGGGCGCCATGCCGAACACCGTGTTCACGCCCCACGCCATGACCTTCTGGAACCAGCTCTGCTTTTGCGCTTCCGTCGCGCCCTGCGGGGCGACTGCTACGCGCGCGGGATTGGCCAGCTTGCCGCTGTAATTCTCGCGGTAGTGGAAGGCGTGATCCTTCGCGATGTAGCTGCGGCCGAGGTTCGCCCACGAACCATTCGCCCACGGCTGCTGATAGCCGCCAGGCGTGTGCAAAAGCCATCGGCCATCGCCCGGCGTGATCGGGAGCGGGCCCGCCTCGGACATGTAGTACCAGCGGTCTTCTGACCATCGGTACCGCAGGAACTCGGGGTCGAGACGCACAAACACGGGTAGCTCGCGTCCCGGTAGCCACAGCATTTCGCCGACAGCGACGCCGAGCAAGATGCCGTCACCAAGAAAAAGCGAAAGCTCCTTCGGCGAGAATGCCTGCTCAAAAATGCCGACGCCGATCTCTTCGTGGTTCTCGAGCGCCGCGACCACGTTCGGGGTGCCGCGAAAGCGCTTCGGCAGGCGCATGAGGCCACCTGTGCGCGTCGACAGCAGGCCGCCGATCGTGCCGTCGCGTCGACACGAGCGGGCGAGTCGAGCCGCCTGCTGAATATCGCCAGCGTCGGCTGCGTGGATCGCGTTCTCGACGTCCGCCTGATACCAGCGGGTATTCGTGTAGGTCGGGAGCGGGCGCTCTTTGCGAGCGCGCTCGGGGTCGCCCTCAAACTGTGAACGCAGCTGCGGCGACCGAGCGCGCGGGATGAAGTAGCTGGTGAACGATCCCCAGAGACTCACGAGCCACCGTACGGGTCGAACACGCGATCGACCGCGCGCTCGGGCTCGTCGCCGTCGTCGTAGGGGTCGAGCGGGACTGCGGCGACGGCGCCGGCTCCAGTCTGGAGCGTCAGAGAGCGAGGCTCCCACAGGCTGAGCATGAAGCAATCGGCGCGATCGGGTGAGCGGCCCAGCTCCTTGCGCAGCACCTTCTTGTCGGTCGCTTTCAGCCTCGACGCATTCACGCCATAGGCAGCAACGGCGACCCACGACGGCGCGTGAAGCTCCTTCGTTAGCTTCGCGTCCTCGAGAATGGCGCCGCCCTCGCGCAGCCATTGCGCGGCGTTCGCGTGTAGCTCGTCGCGCACGGTCCCGTAGATCGTGGGGTCGCGCTGCGCCTTGTCGCTGGAGCGGACGCCGAACAGCTCGAGATCGTGAGGGCGCTCGTCCACGTGCGCGCGCAACAGACCATAGACTTCGTTTCCGATCGGGCCCTCGCGGTCGAGGCACACGATCGGGACCTCGCGGTCGAGCCGGTGCAGCTTCAGGAAATCGAGGAGGTGAACGACGATCGCTTCACCCGTGAGCCCGCGATGCGCCTGGAGGGCGGTCTGCTTCTGTCCGCGCCGTGCGCCGAACGTCGTCTCGTCGCCGTTCTCGCCAGGCCCCGCAGGGTCGACGCCAACTTGCAGCGTCCCGACCGCAGGGGTCTCCGACCAGCGCGCCTCGGCTTCGCCGAGCAGGTGGAGGGACATGATTTTTCCCTCTTCGTTCTTGACGAAATTCCCGCGCACGCGGACCTGGTAGAGCGGGCTGTTCTCGCCCCACTCCTCGCGCTTCTCCTCGACCCACGCACGCGTCGCGAGGCCCGGCACAACGTTGCGCCCCTCGCGCACGTTCGGCGTATCCTCGCTCGAGATGTGAATGGTCTTGTAGAACTTCGCCTTCGACTCAAAGGCTTCGAAGAACTCGCCCTCGCATCGAGTCGGATTCGACGTCATGAGAATCTTCGCGCCGCCCGCGCGGTTGCCCTCGAGGGCCTCGAAGATCGAGTCAGGAACACCGCTGGCCTCGTCCACGAGATAGAGAAGGTTGGCCCCGCTTATGCCCGCGACAGCCTCACTTTCGCGCGCCGTGAAGCCGACGATCTCGCGGAAGTCGGCGCTCCTGATTCCGCTGCGCGCTAGCTCGCGCGGCTCGCCATCGAGCGGCACGATCGCCCGCGCGTGCATCTTCCTCACCTCGCGGTAGAAGATCTCGTCGACCTGCCGTGCCGTGACGCTGGTGCAGACGACGCGCGCGTCTTCGAAGCTCGAGAAGAACCACAGCGCGACGATCGCCAGCGAGTGGCTCTTCGAGACCTTGTGCCCAGAGCGCACCGCCACCCGGCCGTGATCTCGCACCGCCTCGAGGATCTCGATCTGCTTGTCCCACGGCTCGACGCCGAGCACCTCACGAGCGAAGCGCGCAGGGTCGGCTTGGTATTTTGGGTTCGGCCAGGCGCGCTGGTCGGAGCTAAGCCGGCGCGCGAGCGCGAGCACGTCGAGGTGCGGGGACCTCGGGGACGCTCGACGACGCGGAGCCGTGGCCAGCTGCACCGCTGAGCTATCGCACGGGGCAGATCGCCCCGCGGTTGCGTAGCCTTATGCCTCGGTTGCCGAGAGCAGTTGCGCGCGCGGTTGCTTACGCGCCGTCGAACCCGTCCAGCTCCACCGCCACCGCCCTTGCCGCGGCCGGGTGGGGCTCAAGAGCCCGGTGGAGCCGGGCCAGGATGTCACGCCATTCCGGAGATTCGAGGAGGGTCACCCACGTCGGCTGGCAGCGCGCGAGAGCCGTCAATGCCCCGGATCGGACCGAAAAAAGCCGCGCCATCTCGGTGTAGGAGGCGCCCGAGCCCTGGGCCTCTGCGATCTGGGCGTCGACATCCGAGGCATGAGCGAGGGCACGCTCGTAAGCCGTCAGCTCGCGCGCCTGACCGGGTGCGGCCGGCGGGGGGTTACTCGCGACGTTAGGCGTTGCGGGCGCGGTTGCCACCGCCGCCTTCACATCCCACGACGCAGCCGGGATGGCGTACTCGCGCTCGAGCGCGAGTCGGCGCTCGAGACCAGGGAGCTTCTGGCCCGCAACCCATGCGCTTACGGCCTGGCGTGACACGCTAGCGCGTCTTGCCACCTCGGACTGGGGGTGAGCCGCCAGCACAGCCCCCAGGCGCCCACTGCCCTCGCTACGTGCCACGGATGCGCATCCGATCTTTGGCGGCGACACGCCCCGAAGCCCAC
>Ga0163155_10003369_pt1 | contig 17270 bp, 11 predicted proteins | sample OliLakLV19SP4G1_FD_148611 | JGI IMG/M metagenome (GOLD analysis project Ga0163155, IMG submission 148611) | Freshwater microbial mat bacterial communities from Lake Vanda, McMurdo Dry Valleys, Antarctica - Oligotrophic Lake LV.19.SP4.G1 | ecosystem: Environmental > Aquatic > Freshwater > Lake >... | reverse complement strand
CTCAACGACTCCGAGCGGAAGGTGTACAGCGCCCTCGCCGGCGGTGACCGTGACGTATCCGCCCTCGCGGCAACGACGGCACTGAACGCCCCCAACATCTTCACGATCCTTCGCCACCTCACCGACCTGGGCCCGGTATCCCACACCGGCGGACGCGGCCAGAGAACCACCTACCACCGCGCAACACCGCCCCGGCCATGACCACACCGCCATAGGTACCGACGCGACCCGCCGAGCCTGGGCCGGCAGGCGTGACGCGCCACGCCGCCGCGGCGGAAGCCCGACGGCCGGAGATCGCACCGGCGCCGGTCAGGCGTCCTGCCACCGAGGTCGACGAGCCGCCGTGTCAGTTCCGCGCGGAGTTCGTCATGAGCACCGCTCAACGCATAGCCGGGGTCGAGCAGGTCCGGGTAACACCACACCGGTCGGGTCCGCACCGCGGGCTCCTGCCAGGAATACCGGGCACGCACATGAGCGTGCAGGTGCGCGAAGGCGTTGCCGAGGATCTCGTAGTTCACCCGGGCGAGCCCCGGATCCGATGCCGAACACGCCGCCGCGACCGCCTCACCGACCAGAGCCGTATCCGACAGGAACGCCACTCGCTGCGTGGGTGGAATCCGTGATGTACCCCGAAGGCGTTGCCGCGGCTCGGGGAACGGTCTCGACGAGCAGATCGCGCGATCCAGCCACGGTCACGCCCCGCGAAGAGTCATCCAGAGGAACGTACGGTCGGGTATGAGCCCTGCCTATCGACGACGGCCCATCCATAGCCGCCTGCGGCTGCGAGCAAGTCGGGCGCCCGAGGACCGGACGCGTACGCGGCGGTGGCCCAGACGTCGGACCACATGAGAGACGGGCCGTGGACGGTCAGCGATCCCGGTGTGGTGACCGGTTCGCCTGTGCGCGGGTCGATGACGTGGCCGCCGCGGGCGGCGGAACCCGACGTGGCGATGCCGCCCTCGACCAGCGAGACGGCGGCGAGGACCAGCGACCGGTCACCCGGGTCCTCGATGCCGACGAGCCACGGCTGGGGGTCGTCGGGACCTGGCACCAGCACGACGTCCCCGCCGGCGTTGACGCACCAGTCACCGACAAGGCCGCTCAAGCGGAGAGAGGCCCGCTCTACCGCCCAGCCCTTCACAAGGCCCGTCGGGTCCCACCGGGCGTCGCCGCGGCCATCGGGCAGCATCGCGTCGAACCAGCCGGCCGTGATCGCCTTGGCCTGCTCGGTCAGGTCGTGGACGAGACGCACGTCGGCGCAGGCGTCGGCGATGGCCAGCTCGCCACGGGCCACCCGATTCGCCTCGCTGGAGGCCCGCCACATGCTGAAGGTCGTGTCGACCTCACGAAGTTCGGCGAAGACCTTCTCGACCGCACCGTTCAGCCGCTCTGCGGTGGCGGCGTCGCGTACGCGGGCACCTCGAACGGTGACGCTGATCGGCATGCCCATGATCTGGGCGACCCAGACCCGGCGTGGCATCCCAGGCCCGCCGAGGACAACGTCACCGGTCGGCAAGGGGATGCCCGGGGTCGCGAGGCCGGGGTTATGGGTGATGGCCACCGCGCTCACCCCGTCACCGTCACACCGGCCCCCGCCGCTGCGTCCAGTGCCGACTGCAGCGACGTCTCGTACCCGGCGCTCGTGATCGACGCACCCGACACCGTCTCGATGCTCGCGCTCTGGACCGACACGGCCGACTGGTTGAGGATCGGCACCGCGTAGCCGTTGATCTGGTCGCTCTCGCCCCCGGTCGGGTGCTGAACCGCGGCAGCGGTCGTGATCACTCCGCTCTCGATAGTGATCTCGACCTGCACGGGACCCCAGCGGGTCTGGGCGACTCCCCCTGTGAAGGTCTGCGGGGCAGCGGCAGGCGGGGCAGCGGCAAGCGGGGCAGCGGCAGGCAGGGCAGCGGCAGGCAGGGCAGCGGATGGCAGGGGAGCGGCAGGCGACGTCGCGGTACTGGTGGCGGCGGCGCCGGAGCCGTACGCCGGGCTCACGGCCACGGCGACGTCCGCCGAGCGATTCGTGCTGGTGTGATAGCTGAAGAGCAGGATCAGCGCGGTGACTGTGCTCAGCAGGGCGACGACGAAGCGGCGCATCTCGATCCTTCCGTTTCGGGCGGGCGTCCAGGGCGGCCTGCTCGGCTCACCAGGTGAACCTCTCGAGGTGGATGCGAGACCTGGGTACGCCTGCACCTTCGGCCGCCTTGCCAGCCGCGTCGGCCCATGCGTCCGGGCCGCAGATGAAGACGTCGTGGCCGGCGATGTCAGGAACGAGGCGGCGCAGCGCCGCCGAGTCGGACAGACTCCCCGCCGTGGCGGGAAGCCACGTAGGCCCGCCCGGGCGGCGTGGGCCGGGCAGGTGGACGACCCGGACATGGCCGCGGGCCGCGAGGGCGGTGAGCTCGTCCTTGAAGACGACGTCGTCATGACCGCGGGTGCGGTGCAGGAGAGTGACGTCGCCGGGCTTTGCCGGCAACTCATCGAGGAGCGCCCGCAGGGGAGTGATCCCAACGCCCGAGGCGATCAGGGTGACCTTGCGGCGAGTCCTCAGTCGGCTCGTCATATGGCCGTAGGGGCCTTCGAAGAGCACCCTCGTTCCGGGCTTGAGCGACGCGATCCGGGAGCTGCCGTCGCCCAGGTCTTTGACGGTGATCCGCATGCGGTCCGATCCGGGGGCCGCGGAGAGCGAGAACGGGTTGGCCTGAGGCCATCGGGGTCCGTCGAGGAATCGCCACTGGAAGAACTGGCCTGCACGCGCGCCGAGGGTGTCCAGCCGCCGCCCGCGCAGGTGGACCGAGACGACGCCAGGGGCCTCGGGGACGACGGCCTCGACCCGAACAGCGTGATGGAGCGAGCGACCCAACGGGAGCGCGACCCGGAACAGGAGGACCGCGCCCAGGGCGAACGCCCACAGGCTCCACCAGTAGACCTGGGCGGCACCCGACATGAGGTCACGGCCCGTCCAGACCATATGAGGGACGGCCAGGCCGGCACCGAGGTAGGCGTACAGGTGCAGCAGGTGCCACGACTCGTACCGAAGCTTGGCCCGCGCCCGCCGTACAGACGTCACCACCACCATGACGAGCGCGAGCGTCCCGGCCACCGCAAGAAGCATCCCCGGGTAGTCGACGACGACATTCCACGTCATCCCCAGCAAGCTGCGCCCGGCCGACTCGGCGTAGCCCCAAAGCGTGAGGACGATGTGCCCGATCATCAGCCAGAACGATGTGAACCCGACGACGCGGTGGCGCCGGGTCAGCTCGTCCTGGCCGTAGGCCTGCTCGACGAACGGGATGCGGGCCATCAGCAGCACCTGGACCAGCAGGAGTTCGGCCCCCAGCAGGCCGGCCAGGCGCCCGGCCTCGGTGAGAGCCGCGCCCGCGTCGCCGCTGACCAGCTGTTGCGCGCCTCCGGCCGCCACCCAGAGCGCGAGGACCGCGAGCGTCGTCAGCCAGGTGAATGCGCCCGCGACGTCTCGAGATAGACGCCCCGGCGGCCGGGCGGCCAGCCGCGGCCCCGGTTCCACTCGAGCGGCGACGGGCTCGTGGGTGATCGTCATGGCCTCAGGACATACGGCGAAGATGTGACCCCGCTGTGAGAGCGGACGCCAGTTCCTGTGAGGGGCCGATCAGTTCTCACCAACGGCTGAGTAGGCGGATTGGCTCGGGCCCCATACGCTCGCGCTTCGCGAGCTCTGTCTGGGCCTTGACGAGGCAAGCAACGCAGTCGTTGCTCACCGGCACGAGGGTTTCACCGGCCGATAATCGTGCCCCGCACCTCACCGAGTGACGCCGCGCCGTTGCCGTCAGGTGTCGGAACCGTCGCGGAGATGATGACCTCGTCCCCGTCGGCGAGGAAAGTTCGGGCGGAGCCGTCGTCGAGCGTCAGTGGAGCGCGACCACCGTGGGTGAGTTCGATCAGAGAGCCCCACTGATGCGGATCGGGGCCGCTGACGGTGCCCGAGGCGAACAGGTCCCCCGATCGGGTCGAGGCACCGTTCAGGGTCATGTGGGCGAGCATCTGAGCCCCGGTCCAGTACATGCTCGCCAGGGGTGGGCGCGAGATGGTCTCGCCGTTCAGCCGCACCTCGAGGGTGATATCGAAGCCCCAGGGGTGAGCGGCGTCGTCCAGGTAGGCCTGGACTGCAGGATCACGGGGTGGCGGAGCGAGCCGGGCGTGCGCGAGGGCGCCGAGCGGGGTGACCCACGGTGACACCGAGGTGGCGAACGACTTCCCGAGGAAGGGACCCAGCGGCACGTACTCCCAGGCCTGGATGTCGCGCGCCGACCAGTCGTTGACCAGACATAGGCCGAACACATGGTCGGCGAAGTCGGAGACGGGGATCGGCCGTCCGAGTTCACTGTGACCACCGACAATGAAGCCGATCTCAGCCTCGATGTCGAGTCGGTCGGTGGGCGCCACGGAGACATCTCCATCGGATGACCGGAGCTGACCGGCCGGACGCGTGATCGGTGTACCAGAGACCACGACGGTGCCCGAACGGCCGTGATAACCGATCGGGAGGTGCTTCCAGTTGGGCGTCAGGGGATCACCGCCAGGCCGGAACAGACGACCCAGGTTGGTCGCGTGATGTTCGGAGGCGTAGAAGTCGACGTAATCGCCCACTGCGAAGGGCAGCTGCAGCGCGACGTCGGCATTCGCCACGGTCACGTCATCGCCCACTTCGTCCCACGCGCCGAGCAAGACCTCACGGACCGCCCGCCACGAGGCCGGGCCGCCGGCCAGAAAGTGGTCGAGCGTCCCGCCGGAGAACAACGCGGCGTGCTCGGGCGCGAGCAGTCGGGACGCGGCTGTGAGATCGAGAACCCGACCGGCCCGCGGCCCGTCAAGGCGAACCCCGACGCGTCGCCGATCCGGGTCATCCGCAGTGGTGAAGCTCCCGTACGGCAGCAGTGCCCAGGTCATGGACTCGGTGGCCAGACGCCGACCCTAGCCAACCCGGCCAGGCACTCGTCGATGCTGCACGTGCCGACGCAGACGAACGTGCCACGGACTCTGCGCAAGCGTTCCGGGGACATGTCCCTGATGATCTCCGACAGACCCTGCTCGTCCCGCTGTCCAAGGGCGGCACCGACCTCGTCGACCGAAGCAACCCGATCAGCGAGGTCGGTGGCGAGAATGACGTTCAGCAGGCCGTGGTGTTCGAACCCCGTCGCCGGATCTCGATGGCGGGCCGGATCATGCAGGCCCGCGGTGAATTTGAATGCCAGGCCTCGCCGCGCACAGCCGTGGATCGCGACGGCAAGCTCCGCTTCCGTCGGGAACGCCGAATTGGTGGTGCCGCCCGTGCGGAACTTCGCGAGCACGGATCGGCCCACGAGTGCATCGAGATCGGCGAGGACCTCAGCGGGATCGCGACGCACCTCGATCTCGGCATATCCGAGGCGACCCGTCAGCAGGTCCACTGTCATCAGGTCCAATACGTCGGTTACCGGCCCGGCAGCCTCAACGGCGACCACAGTCGCCTGGTGGTCACCTGCGAGCGCCCTACCGATGTCGTCGGCCTGACCCGAGACGGCCACCTCGAAGCCGGCCGGGACTTCGCACAGGCGCGACGGACTCACAATGAAGGCACCCACGACGTCGGCGTGTGACGACGCCTTGTGATCACGGTGCGCCTGCAAGGCCGTCTCAATCGGGAGGGTGGCAGGGGGAAACATCGAGGCGTCGTCGAACAACCCTGACACCAGCACATCAGCTGCTGTCACGACGGGTCAGCCCTGCGACCAGCCCACGTCCAGGCGTATTCGCCGTCGTCGCTGGCCCTTCCGCCCTCGCCCAGTTCCAGGGGCCGGAAGGTGTCCACCATGACCGCGAGCTCGTCGAAGAACTCCGCGCCGAGGCTTCGCTCGACCGCCCCCGGTTGCGGGCCGTGGGAGTGCCCGCCGGGGTGCAGGCTGATCGAGCCCTGGCCGATGCCCGAGCCGCGGCGCGCCTCGTAGTTCCCGCCGCAGTAGAACATCACCTCGTCGCTGTCGACATTGGAGTGGTAGTAGGGCACCGGCACCGCCAGCGGGTGGTAGTCGACCTTGCGGGGCACGAAGTTGCACACCACGAAGTTGCCGCCCTCGAAGACCTGGTGTACCGGCGGCGGCTGGTGGACCCGACCGGTGATCGGCTCGTAGTCGGCGATGTTGAAGACGTAGGGGTACAGGCAGCCGTCCCAGCCGACCACGTCGAAGGGGTGCCGGGGCACGACGTGGATCGAGCCGGACAACCCGTTCGGGCCACCGCCGCGGTGCTTGATGTAGACCTCGACCTCACCCTCGTCGGTGACGACCAGCGGTTCGGCGGGGGTGCGCAGGTCGCGCTCGCAGTAGGGCGCGTGCTCTAGGAACTGCCCGTACGCCGAGAGGTACCGCCGCGGTGGCGCGATATGGCTGTTGGCCTCGACGATGTAGCAGCGCAGTGGGTCGACCCCGTGGTCGACACCGCCCGAATCGACATGGCCGGCGGGCAGCCATCGGTGGGTCGTCGAGCGCGGCAGCAGGACGTAGTCGCCCTGGCTGACACTGAGGGACCCGAAGACGGTCTCGACGGCGCCCGCGCCGGACTCGATGTAGACCAGCTCGTCGCCGGTGGCGTTGCGGTACAGCGGTGACGTCCGGGAAGCCGCGACATAGGAGATCCGGACGTCTGCGTTACCGAGCACCAGGCGCCGGCCGGTCACGGGGTCCGCGGCCCGCCACGCCTCGTCGGTGAACAGCTCGGTCAGCTTGAGGTGGCGCGGTAGCAGCGGCTCGTTGGGGGTGGTCGACAGGTCGGGCAGCTGCCAGGGCCGGGCGTCGAGGACGGCGGACGGAATCCCCGCGTGATACAGCAGCGAGGAGTCGGAGGAGAAGCCCTCCTCCCCCATCAGCTCCTCGTAGTACAACGATCCGGTGGGCGTGCGGTGCTGCGTGTGGCGCTTGGGCGGGATGCTGCCCACCCGCTGGTAGTAGGCCATGCCTCATCCCTCCCGCGACGGTGACCGAGTCATCATGCTGCGCCCGTGCCGAGGGCCGCCGTCAGCGCGACGTCCCGATCAACGGCACCAAGACAGCGCCTGGCCGCTGCCCGGCACTCCTGCGGCGAGCGGCTGACAGCGGCGACGTAGGCATCGGGGCGCAGCAGCCAGATCTCCTCGCCCGCCATGCCCAGCATCGCCGCGAGCCGGCCCGAGGGGTCCAGGACAGCTGCGGAGTGCACCTCGAACGGGGCCGGTAGGCCGACCAGGGCGGCCGCCACCTCCTGCGCGTCGACCGCGGCGCCGGTCAGTGCCAACAGCCCCCGCCTCGCGATCTCGCGCAGCTGCGTGATCTCCGGCCGGCCCGGCACGGACACCGGGGCGTCAGGTACGAGAATCCCTGGGCCGGGTGGCGGTGCCTGTCCCTTGGCAGGGCGGCCGGCGAACGGCCGACGGGGATCGGTTGTGGTCAGCGGGCTGTCGACGTACCAGAAGGGCTCGGCGAACCGGCCGGAGTCGATGCGGCGGGCGGCGTCCGGATCGGTGGCGGCCGCTTGCAGCAGGGCGCGGCGGCGTTCGCGGCCTACCTCGTTCTGCGGCACCAGGAAGTCCATGGTGGCCGTGGTGACTTCGATATTCTCCACGGTCGCAGCCAGCCGCTCGGCGTCGTAGCTGTCCAGCAGCGACTCCGGCGCCCAGCCACGCGCCACGAACGCGATCTTCCAGGCGGCGTTCTCGGCGTCCAGGACGCCGGTGTTCAGACCCCGGGCCCCGAACGGTGAGACGAGATGAGCGATGTCGCCGGCCAGTAGCACCCGTCCCAGCCGCATCCGCTCGGTGCGACGGGAATGGAACCGGTACAGCGACTTCCACACCACCTCGTACGGCCGGTCGCCGATGATCTGCCGGATCCGGTGATCGAGGCCGCCGCTCGCCTCGTCGGCGTCGAGGTCGTACTCGTCCGGCACCTGCCAGTCGATGCGGTACACGCTGTCGGGGCAGGGATGGATGAGGACCTGGCGGCCGGGGTTCCACGGCGGGTCGAAGTAGAACCGCCGCTCGTGCTCCCACCCGGGCAGCTCCGTTCGGATGTCGCAGATCAGGAAGCGGTCATCGAAGGTGCTGCCGGCGAAGCCCAGCCCCAGCAACGCCCGGAGCTCGTCGCTGCGTGCCCCGGTCGCGAGCAGGACGAACGGCGCCCGCAGCATCGAGCCGTCGTGCAGGTGCAGGGTCACCCCGGCCCCGTCCTGCTCCAGGCCCGCCACGCCGACCCCCCAGCGGACGTCGATGCTCCCTGGTTGGTCGGCGTTCGCCGCGGCCACCCGCAGGTCCAGCACGGCCTCGCTGCGATTCTGCCCGATGTTGACGTACGGCGGCAGCGGCGACGCGCCGGAGTCGACGAACGACCACGAGCTGATCTCGGCGTCGCGGTAGTACGTCCGAGCCGTCGTCCAGGTCACACCCTCGGCCGCGAGCGCCGCGCCCGCCCCGACGCTGCGCCACACGTCGAGCACGTCACGAGCCTGGCACAGCGCCTTGGAGCCGATCGGCTCGCGCTCGGCACGGGCGTCGAGCACGACGACGTCGAGGCCCCATCGGGCCATCAGCAGTGCGGTGGTCGTTCCCACCGGCCCGGCTCCGACCACCACCACGGGTGGGCCCGGCACCCGGTCGGCGACCCGACGAAACGGTGTGGTCGCCGGGTCCTCGGCGGGGATTGTCATGTCGCCCATCAGTCCTGCATCGCCGCCCAGACCTCGCGGTCCCGCTCGGCCGTCCAGATCCGTGGCCAGTCGATGCCGTCGAACTCGTCCCACAACCGCTGCACGTCGAAGGGCATGCAGTGCTCGAAGATCGGCCAGTGGCCGTAACGCCCGACGAGGGCGGTATGCGCGCCCTCGAACGCCTGCCGCAGCGTTCCGCCGGCCGCATGCACCGCGCCCACCTCGCGCTGCATGATGAGCAGGAAGTCCCTGGTCTGTTCGATGGCAGCCGTCACCTCGGCACTGCCCCGGGCGATGGCGCCGCGGCCGCCGACCAGCGCCTGCGCCCCGAACGCGGCTACCCGGTCCAGTGTTTCCGAGGCCCAGTCCAGATGGAAGGCGTCGCCGGTGTAGAGCGCGGCCTGCGACTCCACCAGATCCCCTGCCAGCAGCACCTTGGGCACCGGCAGCCAGGCGACGATGTCGCCCGCGGTGTGTCCACGGCCGCAGTAGTGAAGCTCGAGGTCGCCGCGCTCACCGCCCAGCGGGATCGTCAGGGAGTCGGTGAACGTGACGTCCGGCCACGTCAGGCCCGGGATCGAGGCCGGGGTGTCGAACAGCCGGGGCATCCGGCCGAACTCGCTGTCCCAGTCCGCGCGGCCCCGCTCGGCGATGAGCCGCCGCGTCTGCTCGTGCGCGATGATCACGTCCGCGCCGAAGGCGGCGGCGCCGAGCACCCGAACCGCGTGGTAGTGCGACAGCACGAGATACTTCACGGGCTTGGTGGTGAGCTCGCGGAGCACGGCCAGCCACTTCTGCGCCGCGACCGGTGTGGCCAGCGCCTCGAACGCGACGACGAAGTCCTCGCCCTCGATCGCCGCCAGGTTGGGGTCGCCGTCGGCCGTCAGGACGAACACGCCGTCGGCGAGGACCTCCAGCTTCCGGACCTTCTCGCCCAGATCGGCGGAAGAGGCGAAGGGGCGTGCCATGACGACTCCGTTCCGTATCGAGGAACACGGTACCTGCTCTGTTCGTGACGATCGTCATTCAGACGGCATGCTTTGTCAACGGCGACCACGGGCGCGGCGGTCGGGCGGACCTGCGACCATGGCGGCCTGGATGGAGGGACACCATGGCGACATACGTCTACGACTTCACCTACGGCGATCGGACCCAGCGCGAACTGCTGGGCGGCAAAGGCGCCAACCTCGCCGAGATGACCCGGCTCGGGCTGCCGGTGCCGCCGGGCTTCACGATCACCACCGAGGCGTGCCGCTACTACCTGCGGCACGGCAGCGCGCCACAGGAGATGCGGGTGCAGCTGACCACCGCACTGCGCCACCTGGAGGACGATCTGGGCCGCCAGCTGGGCGACACCTACGACCCGCTGCTCGTCTCGGTTCGCTCCGGCGCCCAGGTGTCCATGCCCGGGATGATGGAGACGGTGCTCAACGTGGGGCTCAACGACGCATCGGTGCGGGCCCTGGCCGAGGCGTCCGGCAACGAGCGGTTCGCCTGGGACTCCTACCGGCGGCTGGTGCAGATGTTCGGCACCACAGTGCTGGGCGTCGAGCGCGAGCACTTCACCCGTGCCATGGAGGCGGCCCAGCGCGAGATGGGGGCCGACGACGAGTTCGGGCTGGATGCGCCACGGCTGCAACTGCTCGTCGAGGAGTACAAGGCGCTGATCCGCAGCCGTTCCGGCCGCGACTTCCCGCAGCACCCTCGTGAGCAGCTGGACCTGGCGATCCGAGCGGTCTTCGAGTCCTGGAACACCGAGCGGGCACGGCTGTACCGCCGCCGCGAGCGGATCCCGCACGATCTGGGCACTGCGGTCAACATCTGCACGATGGTCTTCGGCAACCTGGGCGAGGACTCCGGCACCGGGGTCTGCTTCACCCGTGACCCGGCGACCGGCATCACCGGTGCCTACGGCGACTACCTGGTCAACGCCCAGGGCGAGGACGTGGTGGCCGGGATCCGGACCCCGCTGTCGCTGGCAGAGATGGCGACCCTGCACCCGCAGCCCTACCGCGAGCTGCGCCAGGTGATGCGCCGGCTGGAGACGCACTACCGAGACCTGTGCGATATCGAGTTCACCGTCGAGCGCGGCAAGCTGTGGATGCTGCAGACCCGGGTCGGCAAGCGCACCGCCGCAGCGGCGTTCAGGGTCGCCACGCAGCTCGTCGAGGAGAACCTCATCACGACCGACGAGGCGCTGACCCGAGTGACCGGTGAGCAGCTGGCGCAGCTGATGTTCCCGCAGTTCGAGTCGAACGCGACCCGCCGGATGCTGACCCGCGGCATGGCGGCCTCCCCCGGAGCGGCTTCGGGGACCGTCGTCTTCGACAGCGAGGCGGCGCTGGCTCGGGCGGCGGCCGGCGAGCAGGTGATCCTGGTCCGTAGGGAGACCAACCCCGACGATCTGGCCGGGATGATCGCCGCGGTCGGCATCCTCACCGCGCGCGGCGGCAAGACGTCACACGCGGCGGTGGTGGCGCGCGGCATGGGGCGCACGTGCGTCTGCGGTGCCGAGGAGATCGACGTCGACGCCGCTGCCCGGGTGCTGCGCATCGGTGATGTGGTGCTGGGCGAGGGCGACATGATCAGTATCGACGGGTCCACCGGCGAGGTGTTCGCGGGCGCCGTGCCCGTGGTCGCCAGCCCGGTGATGCGCTACCTGACCGAGAGTCTGGACGCGGCGCTGGAGAGTGCCGACGCCGAGACCGCGGACCTGTTGCGCAGCGTCGACACGTTGCTGTCGCACGCCGACGCCGCCCGCCGGTTGCGGGTGCGAGGCAACGCCGACACCGCCGAGGACGCCACCATTGCACGACACCTGGGCGCGGAGGGGATCGGGCTGTGCCGCACCGAGCACATGTTCCTCGGCGAGCGCCGTCCGCTGATCGAGCGCGTCATCCTGGCCGAGGACCCCGACGAGCGTGCCGCCGCGCTGGCCGAGCTGATGCCGCTGCAGAAGGCGGACTTCATCGAGCTGCTGAGCGCCATGGACGGTCTTCCGGTCACGATCCGGCTGCTGGACCCCCCGCTTCACGAGTTCCTCACCGACCGCACGGAGCTGGCGGTCAAGGTGGCGCTGGCGCAGGCCCGGGGCGAGGTCGACGAACACGATGTGACGTTGCTGGCCGCGGTCGAGCGGCTGCACGAGTCCAACCCGATGCTGGGCCTGCGGGGGGTCCGGCTGGGGCTGGTGGTGCCCGGGCTGTTCGCGATGCAGGTCCGGGCGATCGCCGAGGCCGTGGCCGAGCGACGGGCGGTCGGCGGGCACCCACACGCGGAGATCATGGTTCCGCTGGTCGGGTCGGTCATGGAACTGCACCTGGTCCGTGACGAGGCCGATCGGATCCTCGCCGAGGTCGCCGAGCAGTACGGCATCGACGTCGCCACCCCGATCGGCACGATGATCGAGCTGCCCCGGGCCGCCCTGACATCCAAGCGGATCGCCGGAGTCGCCGAGTTCTTCTCCTACGGCACCAACGACCTCACCCAGACCACGTGGGGCTTCAGTCGCGACGACGTGGAGGCGGCGTTCTTCGCGCAGTACCTCGACAAGGGGGTCTTCATGGTCTCGCCGTTCGAGAGCCTCGACGTCGACGGCGTCGGTTACCTCATCGCCAACTCCGTCGAGCGGGCCCGGCTGTCCCGGCCCGACATCACACTCGGGGTCTGCGGCGAGCACGGCGGCGACCCCAAGAGCATCGAGTTCTTCCACGCCGTCGGGCTGGACTACGTATCATGCTCGGCGTTCCGGGTGCCGGTGGCACGACTGGAGGCCGGCCGAGTCGCCGTGCTGGATCGGTCGGCCGAGCCGCAGCCCGTCGATCGGCGCGATTCGTAGCCAGCCGCCTCGTTGGGGAGCGAGCCAAGGCACCCTCACTGGGCCTGTCGTCCATTACCGGCCAAAGCGACCTCGAGGTGCTCGGCGAAAGAGAATCACCTCGGCCACCCCGTATTCATGCGGGTCGGACAGGGCCCTGCGGCTGGTCCGAGCCAAGCATTCGCGCCGCCGCGCTGATGCTGCCGGCTTGGTCGATCGCCACCAGTAGTTCGAGATGCCGCCCGTGCAGCCGCACCTCTTGATGGTAACGGCCAGCTCTTCGCCTCGGTCCGTGGTTTGCCCGGGAATGTCACGCCCCGTCGACTTAGGATCACGGCATGCGACTGGACGTCAGGCACCTGGAGGTGTTGGTGGCCATCGAGGAGGCGCGCAGCATCAGTGGTGCGGCCCGAGTCCTGGGCATCGACCAGCCGCATGTCACCCGGCAGCTGCGGCGCATCGAGCAGCGACTGGACGCGCAGGTATTCCAGCGGTCCAGCAAGGGAGTCGAGCCGACCGCGGCTGGCCTTCAGATCCTCGTCCTGGCCCGGCGTGCACTGGCAATGATCGACGAGGTCAGCGCGTCGCGGCAGGGCCGGGTCGAGACCACCACCGACCTCCTGCACGTCCTGTACTACGGCCTGCCCGCCATCGCCATCCTCGACGATCTCACCACCACCGAGCCCCACCTGCGAGTGAGGTTCTCCACCACCACCCCCCGTGACGCCTACGAGCAGCTACTCAACAGCCAGGCAGACGTCTTCCTCGGCGTCAGGCTGCCTCACGTCGCCTGGCCCGCTCCCGGGCCACTGGCCACCACCGAGGTCCTCGCCGACCCCACGTTCGTGTACCTGGCCGCCGATCACCCACTAGCCAGCCGCGAAGATCTGCAACTATCAGACCTCGCCCACGAAGGATGGATCGCCGGGCTAGATCCCGACAGCTGGACCATGGTCAGCCAGGAGTGCCGCCTCGTCGGGGGATTCGAGCCGGTGATCAGCCACACCGTGGGCGAAGAGGAGGCCATAGCCACCTTGCTCCGGCGGGGTCACGGCATCATCCTCGGCTCATCAGTTGCCGCACCTCGATCCGGAGTGACAGGTCGCGCCTACCGCGGATCCTCCGCCGCCCGCTGGATGCAGGTCCACCGGCCGGGCCGAGTAGATCGCATGCTCATCACGACCATCACAGAACTCCTGCGGCGACGCTTCACCGAATGGTCCTCCACGTCGAGAACCTGACCGCCACCCCTCACCCCAGAGCCGGCGACGGCTCCGGCCCGGCGAACGGAGCAGCAGGCCAGAGATAACCCCCCACGGCACTCTGCGCCGAAATCTCCTCCTGAACAGCCTGACCAGGACCAATCCACACCTCAGAAACCGACCGCCCGGAACTCACCGACCCATCCACCACAGGCACCACCACCACGAGAACACCCACGGCAGCAACCCCCACACCCGCGAGAGTGACGCCACTGACTGCTGAGCCACGAGGGACATCGAGGTACGGGTTGAGCAGACGGGTCGGAGCCGCATCATCCTCAGCCATTTCGACACCTCCTCACGTGGTGACCACGCCATGCCAAGCTCGGTCATCCGCTACGGCGACACTACCCGCCGGGGTACCAGACTGCCGTCGTCCGGGCCGACACCTCATGCCGCCTGGTTCGGCCGCCATGCCGGGGTGTGCATATGGCGACCTCAGGACGCCAGCCGCGGTGAGGTGCGCTTCTCCGTGTCGATGGGAGCGACGTCGACATCCGCTGCGATGTCCTCGACGAGGCCCGGCAGCTGGCGCAGCAGCGGCAGCCGCGCCATCCAGGCGTAGTGCCTCGTCACCAGCCCGTAGCCGCTGGCGACCCATTCCGAGGCGCGCGCTCGTGCGACCACGGTGTCGCCCGTACGCACGGCGTCGAGGAAGACCTGCCAGTCCGTCGTCACCGACGCAGCGAGCAGCACCCGCTCGCCCTCGACCTGCAACAGCGGTTCGCCGGCCCTGCCCGTCCCGACGGCGGCCCCCGCCCTGCGCAGCGCTTCGACCACGTCCGCCGGGCTGGTGCCGCACGGCCAGATGGCGGAGGCGAGGTGCTCGAGGGTTGTGGCGCCGGTGAGGGCGAGGAAGGCAAGGATCTCGATGACCTCGTTGGTGGCGGCGAGGTTCGTCCCGTTCCGCTCCAGTCGCGGGGCGCCGACCAGTCGAACGAGAACCTCGGTCTCCTCCGGTCCAGGCCGCTCCCGCGCCGCCACGGGCACGCTCGACGAGGCCGATCCCGGCCAGGCCAACGATGCCTCGATGTGCAGCAGGCGAGCCACCGCACTCGCGGTTCTGGGCCGGATGGCCTGGGCGCCAACGGTCGCACGCATCTCCGGCCAGGTGAGGACGCCGTTCGGAGCGAGGTGCAACCGCCATCGGGCTCGAGCATCCACCCCGAGGACGACGACCGCGGGGGCACCGGCACGATCAGAAGAAGCGCCGGCGCGCAGTGCCGCCAGGGCCTCGGCGCTCGGGGTACAGGCGGTGAAGACGACATGGCCTCTGGACCGCCGCCCGAGAATCGCCTCGAGGTCTTCGACGAGCCGCACCCGCGGGCCTAGGCCGCAGAGCTCCTGTCCGAACCCCACAAGGGTCAGGACTGGCACCTGCGACCAGCCCTTCAGGGCGAGCTCGACGGCCATGGCCAGTGCGACCATTCGACAGGCGTCCAGCTCGCCCTCAAGCGTGACGATCTCGCCGGCGGGGAGGTTGATGAGCAACCGACCGAAGGCGTCCGAGCCGAGGGAGACCATGCGAGGGAAGTGAGTCGGAGCCTCACGCACTTCCACGAGCGCCCCACGGTCGAGAAGCCAGCGCCGCCCGCTCTCGCTCACCTCGAAGGGGGCGGGCGGGTCCCGGTCGACGTCTCCGAGGCGGAGTTCGAGTAGGTCACTGCCCAGGTGCACGGCCACGACATCCGGTGCCGCCTCGGCTCGCCCGGCGAGACTATGGGAGAGCAGTCGCAGACCCACGTCCAGGAAGGCTGCTCCGCGCCGGTAGCGCAGATCACCCCCGTCAGGGTCGAGCTCGGCGAGAAGGGCGCGACGTGGCCACGTGGCAGCGAGGCTGAGCGCTGTGGTGGTGGTGCCCGGCGCGCCCTTGACCGAGGCGACTGCGATGAGCGACATCACACCTCACGGCACGCGTCTAGGACCTCGATCGGGTCTACGTCGTAGAGAACTGTAGCCGTGAGGGCGCCCGCCGCGCTGGCCCCCGTCACCGCCAGCGCTTCGGCGTCGCCCCCGGGCTCACCGGAGCGGATCAGCACCGACATCGACAGCGTGCCATCCTGCCTGGCCACCGAACGTAGGACGTGCGCCTGCGGCACGATCATGACGGCCGTGCCGTCCGGGTCAGCACGGTAGAGTCGGACCACAGAGGCCTCAGGGACGCCCTCGGCGGGGTAGGCCTCAGGGCGCAGCGTGACACCCACGCTGGAGCACGTGGCCGCCGTTGGCACAGCCACCTGCGGCGGGGGCGTGGAACGCGGCCCGGCAGCCCCGGATGGCGTTCCCTCACCCGACGCGGTCGTCCCAATGTATGCACCGAGGGCGAGGCTGGCCGTCCCGAGCCCGGCAAGCAGGATGCGGCGAGTACGTCCTGGTCGCCATCCGAGGGAGTCCACCGCCTCCGCGCGCCCCCAGACCGTTCCGTTCGGTCTATGGCGTGGCATCAGTGTCCTCGACACCTCGGAGGGCGTCCCGATACGCGTCGAGGACACTCGCGGTCGACGATGGCAATGGCACGTCGACAAGGGTGGCACGCACCACATCGAGCGGGTTGGGCCCGACCGTCGACGTCGGCAGCTCGCCGTCAACCTCAAGGGACGTACGCAGCTCGATGGGAGTGGCGCCGCCGTCGCCTGACACCGCGGGGTCCGGAAGCAGAGGTGATTGCCCGTATGCGACGACGCCGCCGTCGGCACCGCACTCGTGTCGTCGGACGCCGGCAGCAGACCGGTTCCCTGCGGCCGCGACGCCGCCGCCCGCAGGGACAGCACGCGCTCGGATGCCACGTCGATGAGGGATGTCGTCGCTGGCGAGATGAGTGGTGTGGACATGGAAGACAGCAGGCCTGGGCCGAGGGCGGGCGCCATCGCTTCATCAACTGGACCGGAGACGCCCAAGGGGGCGGCGCCGAAGGCGAAGCGCCAAGGTACGGCCCGGGGCGGGAGCGGATCGACCGCCTGGCGTGCTGCCGGCGCCGGCGGCTCTGCTGGGGGTCGGAAGGTGGGAGACGCAGCATCTGTGTGTAGCGCCGGGGCGTCAGCAACGCTGGAACCCGCGAAATCGAAGGCCGGGGAGGCGAGTGGGGGGGCGGAGACGAGGACGCTCCGGTACTTCGCGAGCAAGGACGTGGGCACAGCGATCACCCGGGTCCGCTGCGCAGACACCGGCCCGGCCGCCGGACGAGGCACGCTGGCGCCAATTGGAGGCATGGCTGGATGTGGCACGGTGACGTAGCGGACCGAGGGAAATGCTGGTGATGCGGGCGTCGCAACGGACGGGACCCGTCGTCCGATTGGCGCGGGCGCCGGCGACGCCACTGGGTCGACAGTTGGGGCGACTGGCGCGGGAACCGGAGCGGGGCCCAGCGGGGGCTCGGTGTTGGTCACCGTCGGTCGGGGGGGCTGGACGGCGCCGCGGATGCCTCGACGGGGACTTGCACGGGCGGGGCCGAGGCGGCGACTGGTGGCTCCTGGGACGGTTGAGACGCTGCAGAGGAT
>Ga0163155_10003353_pt1 | contig 17305 bp, 12 predicted proteins | sample OliLakLV19SP4G1_FD_148611 | JGI IMG/M metagenome (GOLD analysis project Ga0163155, IMG submission 148611) | Freshwater microbial mat bacterial communities from Lake Vanda, McMurdo Dry Valleys, Antarctica - Oligotrophic Lake LV.19.SP4.G1 | ecosystem: Environmental > Aquatic > Freshwater > Lake >... | reverse complement strand
TCGACGATCCGGCCGAACCCGCCGATAAAATGGGCGGTGGCCAACTCCAAGCGGAAAAACCGAAAATCCGAGAACCCGGCATACATCGCAGCGTCCAGATGGCGTGCGAGGAACCGCTCCCGCGCTGAATTCAGACCCGGATCGTCACTGGCGATCGCGTGAACCCGTCCGATGAGCGTGACACGGGCACCCGCAAGCGGGTCGGAGGCAGTGGTGACTGCCGGATCGATAACAGGTTCGAACAGCAAACTGGCCCGCCCGTCGGCGTCGAGGTTTTTCGTGTGCCGCGCCAATTGCGACAACAGCATCAGCGGGCGGCCGACCGCGTCAAGTGCCACCGTAACCAGCGAAGCATAGGGATGCCCGGTAGCGGCATCGAGCGTGGCCAGCGCGGCTTTCCCGGACCCGGTGACGAGGCGGGCGGCATCTGCCGCCGCGCTGTTTGCAGGCGCTGGAAGGTCCATAGTCATGGCGCCACCGATAAACGGCTCAGCGTCCAACGACTAGAGAAACCGTGCCAGCACGACGCCGGCGGCGGCGATTTGCACCAACTGGATCACGACGGACAAGCCATGCAGGCGGCCAAACTGCCGCTTGTCACCAGCATCGGTCGCCGCGTTGATGGCTGGCATCAGTAGTTGGCGCGCGGGAACCGTCGTCAGCGCGATACCAGCAAGCAACCCAGCGCCGATCGGATCGCGCATCGCGACTAATCCGCCCGCAACCGCCGCACAGGCGATCACGGCGAGGTAGTAAGGTGGAAAAGCCCGGCGGATCAGCGAACGCGCTGAGTCCGCCGGTAGGGCGCTCAACGCGAACACGGCAAAGCCGAATGAAAACAATACCATGCCGCCAAATAGCAGCGCGGACGAAAGCAGGGCGAGAACGGACACGATCATGGTCATACCGACGTTACGCCGTCGCTCGCCACGCGGATGTGCACTCTCGCTAAACTAGCGCGAGACGCACGCGCGGCAGGCGTCTATAGCGGTGCCACAATTCGTTCACGGTGCAGACCTAATCGGCCTTAGCGCTATGCGACCGGGTTCACGGCGCTGGTTTTGACGGCGCTGACGTTTGATTGCGCGCACGGCCAACGGCGCCTCAGGGAGGGATGCGAATGACCAAAGAAAAAAGCACGATCGTCCTCGTCGACGACGAGCGAAATATTCTGACGTCGCTGCGCATGGCGCTCGAAGCAGAGGGATTTAAGGTTCGGACCTACAACGACGGCGTCGCGGCCCTCGAAGCGCTGATCGAAGAGCCGGGCGACCTCGGCATATTCGACATCAAGATGCCGCGCATGGACGGGATGGAATTGCTGCGGCGCGTGCGCCAGCAATCCGACATGCCGGTCATCTTTCTGACGTCGAAGGACGAGGAAATCGACGAATTGTTCGGCCTCAAGATGGGTGCCGACGACTATATCGCCAAGCCATTCTCCCAGCGCCTGATCGTCGAGCGGGTCAAGGCCGTGTTGCGCCGCGTCTCGCCGAAGGACCCGACGGCCGTCGAGCAGGAATCGGCACGCATCCTGGAGCGTGGCAAGCTGAAGCTCGATCCCGAGCGGCATACCTGCCACTGGGACAACAGGCCGGTCACACTGACCGTGACGGAGTTCCTGATCCTCCAGGCGCTGGCCCAGCGCCCCGGCGTGGTCAAAACCCGCGACGCGCTCATGGATGCAGCCTACGACGACCAAGTTTATGTCGACGACCGAACAATCGACAGCCACATCAAGCGGTTGCGCAAGAAGTTCAAGCAGGTCGACGATGATTTCGACGTGATCGAAACGCTGTACGGCGTCGGCTATCGCTTCAAAGAAGCCTGATCCACGACGTTGAATCGCGCGGCCGTTGATCGGAGCTGCGGCTCAGTTGGCCGTAGCACCGGTTGGCCGTAGCATTTGAGAGGTCCATGGCGCTCGAGACCGGCAGAACCCCACTTCCACCTCCGTTGCCGGAACGCTGGGCTGCGGCGCTGTTGCGTGCCGCGAAGTCAACGGGCGGCTGGCTCCTCCACGCGGCATCTCCGGCAGCAGCGGGATTATCGGAGCGAACCTGGGCCTGGGTTTCGTCCTGGTGGGCGATCCGGTGGATTTCGGCAACGCTACTGAGACGCATCGTCGTCACGAACCTGCTGAGCTTCGTGATCCTCGTCTTCGGTGTCTTGTATCTCGGCGCTTCGCACAGCTGGCTGCTCGAAGCCAAGCGCGACAGCCTGCAGAAACAAGGTCAGATCATCGCCGCCGCGATCGGCGAGAATGTCCGCGCCGATGCCTTGCCCAATATCACCGGCGGCGATGTGCCGACCGAGACCGCTCGGGTGCCCTATCGTGATGATGGCTTCGCTGCGCTGGAGTTCTCGCTATCGCCCGAACGCGTGACGCCGATCTTGAACCGGATCATCCGGCCAACGGACGCGCGGGCCCGGATTTATGATAGATCCGGCAACCTCGTGGTCGACACAGCAACGCTGCTTCAGCGCGGTAAGGGCACCGTGGCCCGCCCTGAGCCACGGTCGGACGCCGAGCGGCCGCGCACGCGCAACTTTTGGACCCGGATCACGGCTTTTCTGATCGACGGGGAACTGCCGGTCTACAAGGAGATCGGCAGCGCCAATGGCAACGCGTACCCCGAAGTCCGGGCGGCGTTGCAGGGCGAATCCAACGCCGTGCTGTTGCTTGATGATGACGGCGAACAAATCGTCGCCATCGCCGAACCGATCCGGCGGGCAAAAAGCAAGAACGTCCAAGGCGTGCTGTTCCTGTCGACACGGCCGGGTGCCATCAGCGGCATCATCAACGAGGAGCGTCAGGTCATACTGACATTGGCCGTGTTCGCGCTTCTTGCGATGCTGACGTCGTCATGGCTGCTGGCACGGACGGTTGCCGAGCCGATGAAGCAATTGTCCGAGGCAGCCTACCAGGTCAGCCGATCGATTTCGGCCCGTGCCGAACTTCCCGACGATCCGCAACGGCGCGATGAGGTTGGCCAGATGGCGTCGTCGTTCCGGGCGATGACGGCCGCTCTCTACCGCCGGATCGAGGCCAGCGAAAAATTCGCAGCCGACGTTGCCCATGAACTCAAAAATCCGCTGGCCGCGGCGCGTTCGACGGCCGAGTCGCTCTCGTATGCAAAAAACGACGAGCAACGCGAGCAACTCGTCCAGCAGATCCAGTTTGAGTTGAAGCGCCTCAATCGGCTGATCAACGACGTGTCGAACGCATCGCGTCTCGATGCCGAGTTGGCGCGGCAGAAGATGAAACCCGTCGATCTGCGGCTCGTCCTCGAACAGGTGCGCAGTATCTTTTCAGACAAACTGTCGGACACCTCGCGGCGGATCGTGCTCGACGTAGCCCCGGGGCTTGGTCTTACTGACACGGTGATCGACGGTCATGACGGCCGTCTCGGTCAGGTTGCAACCAATCTGATCGATAACGCGCTGTCATTCACACCTGAAAACGGTGCCGTTATAGTGGCGGTCGACCGCATCCGCGACCTTGTTGTTATGACCGTTTCGGATCAGGGCCCCGGCATCCCGTCTGACAAACTCGATGCGATCTTCGACCGGTTTTATTCAGACCGACCAGAGACCGACCAGAGCCGGGGCAAGAATTCGGGTCTCGGCCTATCGATATCTCGCGAGATCGTCGTGGCGCATGGTGGGCGCATCTTTGCCGAGAACCTCTATCCGCCGCCTGCCAACAGCCAGGATGTCGGCGATTCCGCGCCAAAGATCGAATTGAAGCCGAACGGGGCACGGTTTACCGTCGAGTTCCCAAAACTTCGGACCGCTGGTGGACCCGCCCGCAGAGCAGTCGGATGACAAGCATCAGCACCGTCACCGGCATCACACTTCACGGCACCGCGATTGCCATCAATGGCCGCGCGGCACTGTTGACGGGTACTTCGGGCAGCGGAAAGTCCGATCTCGCCCTGCGATGCCTCGCGATGCCAGCCTTGCCGGGCGTGCCAGCCTTACCGGGCGTGCCGGCCTTACCGGGCGTGCCAGCCTTGCCGGGCGTGCCAGCCTTGCCGGGCGTGCCAGCCTTGCCGGGCGTGCCAGCCTTACCGGGCGTGCCAGCCTTACCGGGCGTGCCGGGCGTGCCCGACCGGTTCGAGTTGGTTGCCGACGATCAGGTTCTGGTGACGCGCGATGGGTGCGATCTCATTCTATCGGCACCCGGCGCGATCGCCGGAAAGCTTGAGGTTCGGGGCGTCGGCATCGTGGACCTGCCCGTTAGTCGGACATCGCGCCTGTGTCTCGTAGCCGAGCTGGTTGACGCTGACACCCCGATCGAGCGCCTGCCGGAGCGCTTCGAAACGCGCAACATCCTTGGTGTTTTGGTCCCAGTTATGCAGGTCAAGCCGTTCGAAGCCTCGACGCCCGCCAAGTTGGCCGTGGCGCTGCGGCTTTGAAAACCACGGGCTTGCCACTTGAAATACAAGCGAACCCTTGTCAGTTAGTATGAGAGCTGGGGTTTTATTGGAAGGTGGGGTCATGATCGGATTGGTGATCGTGACGCATGGCGGACTGGCCCGTGAGTTCCGGGCCGCTCTCGAGCACATCGTTGGCGCTCAGCGCCAGATCGAGACCGTTCAAATTGGTCCCGAGGACGACATGGAGCTTCGCCGCATCGAGATTCTGGATGCCATCGCCAAAACCAACAGCGGCGACGGGGTCATCGTACTGACCGACATGTTCGGCGGGACGCCGTCAAACCTCGCGATTTCTGTCATGGACGATGCCAAGGTCGAGGTTATTGCCGGGATCAATTTGCCCATCCTTGTCAAACTCGCAGCCCTGCGCGGCGATACGAACCTCAAGGATGCGGTGCGCTTGGCGCGTGATGCCGGCCGCAAATACATCAAGGTCGCCAGTCAGGAACTCTCCGGTGAGACCTGACGCATGCTGGCTGGAGCGCTGAGCGGTGTCGCGCGCTGATGTCGAGGCGTCCAATGGGTTTGCATCGGCGCGGGTGCTGGTTCGCAACGTCAAAGGCCTGCACGCCAGGGCGTCGGCGAAATTTGTGAAATGTGCCGAGACGTTCGATGCCGCCGTTACGGTGATGCGAGATGGCCACACGGTCGGTGGCACGTCGATCATGGGGCTCATGATGCTCGCCGCCAGCCCCGGCTCATTCCTAGATCTCACCGCCCAAGGGCCGGATGCAGAAGCCGCACTAACTGCACTCGTCGGGTTGGTCGAAGCCGGTTTCGGTGAAGAGTGCGTCGACTGAAAAGACAATGGTCTAGCCTGTTAGGGCCAGCCTCCCCCGGCAGCCGTGTCTACCGCGCGTCAAAAACAGCGACGGTGGACGCCGCTTTCGCGACATCCACCTCCGCAGTGCAGGTTTGCGATGGGACGATGGAGCGGCGAACCCATCAAGCAGCCGCTCCACAATCCATCAGTGCGATACGAACGGTGGCACGAATTTGTAGGCGATGTCGGTAAAGGCGGCGGTCAGAGCGTTGCCGTCTTTGGCGTCGTAGTACTTCTCTGGCGCCGACGCACAACTCTTCAGCAAGTTCTTCTCCGATGTCCCGACCCGGAAGCCAACCGTAAAGACCGTGATGCCCTTCTTCTTCATTTCCGTGCACAAAGCCAGCGCCTGGCTGTTCGACGAGCCGTTTGGCGACGTGCAATTTGCACGGTTCGAGTGCTGACTGTTCTTGTCGGGCATACCGATGTATTTCAAGTTGCCACTTGTGCTATTGCAATACTGCGTGTTGTAGGCACCGTCCGTCATCAGAACGGCGTACTTCGCCAATGAAGGATGACCCTTGTCGTTCGTCGCCGACAAGTCAGAATAGCCCCGGGCATTGTGCTTCGCGTTGCCCCACAGTGCGTTGAAGTTGGGCGACAACGTATACCACGCCCATGCCGTACCGATATGGCCCGCCGTCAAGCCAGAGCCCTCGTAGGCATCGATCGATTTCTTGAGGGCCGTCTTGTCACTATCGAGCGGCATGATTGGTGAAGCCGCCGTCGGGCAAAATGCGCTGGTTGTGTAGAGAGGAACAAATTTTGAGTTCGCGTACGACTCGTCGGTATATTTATTCGCGTCCGTTCGCTCGACGACGCAATTGGGCGTCAGTTTCCAGGTTTTGTCTTTGTTGTTCTGGTCCTTGACCTTCGTCGACGATGGTGGGTTGGCGATTCGGACCAGCGCGGCGCGCGAGTCGCCGAGGTTCACACCCTCCGAAAATGGCACGAGTGCGATCCTTGACGTGTACTTCGACTGGTCTTCCCAGATAACGATGTCGATCAGCTTCTTGGACGCTTCCTTCATCGCTTTGAGCTTGGTGCTGCCGGACCCGTCGGACTCGTTCATAGAGCCGGTGATGTCGAGCATCAGGGAGATTTCGAGGCTTGTCCCCGAATTCTGACCAACGGCGAGTTCCGCTTCAGGATTCTCCGTCCCGTTCATTTTCACGACGGGCAAGGCGTCAACGCCGATGAGCGGGAGAAAGGCTGGCAGATACTGCGCGCTGCCTTTCGAGACCATCTTGATCCGCGCACCCGTATCGACAAGTTCGAAACTCGCGGTGTCGTTCTTCAACTTCATGCGATTGATCGTGTTACCGCGGTAGTTGGCCAGAGCCAACGCCTCGGCTTTCGCCTTGTCGCCACCGTTTTCTTGATACTCGCGAAGACCGGCAAGCGCCCCCGCTTCCATGGCGTCAATCGTCACCCGACGCGCCTGGAGCCAACGCGTAGTGTCAATGCCAGCTCCGGTGAAACCGAAGATAACGAATGCCATCAATCCGAATATGATGGCGACGGCGCCGCTTTCATCGGCGCCAAAGCTGCGTGATGTCTGTGGTGGCCTATTCCAGGCCGGTAGTTTGAACGTCATGATACACACTCCCAAAGCAAACTCCTGCATCGTTCAAACTAATCCGCAATCGTTGCGGCGGAGTAAATAAGGACAATTCAATTCAATCGGATTGAAAGATTGCGGAGCGAACTCATTTCGTATTCAAGTCGAATGTTTTGCAAATTTGAATGTTCGTAGTCATTTTCTATTTAGCATTCCAAAGAACACTCAGACGGTCCCAGCTCCAGCCGTCGCGGAACCTAGCGCGCCCTGAGACATAAAGACTTGCTTATATCTTGTTGCGCCCGCTTGGGCAGACGTTTATAGACGCAGCTGACACCGGTGTTCAGCGTGCAACCTTTCGTTCACCCAACCGGCGCATTCCCTCGGCTTTTCGGGCAACTCCCGGCAGCCAGCAACTCCAGGAGCCTCGTATGACGGACACGGATTTCATCGTGAAGGACATCGGGCTTGCCGAGTTCGGCCGCAAAGAGATCGACATTGCGGAAAGCGAGATGCCGGGCCTGATGGCGCTCCGAGCCGAGTTTGGCGCAAAGCAGCCTCTCGCTGGCGCCCGGATCGCCGGATCGCTCCACATGACGATCCAGACCGCCGTTTTGATTGAAACGTTGAAGCACCTCGGCGCGGATGTTCGCTGGGTGTCGTGCAATATCTTCTCGACGCAAGACCATGCCGCAGCGGCGATCGCAAAGGTCGGCATCCCCGTGTTCGCGTATAAAGGCGAAACGCTCGTTGAATACTGGGACTATACGGCAAAGCTGTTCGATTGGCACGGCGGCGGCATGCCAAACATGATCCTAGACGACGGCGGCGATGCCACGTTGCTGGTCCACCTCGGCCTGCGCGCGGAAAACGGCGACACGGCGTTCCTCGAAAAAGCCGGGTCGGAAGAAGAGGAAATCCTGTTTGCGCTGATCAAGAAGCTTCTGGCTTCAAAGCCCAAGGGTTGGTTCGCCGAACTCGCTGCAAGCATCAAGGGCGTCTCCGAGGAGACAACCACGGGCGTTCACCGCCTCTATGAAATGCAGAAAGCTGGAACGCTGCTGTTCCCCGCAATCAACGTCAACGATGCCGTGACCAAGTCGAAGTTCGACAATCTCTACGGCTGCCGAGAGAGCCTCGTCGATGCCGTTCGTCGCGGCACCGATGTGATGCTGGCCGGCAAGGTCGCGTTTGTCGCTGGCTTCGGTGACGTCGGCAAAGGTTCAGCCGCATCGCTGCGCCAAGCTGGTTGCCGGGTGCTCGTGTCCGAAATCGATCCGATCTGTGCGCTTCAGGCTGCCATGGAAGGGTATGAGGTCACGACCCTCGACGATGCAGCGCCTCGCGCCGATATCTTTGTGACAGCGACCGGCAACAAGGACGTGATCACGACCGACGACATGCGCAAGATGAAGGATCGCGCCATCGTCTGTAATATCGGCCACTTCGACAACGAGATTCAGGTCGCCGGCCTCAAGAACTTCAAGTGGAACAATATCAAGCCGCAAGTCGACGAGATCGAGTTCCCGTCGGGCCGTCGCATAATTCTGCTGTCGGAAGGCAGACTGTGTAACCTCGGCAACGCGATGGGTCACCCGTCGTTCGTGATGTCGGCGTCGTTTACCAACCAGACGCTGGCCCAGATCGAATTGTGGACCAACACCAACAAGTATGAGCGCAAGGTGTATGTGCTGCCAAAGCACCTCGACGAGAAGGTTGCGCGTTTGCATCTCGAAAAAGTCGGCGCCAAGCTGACGACGTTGCGGCCAGATCAGGCCGAATACATTGGCGTGCCGGAAAACGGACCATACAAGGCCGACCAGTATCGTTACTGAGGCCGGGCGCCGGAGCTGCCGGTGAACCTCCAGCCAGACGTCTGACAACAACACGGCGCGTGTCGCATTGCTGCACGCGCCGTCTTTCATTTTTAATCGTGCTTTCAAGCCGGTAGCCGATTTGTCGCCGGTGTGCGCATACTAAATGGCCCGATTCGGTTACCCTCACGTTTCCAGATATCCGCGCTGCCGTTAGTCGCGTCCAGCAGCGCCGATCACCACCCCTGCGCCAGGTTAGCGATGCGATCCTCGACACTGAAGACGACCCGATCGTCCGCGACGCCGCATACTGGCGAGCTTATCGCGCTCGGCGCCGTTTCGATCGTGACGGTGCTCGTCATCGCCTTTGGATTTTCCAGCGCCGACCGCGCCATTGAGCACGCACCCGTCGAGCGGTTATCCGCCCTTGGATTGGCTGGCGCGTTGCTGCTCCTGCTCGGCGCGACGGCGTTGCATGCCGTGCGCACCACGCGTCGTGCAGCCAATGGCGTCCGGGCTGAGAACGCCCGGTTGCAGCGGCGGCTTGTCAGCATCGAGGGCATCCTCAAAGCCGAGCCGCAGGTTCTGATCTACTGGGAGCCCGGGCAAGAGTTGCAGATCATGAGCCACGCCCTCACCGGCGTGCCGGGCCTGCCAGACAACAATCCCGATTTGCTCCGCTTCGGCAAATGGCTCGAGCCGGCTGCGGCCTCCGACCTCAAGGCTGGCCTCGACGCGCTGTTCGATCAGGGCCGTGCCTTTAATATGATCGTCAAGACCCGAGCTGGCGGCCACCTCGAAGCGGAAGGTCGAACGGCCGGCGGGCGCGCCGTTCTGCGCCTGCGCGATGTCGTCGGCTACAAGCGCGACCTTGCCCGCGTTATCGACCAGCATCAGCGTTTGCGCGATGACAACGACGCCTGCCGTGCGCTGATCGACAGCCTGCCGAGCCCCGTCTGGTTCCGTGGTCCCGAAGGCCGCCTGACATGGGTCAACCGCGCCTACTGCACCGCTGTCGATGCCAAGTCGCCAGCCGAAGTCTCCGAGAGGCAGATCGAGTTACTCGAAATGCGCCAGCGCCAGGCCGTCGAGAGGCTGGTTCAACGCGGCGACGTGTACCGGGAACGCGCGGAATTGCTGTTGCGTGGCGAGCGCAAGCCGCACGAACTCGTGGTGCTACCGATGCCGAGGTATCAAGCAGCGGTTGCGCTTGATGTGACAGCGGTGGAAGAAGCTCAAGGCGAACTTGACCGGCGCAGCGCGGCCTATGAACGGACGCTCGACAAGGTGGCGACGGCGGTTGCGATTTTTGGCGCCGATCGGCGCCTGTCCTACTTCAACGAGGCCTATGCCAAGCTATGGGCGCTCGATCCGGCTTTTTTGAAGACCGGGCCAAGTGAGACGACCGTGCTCGACCGTCTGCGCGACGGCGGACGGTTGCCCGAGACCACCAACTATCGCGACTGGCGCGGTCGGTTTTTGTCGGCCATGCGGTCAAGCCCATGCGCTGAGGAACTCTGGCATTTGCCCGATGGCCGCACGCTGCAAGTGCTGGCCGAGACCCGCGACGACGGTGGGATCACGTATCTCTACGCCGACCAGACACAAAAGTTGGAGCTCGAAAGCCGCTTCAACCAGCAGCTGACGACGCAACGCGAGACCCTCGACAGCCTGACCGAAGGCGTTGCCGTGTTCGGCACCGACGGCAAGTTGAAGTTCAACAACGCCGCGTTCGCTCGCATCTGGCAGCTGCCGGAAACACTGGCGGAGACGAAGGCGCACATCGCCGACGTCATCAGCCGCTCGGAGACCTTGTTTAGCGACCGCGACGTCTGGGACACGCTGAAGGGCATCGTGACGGGGTTTGCCGAAACGCGCGAGGCCCTCACTGGAACTATGACGCGGACCGATCAGAGCTTGATTGCCTACGGCGCCCTGCCGTTGCCCGATGGAGCCACGCTGCTGACATTCACCGACGTTACCGACAGCAAACGGTATGAACGTTTGCTGGTTGAGAAGAACCAGAGCCTCGAAGCCACGAGCGAACTCAAAAACCGCTTTATCAGCCACGTGTCCTACGAGCTGCGCACGCCGCTGACGACGATCATCGGCTTCAACGATATGCTGTCGAGCCCGTTGATCGGCTCGCTCAATCCAAAACAGCGGGAATATCTGGCCGACATCACGTCGTCGTCGAAGGCGCTGCTGGCGCTTGTCGACAATATTCTCGATCTGGCGACGATCGATGCGGGCGCGATGGAACTCAAGCTCGGACCGGTTTCGGCCGCACGCGTCATCGACGATGCCATCGAAGGCGTTCGTGACCGGGCGATCCGTGGGAAGTTGACGATCGACATCGGCCTCTCACAGGACGCCACCACGTTTGTTGCCGACGAGGCGCGCGTGCGCCAGGTCCTGTACAATCTGATTTCGAATGCGGTCGGCTTCTCGCGCGTCGGCGACTCGATCCTCATTTCGGCATGGCGCGAGCCGGGTGTGATGAACTTTGCCGTCGAGGACCACGGGATCGGCATCCCGGAGGACCACATTAAACGCGTGTTTGAACGGTTCGAGAGCCAGGCCCATGGGTCCAGCCATCGCGGCGCGGGGCTGGGGCTGTCGATCGTCAAGAGCCTCGTCGATCTGCACGATGGAAAAATCGATATCACGTCACCGCCCGGTAAAGGTACGCGGGTCGTCGTCTCGTTCCCCGACACAGCAGGCTCGGCCACCGGTTCGGACGGGCAGCACAGCTATGAAATCGGGTTACCACAGGTGTTCATCCCGAGGTTGAAGCCGCAGGCCTGAGGCGCGGCTGGCCTGCCAGGACGGATATCTCCAAAAAGCGCTTGGCAAGCGGCGCGCTTTCCAAATCGCGTAGGCTGGTGTTTATGACCGCCCATGTATCTTGAAATCACGACCACCCATCGCCCGGCCACGGACCTCGGTTACCTGCTGCATAAGAACCCAGGGCGTGCACACGAACATGTACTGCCGTTTGGCACGGCGCATATGATCTACACCGAGGCCACTGACGAGCGCTGCACGTTTGCCCTCGTCCTCGACGTCGACCCCATCGCACTGATCCGTGGCAAACCGGGCGCGGAGGCTGGCAAGGGCGCGGCGGCGACCGGTCCGCTCGAGCAGTACGTCAATGATCGGCCGTATGCGGCGTCCTCATTTCTTTCGGTTGCCATCGCTCAAGGGCTGCGAACCGCGCTTGGCGGACGCTGCAAAGACCGGCCGGAACTCGCTGGCACCGCCATACCGTTGCTGGCCTTAGTGACGCCACTCCCGGCGCGCGGTGGCGGCGGGACAAAACTCGTGCGCGACCTGTTCGAGCCGCTCGGGTACGAGGTCACCATCGAGCCGATCCCGCTCGATCCGGCGTGGCCGCAGTGGGGTAACAGCCCGTACGTGACGTTGCGGCTGGACGGCTGCGTGCGCCTCGCAGACTTACTCTCCCACCTTTATGTGCTGATCCCGGTTCTCGACCTCAAGAAGCATTATTTCCTCGGGGCCGATGAGATCGACAAATTGCTCGACAAAGGCGGGACGTGGGTGCCCAACCACCCCCTGCGCGAAGTGATCGCGCGCCGCTACATGCATCGCAAACGATCGTTGGCGACAGCGGCGATCGAGCGGCTGGTGGCGCTGTCCGACGATACGGCGGTGGACGCCGTCGGTGGTGCGGCAATGGTGGATGGGATCGCGGGGGATCAAAACGGGGGAGCTGATGCGGCGGCCGGGTCGGCCTTCGATCCTGTGATCACCGGGTCGACCGGATCGCCCCGGCCGGTCGACGAGGACGGGATCACGGAGGCGCCCAAGGCTGCGGCGGAAACCAAGCTCGAAGCGCCATTGGGGCTACACGAGCGGCGGTTATCTGCCGTGTTCGACATCATCGCGGCATCCGGTGCGCGCCGTATTCTCGACCTTGGATGCGGCAGTGGCAAGCTGCTCAAGCGGTTGATGGCGGGCCGTCAGTTCACCGAGATTGTCGGCGTCGACATTGGCTACCGCGATTTGGAAATCGCCGCACGGCGGCTTCGGCTCGATCAGCTGCCAGAGGCACAACGCGCGCGCATCAAGCTGCTGCAAGGCGCGCTGACCTACCACGATGCCCGGCTGGTGGGGTACGACGCGGCCGCACTCGTCGAGGTGATCGAGCACGTCGAGCCGGAGCGGCTCGCCCACGTCGAGCGGGTGATCTTCGAAAAGGCACGGCCCCAACTTGTGGTGATGACGACACCCAACCGCGACTACAACGTCAAGTTTACAACACTGCCGGCCGGCAAGTTTCGCCACGCCGACCACCGCTTCGAGTGGACGCGGGCCGAGTTCGCGGCCTGGACAAGCAGCGTTGCTGCCCGGTTCGGCTACGGCTTGCGGATCGAGCCACTCGGCGACGAAGATCCAGACCTCGGCGCGCCGTCGCAAATGGCCGTGTTCGATCGCGGGGCGACGCCATGAGCGACACAGCTGACGGCCAGCCGACGGCCCTGCCTATTGCAGGCAGCGCGGCAAACACGGAGCCGGAAACCCGCAACCGCGCCGGTGCTGCCAAACGCAAGCCGCGCCGCGCAGGCAAGCTGCAGACGACAATCACGATCCCAGACTTCGCGCTGGTTGTGCTGATCGGCGCCTCGGGATCGGGCAAGTCGACGTTTGCCAGCAAGCATTTTCTGCCGACCGAGATTGTATCGTCGGACGCGTGCCGTGGCTTGGTCGATGACGACGAAGCGAGCCTCGAGGCGACGGGCGATGCCTTCGCGCTGGTGCACGCGATCGCCGACACCCGGCTGAAACGGCGGCGGCTGACCGTCATCGACGCAACCAACGTGCGAAAAGAGGACCGCGCGCATCTCGTTGCGATTGCCAAACGGCGGCACGCCTTGTCGATCGCCATCGTCGTCAATCCCGGCGAGGACATCTGCCACGACCGTAACGCGCTGCGGCCGGACCGCCAGTTCGGCCCGCATGTTGTGCGCAATCATCACGCGGCACTACGGCGGGGGGTGAACACCCTCGACAAGGAAGGCTTCCGCTATGTCTACGAATACCGCTCCGTCGACGAGATCGACGCGGTCGGGATCACGCGCATTCCGTTGTGGACCGACGTCCGCCATGAGACCGGTCCGTTCGACCTGATCGGCGATGTCCATGGCTGCGCGGACGAGTTGCAGGCACTGCTCGCCAAGCTCGGCTACGGCGTGACGTGGGGCGAGAGCGGCGGCGTGCGGACCTGCGAGGTTTCCCCACCCGCAGGGCGCCGGGCCGTGTTTCTCGGCGACCTCGTCGACCGAGGCCCCAACAGCCCCGACGTGCTGCGGATCGTGATGGCAATGGTTGGCAATGGGACTGCGCTGGCGGTGCCCGGCAACCATGACGTGAAGTTCGAGCGCTGGCTCAACGGCCGCAACGTCCAGCCCACCCACGGCCTCAGCGCGACGGTGGAGCAGATGGGGCGCGAACCGCCAGCGTTCCACGACGAGATCAAAACCTTCCTTAAGCAACTGGTCAGCCATGTGTGGCTCGACGGTGGAGCGATCGCGGCCTGCCACGCTGGCATCAAGGCGGACATGATCGGCCGCTCCTCGGGAGCCGTGCGCGAGTTCTGCCTCTATGGCGAAACCACAGGCGAGACCGACGAATTCGGTCTGCCGGTGCGCTACAATTGGGCGGCCGAGTATCAGGGCGCGACAACGATCGTCTATGGCCACACGCCGGTAGTCGAAGCCGAATGGCTCAACAATACGATCTGCCTCGATACCGGGTGCTGCTTTGGCGGCAAGCTCTCCGCACTGCGGTGGCCGGAAAAGGAGCTGGTCGATGTGCCTGCCGCGCAGGTTTACGTGGTGCCGACCCGGCCGCTTGCTCTGCCGCGAAATGCGGCTGGCCTGACGCTGCAGCAACAGGACGACGATCTGCTCGACCTGTCTTTGGTGACCGGCAAGCGGATCATCAAGCTCGCGTCGGGTCGCACGGTTACCATCGACGAGGGCCAATCGGCCGCCGCGCTCGAAGTCATGGCGCGCTACGCGATCAATCCGAAATGGCTGATTTATTTACCGCCAACCATGTCGCCGCCCGCAACGACGCTGCGCGACGGATTGCTCGAGCATCCCGACGAGGCGTTTGCGTATTTCCGGGCTGACGGCGTGATGGACGTTGTCGCGCAGGAAAAGCACATGGGGTCGCGCGCGCTGCTCGTCGTGTGCCGGGACCAGGACGTGGCACGGACCCGGTTCGGGGTCGCCACGGGGGAAACTGGCGCAGTCTATACCCGCACCGGGCGGGCCTTCTTCGGTGACGGTGCGACGACCGAAGCCGTTCTCGACCGCGTGCGTTCGGCGCTGACGGCTGCAGACACGTGGCAGCGGCTGGCCACCGACTGGGTGCTTCTCGACGCCGAAATCATGCCGTGGTCGGCTAAGGCGCAGTCGCTCATCCAGGACCAGTACGCAGCGACTTGGTCGGCGGCCGACAGCGGTCTACGCGCTGCCACATCCGCGCTGGAAAAGGCTGCGGCGCGCGATCCATCGCTGTCATCCTTGCGCGATAAAACGGCGGCCCGGCTGGCCCGGACGACGGCGTATGGCGAAGCCTACCGTCGCTATTGCTGGCCAGTGACGTCGATCGACGATTACCGCATTGCGCCGTTCCACCTGCTGGCCAGCGAAGGTGCCGTTCATACGGATAAGGACCACCACTGGCACATGAGCGAGCTTCACCAGATTGCCGAGGCATCGTTGATTGACGGCGGCATCATGATCGCAACACGCTATCGCCACGTCAGGCTCGACGATGCCGCCAGCGTCGCGGCGGCGTCCGCATGGTGGGAGGAGATGGTGGCGGCCGGCGGCGAGGGGATGGTGGTCAAGCCGCTTGTCTTCATTGCGAGCACCGGGCGCGGCCTCGTGCAGCCAGCCATCAAATGCCGCGGACCCGAGTATCTGCGGATCATCTACGGGCCGGAGTACGACGCCCCTGAGCACTTGGCCCGGCTTCGCGCGCGGGGGCTCAACCGCAAACGGGGTTTGGCAGTCCGAGAGTTCGCCCTCGGGCAAGAAGCGCTGACCCGTTTCGTTGCGCGGGAGCCATTGCGGCGCGTGCATGAGGCGGTGTTTGCAGTGCTGGCGCTCGAAAGCGATCCCGTCGACCCGAGGCTTTGAAGACGGCCACAGTACGTTAGCAGTTAGAGCGGTTTAGGCGAAGTGTGAAGCGGTTCGCCGTGAAAAACCGTCCAAAAACAAAGAGCTAGAGTGTGTTTGCGGTTCGAAGAATAGCAAACATGCCTTAGTGTAACTGCTGAGGCAGGCTATCGAGATCGGACACGTACCAGTTCTCGGCCTCCACGATGGCCGGGTTCTCGCCGTTGGCATAAATCCAACTGTCGACCGCCCAGCGCTGGCGGCCGCCTGCGGTCTCTTCGATCACGGCCGTCCAATGAGTCCAGCCAGCCACTCCGCGCCATAGCTGATCCTTGGCAAACGGCCGCGCAACCGTGTGGTGTTTGAGAAATCCGTTAGCTTGCAGGACCAGCAGATAGGACGTTGTGTTGGTGCTCTCGTCGACGCAATCCTGCTGTGCAGGATCGCCGGATGCGGTGAAGTCCATGCCGGCCCGATCGCTGCTCGTGCCGATCGCCGCGCCGACACGGTGCTCGATCCAGCCAATGGCGTAAGCAACGGCACGGCGCTCCTCATGGGCGGTGTCGGCGGCCCGGGTTTTGGCCATCACGGCGCCAATCTCGGCGAGGTCGGCGTCTGAGAAGCGGAATTTGGTTTTGCGCTGACAGCCATAGGCGTGACAGACGTGGACCGTGTTGGCGGTCGGTTGAGTTACGCCGAAGTCGACCAGATGCTCCGATGGCGGCCCGGATCGCGCATGCGTGCAGGCGCCGAGCGCAATCCCGGCGAGGGCTGACCCGCAAACTGCCGACAGTGTCCCACGCCATCGCCGCATGCAAAGCACCCGCCACGCCATCACCGGCGTTTGGCATCGGCTGATTCGCGCTACCGCCGATAGTGCGGGATAGGAGCGGCCACCACTGTTTGGCGCGGGGGGCCGAACGAAAGCGACCCCGAACACGTGTCCAGGGCCACCAATGGCGTCAAGTGGCTGTCGTCAGTCTCGCGTTACTCCGACGCCGAGGCGGGCTTGGCGGCCTTGTCGACTTCGCGCTCGCGGTTGATGCGGGCCATCCAGTCGTCGCGCTTGACCTTGGCTGGCTTCGTTTGCGGTGTCGCTGCCGGAGCTGCCATGATGCCAGGTTTGATCGATATTCCAGGCGCCGCCGAGGACGACGGTGTCCCCGACGTCATCCACTGGCCTTCGCCGTCCAACAGGCGGGGGGCCGTCACCGAGACCGTAACACCACGCGATTGGTCGTACCCGGCCCAGGTGTGGCCTGGAGGGCTGGCGTAGCAGCCGCCGCGGCAGCTTGCATTGACTTGCGGTGCGACAGCGCTAGCCGCTTCCGAAACCGGGCCACCGTTGGCGCCATCATAGACCACGCGGGTGCCGCCACAGCCAGCTTCACAAACGACGATGTTTCGGTCCGGGCGGGCGGTCTGAAGCGGATTGAGGCGGACGATCGTTCGCCCGTCGGTATCGGTCTTTTTGGCGGTAGCGGGATCTGGAACCGCGTTTGGTGCGGCTT
>Ga0163155_10003352_pt1 | contig 17306 bp, 19 predicted proteins | sample OliLakLV19SP4G1_FD_148611 | JGI IMG/M metagenome (GOLD analysis project Ga0163155, IMG submission 148611) | Freshwater microbial mat bacterial communities from Lake Vanda, McMurdo Dry Valleys, Antarctica - Oligotrophic Lake LV.19.SP4.G1 | ecosystem: Environmental > Aquatic > Freshwater > Lake >... | reverse complement strand
ACCCGTGGGTGTACCACGAGGTGACAAAGGTGGTGCCGGTGAGCCAACCGCCCAACGCCATGTAAGCGCAGGGGAACAGTAGCAAGCCCGACCAACCCACAAAAACGAAGCGATCACGCTTCAGCCAGTCGTCGAGAGCGTCAAATGCTCCCTGACTCGCTGGCGCACGCCCGACAGCTATGGTCATAGCGCTAAGCTCCAATTAAAGAATGAGGACTAAATGGTTCAAAATTTTGTTCACCTCGCAGATGCCTTCACTAAAAATGAGAATTGACATCTAGATTGTGAACAAAGGTTACGTTTTTTTACCATCCTTAGATTATACGGACAAGCTCATGAATTTACCAGACGAATTGTTAACACAACTTAAAATGACAGGGGGAAGGTGCAATGCGTGAGAATCGGTATAATTCCCCTATGGTTTGGTGCCAAGGCTCGTAGCAGGCTTCAAAGGAGCCGGAGATGACAAAACGCTAGTCCGTTGGGTTTCCTTCATCAAGGCTTGAACGTTATCCATGTCGGCTCAATCACTGAGTCTGAGGTGATGTTCTTGATGGGAGCAAGGATGTGTGCAAGCTGATTGCAGCCGTCTCGATGCAGTCGGATTCTCTTGAGCGGGAAGCGCGTCGATGAAGGGTAAATGTCAGGCTACCAGCACTAACCTCATTCAACAAACTTGGTCAGGTCAACCAACTCTTATGAAAACACCCAAGAAGCGGATAGCTGCAACGTCGCAAATTGACCGATCCCTAACGCTGGGTGAGTTCGCTCATACGGTCATTTGTGAGCAATATGGCGCTGTGGTGAAACAGGAAAAGAACGTCATCGCTGACCAAGACCCAAAGTACCTTCACGATATGCGGGTTGGTACTCGTCGGTTGCGGACGGCGCTCCAAGTGTTTGATCGGGCGATCGCGATGCCCAAAGCTGCAACTGCTAAACGGATTGGTTCGCTCGCAAAGATTTTGGGCAGATTGCGCGATTTGGACGTGCAAATGGCGACTTTGCAACAGCGCTATCGTCCGACCGTGAGCGAACCCGAGCAGCGATCGCTGGATGAGGTGATCGACAAGCTGACAAAAGAGCGCCGTGTTGCTTTTGCGGGTGTGGAAGATGCGTTGACACAATCGCGCTATCAGCATCTCAAAGTTGACTATGAAGCGTGGCTTGCTCAACCACGCTACGCATCACTAGCAACTCAAACCTTACTGCCGCTCATTCCAGATTTGTTGAGTCCACTCTTGGCAACTCTGCTCCTACATTCTGGCTGGCTTGTGCAGACGGATGAGATTGATGCCGCTAGCGATCGGCTGCATGACCTTCGTAAAGCCTGCAAGCATGTCCGCTATCAGGCAGAATTTTTTGTCCCGTTTTACAGCGAAGCCTTTCAAACCTGGATTGAAGACATCAAGACCATTCAAGCCAAACTGGGGACGCTGCATGACAGTCAGGTTTTACAAGCTTTACTCACAAGCCACCGACCCAAGTACGCCACATGGCATGATTTGCAGGCAACTGTGCAGCAGACACAGGCTGACGCAATGTCTGATTGGGAGTCAGTGCGGCAGCGCTACCTAGAGCCAGCCTTTCGTCAGCACTTACATCACCTGCTGCTCGAACCCCTAGCGGTGGACATACCCACTGCAAAGCAACTCTATGCCTGACCTCTGCAAGCTCTAGCTTTCAAGATTGATTGGAAAAATACTACTAGACCGCTAGACCGCCTGCGTTTGGGAGAGTCTTAAAGAGCAGAACTGACACAATTCAAGTGATACCAATTTGAATTGAAAAGACGACACATCTTGTAGGGGCAAGGCAATGCCTTGCCCCTACCCAGCGATTGGATCTGTAGCCGTCATGCTTTAAATTGGGATGACATGGTGCCGGGACGTTGTCGGTAGCGCCTCGACACAAGGGGAGGAACATTTCTAGAACAGCAGCAAAGAGTCACTGCCAAAATTGCTGATAATAGAGTCTGTTGCCCTTTCATCACCAGTGCTATGCAGACCAGCGATGCTCTTACAGAGCCAAGACATGAACGCCTCACGACCTTGGCTCAGAGCCTGAATTTACCCAGCCGCACTGCAACAGTCACCCGTACAACAGGCGAAACAGATGTGCAGGTGACGCTTAATCTAGATGGCACGGGGCAATGCACAGCCAAAACGGGGATTCCCTTTCTTGACCATATGCTGCACCAGATTGCCTCTCATGGGCTGCTTGACCTGGATGTGCGAGCAACAGGCGACATTGAGATTGACGATCACCATACCAACGAAGACGTGGGCATTACGATCGGCATGGCGCTGGCAAAAGCACTGGGCGATCGCAAAGGCATTGTGCGCTTCGGTCATTTCGTTGCCCCTTTAGATGAAGCGTTGATCCAAGTCGCACTCGATTTTTCGGGTCGTCCTCACCTCAGCTATGGGCTAGAAATGCCGACGCAGCGCGTTGGCACTTATGATACGCAACTGGTACGCGAGTTTTTTGTCGCGATCGTCAACCACGCTCAGATGACGCTGCATATTCGCCAGCTTGACGGCATTAACTCACACCACATTATCGAGGCGACCTTTAAAGCAATGGCGCGATCGCTACGCATGGCAACCGAAATTGATCCCAGACGCGCACAGACGATTCCCAGCTCTAAAGGGGTGCTTTAGGAAAGGCTAAAGGCTGAAGGCTAAAGGCTAAAACTTTGATCCTTCAGGTTTAAGCCTTTCCCAACCTAGACAGATTGTAAAGAACCCCTTAACATCCAAAGAAAGTGACGGTTTATTCGATTTCGCGTTATGGCTCTTAGTGTTGGTGATTCCGCGCCCTTGTTTAGCTTGCCTGATGGTAAAGGCAACATCGTTAATCTGGCTGCTTTGAAAGGTAAGCGTGTGGTGCTGTATTTTTACCCTCGTGACAACACGCCTGGCTGCACGAAAGAAGCGTGCGGCTTTCGGGACTCGTACGCCAAATTCCAGGCGCAGGATGTAGTCGTTCTGGGCATTAGCACTGACGATGCCAAGTCTCACGAAAAATTTACGACTAAGTTTGGACTGCCGTTTCCACTGCTGATCGACGAGAATGGGCAGGTAGCCACTGCTTATGACAGCTATGGTCTTAAAAAGTTCATGGGCAAAGAATATGTAGGGATTAGTCGCAATACTTTTGTGGTTGCGACCGATGGTACGATCGAACGCATCTACAAAAAAGTGAAGCCTGAATTTCATGCAGAGGAAATCCTGGCAGCGCTTGCCTAAATAGGCAACACCTGCACTGATTGGCAATGCCTCTGCTCCTGGTCGTCAGGTAGTACTCTCAGTTAGCGATTTTATCTATGCGTCAGCTGTGGCATTTTGGACAAGCGGTTTTAGGCATCCTGTTTCGGCATCCGGTCACAGGAACGAGCATCATTCCGATTCTGCCAGACGGGCGCATTGTGCTCGTTCAGCGTCGTGATAATGGGCAGTGGGGCTTACCTGGCGGCATGGTTGATTGGGGAGAAGACCTCATCACAACGGTTCACCGAGAGCTAACTGAAGAAACAGGGCTAGAAGTTGCCAAGATTCGTCGTCTGGTCGGTGTGTATTCTTCGCCAGAGCGCGATCCCCGCATTCACTCGATTTGCGTTGTGGTTGAAGTGGAGGCACAGGGCACCATGCAAATTCGCGACCCGATGGAAGTGCTGAATGTGAAGGCATTTTTACAGGCAGATCTGCCGCTAGACGGTCTCTCTCACGACCACGATCGCCAGCTTCAGGATTACCTCAACGGACAAACTACACTGGCATAGGCATGTTTGACTGCCAAGGCGATTGCTGAGAAAGATTTACACCTTTGTAGGGACACATAGCCCTGCATCCCTACGTGAGATGGGTAAAGAGTGGGTAGTTTATGCTCTGGAAACCTTCTAACCAAGCCATGAAGCAAGGCTTGGTTATCCAGCCGTTAGCACTAAGGATCGTGGATTTAATAAAACCGACAAATTGTTCGTAGGTAGGGGCGCACGGCTGTGTGCCCCTACGGAAAACGCCGAGGTGATTAAATTCTTGTTCCTAAGCTGACTGGTGAGGCTGAAAGCTGATTGCTCAATGCGTCTAAAAGTAGCGATCGACCTCTAGTATGAACTCAAACTTACTTACTCCACACAATTCAGCTCCGGATGGCTCTACCCCTCAGAAACGCTCGCATCAGGCTACCGCAAGGACAAATTTTCTGGCGTGAAGTGGGTCAGGGAGAGGCGATCGTCTTTCTCCACGGCTCTTGGGAAGATAGCAGCCAATGGCTACCGCTGCTGGAGCGGCTGAGTGCAGAGTGTCATTGCTTTGCACCAGATCTGTTGGGCTTTGGCGAGTCAGAGCAACCCAACGTCCACTATTCGATCGGACTTGAGGTCGCGTGTCTGGCAGAGCATCTGGAAGCGTTGAAGCTGCGACGGGTGTATTTAGTCGGACATTCTCTGGGCGGTTGGATTGCGGCTAGCTACGCGCTGAAGTACCTCGATCGCGTGGAAGGGCTTGTGCTGCTGGCACCGGAAGGCGTGCAGGTCAAGGGACTGGGCGGGCGCTGGCGGCAGGCACGGCTGCTGAAGCTCTTTGTAGTCGGTTGGGGGCTGCGATCGCTCTACGCACTCCGAAAAATCGTTCGGTTCCGCAGCGTTGAGCGACTGTTACAGCAACGACAACAACTGCGCACCTTCCCCACTGCCTGCAAACTACTCTTCCAACGACGACAGGCGGAGATTCGGTCAGAACAACTCCAGGAACAGTTGCAATGGCTCAAGCTCCCTGTTTTAGTATTGCAGGGCGAACACGACCCCAGTGATGTCAAGCGTTTGAATCAAGCTTATGTTGAACTAGCGCCATACGCAGAACTCCAACAGCTACCGAGTAGCAACCTTCTAGGAACCCAGCCCGATGCGGTAGCACAAGCAATTCGAGCGTTTGTGGGCAGAAAGGCTAAAGGCTAAAGGCTAAAAGTTCATCCCTTCTCTCTTAGCCGCTTCACCGATCGCAACCCCCAAAAAATCAGATTTGGCTCAAGGGCAATTGTGTTTGCCAAATCAAGCGCATGAACTTTGAGATAGCCATAGAGGCGATCGCTATCGCCACCCCGCAGCAGCACTGGACTGCCAGGAAATCGTTGCTGCCAGTCATGCACAAAGGTTCGCACTCCTGCCAGCAATGTGTAGAGGATACCGCTGGCGATCGCATCGGCTGTATTTAGTGCCCAGCGAGGTGGTAAAGAGTGCTGATCCTCAAGGTGTGCCGCTCCCACGTCAGGAAGGGCAGCCGTCGCTTGCTTGAGCACATGAAACTGTAGCCCCAAACCCGGCAAAATGGCACCGCCAATCAGTTGAGTTCCTGCTGCTCCGGTAAACGTCAGCGCTGTGCCTGCATCAATGACGAGCACGGGACTACCCACAGACTCGATCGCGCCCAACACTGCCAGCGCGCGATCAATCCCCAGCGCTGGATACAGCCCTTGCAGCGGCACCTGCTCAAGCGTGACAACATAGGCAGACGGATAATGTATCCAAAGTTGGCTTTGCTGCGGCACAACAGAGGCAAGGTAGAGGACTGGTTGCTGGATTAAGTGAGTGTCAACAAGCTGTTGAGCTTCCGCTGTAGAGAGATGCAGTGTATTCCAGGTGCGCTGGAGATCATTGCCGCTAAACTGTGCCCAGTGCAGTCGCGAGTTACCGATCGAGAGTGCCAACCACGGTTCAGAAGACAATACAGCTTTAGCGTTGTCGAATGGTCGCATCGAATGATCTGCCTTTAAGTGCATCAAGCAAGCATTGCCGGGACGCAATCATCCCTGGTTGGTTCGTCCCGCCCTTCAGCCTCGGTGCCATCAACAGCTCCTTTGTTGGTTTTATACTGAATGCCCTGGGTTTAGGCAGTATCGCACTTGGTACCGCCTTAGTTGCCTACGGGCTACATGGAAAATTTAACACGCGCGATCGCATAGTCAGCCTGATTGCTTAGGATCGTAGATTAAATAAAACCGACAAATTGTTCGTAGGTAGGGGCGCACAGCCGTGCGCCCCTACGGAAAACGCCGAGGTGATTAAATTCTTGTTCCTTAGGAACGTGAATTAAATAATCTGTAGATCTGACACCCTGTAGGGGCATGGCAGTGCCATGCCCCTACGCGAGAAATTCGATCTTATTTAATCTGTGTTCCTTAGGAAGGTGATGAGACCATTCTCCACATCGGCAGAGGGCGAGGATTACTTCTGATTGGAGCCGCAAAACGCCTGAAGAAGTCTTATGCCAAGAGTCACGATCCTTCGAGTAATACCAATCCCTCAAGGTTAGGCTACAGATGGTATACAGTAACTATTGAGTTCAAGCAGCAGAGAGGGCAGGCGTTTACAAGCTCAAGATTACTGAAACGGAAGCAGATCTGAACCAACGTCTCCGCAGCCAAAAGACCGCTTCTGCTAAAGCACGTCTCTAACTGCTTGATCTGCTCAAAACTGGTCAAGCGAACATGGTTCAGTCTGCCGCGACCCTGCTCGGTCGCCATCGCGTGACGGTGCAGGAGTGGCTCCGCCTGTAGCGGACTGGCGGGCTGGCGGCCATGCTCACACATACGCCCCGGACGGGGCAACGGCAAAGCTTTCCCCTCTGGGCCCAGGAGGCGCTCAACAAACGATGGCACCAAAGTGAGGGTTGAAGGCGAGCAGTGGACGCAAGATCACCGCCAAGGGTGTGAAGCCCCAAGCAAAGTGCAGTGGCAGTTTAAGGCCACCTACCTGTATGGCATCGTGGAACCGGCTACGGGAGACCCTTGCTTCTACGAGTTCACACACCTCAATAGCGAGTGTTTCCAGGTGTTTCTGGACTGGGTGAGTGCGCAATACCAAGACTGTATGCTCACCATCCAACTGGATCAAGCGGGTGCTCACAAAGCCAAACGGTTAAAGCTGCCGAACCACATCATCTTGCTGTTTCAACCAGCACACGCTCCTGAAAGTAATCCCATCGAACGCGTATGGCAGCATTTTAAGTTGGGACTGCGGTGGCAACTGCCGCAGGATCGCGATGAGTTGCGGTTGTTGATGCGCGCCAGGTTAGAAGCGATGACCCAAGCGCTGATTGCCTCCATTGTAGGCTGGCGCTCCATTCTGGACGCACTACCCATAGCTGGTCTTTAAGGAATTGGTATTATTTCTTAACGCCCCTTTAGAGGGGCGAAGCAGGTGGTCAGTTAGCATTCGGAAAGCGCGAAAAATCGTTGCCCGGATGCTTCGCCCTTACTAACTACCGCTGCGTTTATAGCATCGACAGTTCGCCTGCGACTTCTAGACGGGTGACGTTGCTCATCGTCATAAAGCTTTCCGATAGGGTTTCAGACACCGAGGGGCTGATCCAGCCCATTTGTTTCAACAGGTGAATGGCAACCGCATATTTCGCCCGTTTTGCGCCGTCCATCACCTTGATCGCCAAACCCATGCCTTCGCCCAAGCGCCCGACACACTGAATGCCCTCAGCTCCAGCTTTACTGACCAGTTCACCTTCCGTCAGGCGCATCAGCTCAGTGTCAAACTCACCGTCGCCGGACACCATAGCGGGATGATGCGTCATCGCACGGACAATGCGTTCCATGTCGAGGCTATCGCCCGACGCAAGGCGCGCATAGAGTGAGGCAATCTGCCCTAGCTGCATGAAATAGGTCGGCGCACCACAGTCATCACGGGCGCTGATAAACTCTTCGGCGGGCATTCTGAGCAGTTCGGCGACCTTTTGCAGAATCAACTGCTGTACGGGATGGCTGCGCTGGAGGTAGCTGCTGAGCGGGAAATTGCGCTGTTGGCAAACGGCGAGCATTCCTGCGTGTTTGCCAGAGCAGTTGTATTCCAGACGACTGCGCTTCCCGACAGGAATAGGGCATTGGAGCACAGTGGGATCAACATCAGCGCGCCAGAGAATGTTAAAGACCTGCCGCACTTGCTCGATCGTCCCTTTGTGCGAACTACACATGATCGCCAAATCGCGATCGGTCAACCCATAGCGCTCTAGCGTCCCTGCCGTCGTGACTGCCAATGCCTGAAACGGCTTGAGTGCCGATCGCACGAATGTTGCGGTCTCTGCACTGCCAGCCACCAGCAAATTCCGTCCCCGGCTGTCACAGATGACCGCCTGAACGTAATGCTTGGATTCGATAATACCTTCGCGCAGTAACCGGACTTCCAGTTCTGCGGCTTGTGTGCGTCTTCCCCTTGTCATGCGTAAGACTCTAGCATTGGAAGGGGACGGAGAAAGGAAAAGTTTTGAAGCAAGGGGAGATGGGGAGACAGGGGACTTCTTAGTTCTAAATTCTACCCGACTCTCGGATGCGTTTTACAACAACTGCCATGCCAATGTGCCAACTATGAGCGCGATCGCCAGCACTCCAAACGTTTGCGTGAGGCGTTTGAGAATGGGTTGAATTTGATACGTCACCACCAAGCGGTCTTGGGCAAGCATTTCGGGTGGCTTTGCCCAAAGCTGTCCGTCATACCAACCAGACTCTTCATAAAAAATGGTGGCGTTGAACAAACGAGATTGAATGTACGTCCAGCCCAGATACAGACGGATAAGTACCAATGACAAAAATAAGGCTGCTCCTGCCATGCCAGTCAACGCAAACTGAGCAGGGTGTTTGGCAGGCGGGAAACTGGCGGCAGCGATCGGTCCTGCAAGGAGCCAACTCCAGCCCCAAAGCCAGAGCAGCTTGCGAATGTATGGCGGTAGATCGAGCGTTGCCCACCGAAAAAACCAGGATTCTTTCAATTCCTGGTACTCGTTTAAGGGCTGCTGCTCAAACGGAACCGGGCAGGGAGAGACAGAGGACTTCATGGCTAAGCCATCCGATAGCAAGCTGGCACAATTTACACTATAAACGACTTAAGCCGCAGGCACGAGGGGAAGCGCCGCTGCTTATTTTGCCTGAGGCTTGCTCAAGAGAAACCACCACAGTTCTGCACCAATGAGCGCCATACCACCTAGCGTAACGGCTAGTTTAAGCGCTAACGGCTGTGGCATTGGCTGCAAGGTTTTGGGCGCGGTGAGGTCGTTAGTTTTGTTGTGGGACGGGGCAGCAGATACCTCGACAGCCCCTCCAAATAACAGCAGCAAGCCAATCAAACTACTAGCCAGTTTGCGCGTTGATGGGACTGATGGTTTGAGTCGATCGTGTGACATTAGTGAGCCTTAAGCGTGGGACGAAAGTTTCGCAGCCGTAGGGCATTGCTGACAACAGAAACGGAGCTAAATGCCATTGCGGCTCCCGCAATGATGGGATTGAGCAGCCAGCCAAAGAACGGAAACAAAATGCCAGCCGCGATCGGAATCCCAGCAACATTATAGATAAACGCAAAAAAGAGATTTTGGCGAATGTTCCGCATGGTGGCACGGCTAAGCTGAATGGCAGTCACGATCGCCCGCAAATCGCCTGAAATCAACGTAATGTCGCTTGCCGCGATCGCTACATCCGTTCCCGTCCCGATCGCAATGCCCACATCTGCCTCAGCTAATGCAGGCGCATCGTTAATGCCATCGCCTACCATTGCGACAATCAGTTTTGAGTGGCGCTGCTGCGCTAGAGAGTTTTGAGTTGTTTTCCGACTCCCAACTCCCGACTCCCGACTCCCAGGTTCCTGAAGCGATCGCACCACCGCTGCCTTTTGCTCTGGGCGCACTTCAGCAAAGACGCGCGTAATGCCGACTTGATGGGCGATCGCTTCCGCAGTCGGGCGGTTGTCTCCCGTCAGCATCACCACCTCTAAACCCATTTTTTGCAGCGCCCGTACCGCGTCCGCTGACGACGCTTTTAGCGTATCGGCAATGCCCATCAAGGCTTCAATGTGCCCATCCACCGCAATCCACACCACCGTTTTGCCCGCCGTTTCCCAGAGAGCTTGATTTTCCTGTAAAGGCGCTGCTGGCGATGACATAACCGCTGTATCGATGCCTAGTTCCGTCATCCAGCGGTGCGTACCGATCTGCACAAGGCGATCGGCGACCATTGCCTGAACACCGCTGCCTGCGATCGCCTCGAAGGGAGTGAGGGGTGAGGGGGAGAGTTTTGAGTTTTGAGTAGCACTAGCTCTTTGAGAGCTACTTCGTAAGTGCGCCGCTGCGCTAGAAAGTTTTGAGTTCTCTGTCCCTCTACTCCCGACTCCCGACTCCCGACTCCCCACTCCCTCTTCCTGTCTCTCCACATACCGCACGATCGCCTCTGCTAACGGATGCTCTGACTGTCGCTCAACAGCAGCAACCAGGCGCAAGAGCTTCAGTTCATTCTGGTTTGCAGTGCCTTGAACGGTGACAAAATCCGTCACTGTGGGTTTGCCTTCGGTGAGAGTGCCAGTTTTGTCCAGCACGATCGTGTGAATCTGGTGAGCAAGCTCCAGGCTTTCCGCACTTTTAATCAAAATGCCGTTTTCAGCGCCTTTGCCTGTGCCAACCATAACGGACGTTGGCGTAGCTAAACCAAGCGCACAAGGGCAGGCGATGATTAGCACTTCTACCGTGGTAATCATCGCCAGCGTAAGGTTGCCCGTTGTGATGAACCAGAGGACGAACGTGCCGATCGCAATGGCAATCACGATCGGCACAAACCAGCCTGTAATTTGGTCTGCCAACCGCTGAATGGGTGCTTTTGAGCCTTGCGCCTGCTGCACGAGGCGGACAATTTGCGCCAGTACAGTATCTTTGCCCACGCGCGTTGCCTGAAATGTGAAGCTGCCTGTTTTGTTCAGCGTTGCGCCAATGACCTCATCGCCCGCTTGTTTTTTGACAGGCAGGCTTTCCCCTGTCACCATCGCTTCATCGACGGTTGAGCGTCCGTCAAGCACGTTGCCATCTACCGGAATGGTTTCGCCGGGACGCACCAGCACAACGTCATCGATCGCCACATCGGCGATCGGCACATCCATTTCTTGACCGTCACGTATCAGCCGTGCCGTGCGTGCTTGTAGACCAATGAGCTTACGGATGGCATCGGACGTTTGCCCTCTAGCGCGTTGCTCAAACAGCCGTCCCAAGAGAATCAGTGTAATGACGATCGCCGCCGTCTCATAGTAAACCTCTGGTGTTAGCCCCTGGTTGCTGAAGAACGTTGGCAAAACCGTTGCAAACACAGAATAGCCATAGGCTGCGCTCGTTCCCAGCACAATCAGCGTGTCCATCGTGGCAGTCCGACGCTTGAGCGTTTTCCAGGCGTTGCGGTAAAACGCACCACCACACCAAAATTGAACAGGTGTAGTGAGCACCCACTGCACCCAGGGATTGTGCAGCCACGTGGGTATCAGCGGTAGATGTAGCCCAGTCATAGCTGGTAATGATCCAACGACTAGCAGCAGGCTGACGATGCCGCCAATGGCAACTTTGCGCAGCAGAGCGCCCTGAATAGCCGCTTGAATGGCAGTTTCAGTACCATCGTCGATCGCCATTTCTTGCAGCAAATCAGCCCCATAGCCTGCGTCACTGATCGCCCGTTGCATGACTGCCAGATTAGTTTGCTGCGGGCTGTATGCTACCGTTGCTTGCTCAGCGCCAAAATTGACCTGAGCCTCGGTCACTCCAGGCACAGCCTGAAGCGCCTGCTGGATGTTGTTGGCACAAGCTGCACAACTCATGCCCCGTAGCTTCAGGGTAAGGGTTTCCATGAGGTTGTTCGTTGTTGGTTATTGGTTGTTAGAGGAAGGCAGAGGGCAGGCTTCGACGTGAGCGCTCAGCCGAACGGAGGCAGAAGGTGAAAAGCGAAAGCGAAAAAGCAAGGTTAGCAGCCAGCCTTAACTCAAAACTTCTCACACTTCCCACCTCACCCCAACGTCCCTACGAGCTGATGGACTGACAAGAGTCTTGAAAGGCTGCTTGCTCCGTTGCTCACCCGCCCGTGATTAAAAGTCCGGGCTAACGGCGTTAAACCCGTTGTAGGCTTTGCCTTCCCGAAGGATAACGGGTTGCAAGACCCTTGCAGTCCTCTTGAGAGGACTTTATTCTATTAGCCCGCAGTTTCAGTGCAGGGCGGGATAGGTGATGGTTGTAAGACTTGTCAGTCAACCAGCCTTATGAGACAGGGTAGCCAGCACTGGCGATCGCCGCTTTCACTACAATCTCTGACTGCTGAGTGTCGATGTTGACCAGTTTCGTCTTAGGATCGGTGGCGACTGTGGCGGTAGGGTCGATCGCGGCTACTGCCTGAGTGATGGTGTCTGCACACGCAGAACACGCCATACTTGGAACCGTTAGTTGTAATGTCATAACCAAACCCTGAGTACATGAGATCATGGTAGACCCTCCAGTTAACTAGAGAGTCAACGATCACCCTTGCATAAAAAATTCCCCCACCGTTGCCTGTGCAGCAGTAGGGGAATGAACACGTTAGACCAAGCAAACCCGTTTATTTTTTAAGGCAAACGATCGCCCAGCAGCCCGTTAAAGGGTGTCATCCTCCATGCGTGCCATCACCATGGCGCAAAAGGCAAAGGCGGCAACCAGGGGCATTGGCGACGCAAAGAAATAGCTAAAGGCTCCAGCGGTAATCGCGCTCACTCCAGCGGCGGCGCACCACACTTTTTCTTCAAAGCACAAACCGCGATTTGCTTTGATTGCTCTCAAAACCTGTGTAGGAATGGGGACTGGCATCACGGCATGGGGAGGAAACGCCCAGTAAGCCGTGCGCTCCTGAAACAAATCAGTCCAACCGTTTTCGGTACACCAATCTTCAATCCATTGAACAGCGTAGTGTTTCATATCCCAGCGCGTCGGCGAATGTTGTGAATAAACTCTAGAAATGTGAACAAACGTTAAGCGCTAAGGCAAAGCCAAAACTTAAACCTTCATCAAGTTTGCTAACACGTTTACAGCGCTTCTACTTTTTTGAGAGTAACAGAGAGGCTCTTTTCACAACAGCTAAAGAAATTAAAGTTTACGTGTTTAAGTTGTGTATCTAAACCACAGTGCAATGATTGGGAGTAGGGAGAATGCAATCCTTAAAATTGCCACAGTCAGAATACTGTAAACCTTTCTCGGCAGGGCTTTCAGAGATTCGCGATCGCGTCGTTTACACTCATTAACAACCCGCTACAATCCTTCAAAAAACGGATCATCTGTTATTCGTTCGATCTTTGTTTAGACGATCTTGAGAACCTCAAATTCTAGGTGAGTAAGACTCACGCTGCTATCCATTCGTGATTCAATCATGCTGTCTGTTGATGAGTGACTGCTGCCTTCATGCAATCCTCTCACTCTGAAAATAGCCAAAGAAGCAACGAGATGTGGTGAAATAAAAATTGCGATCGTTTCATCTATCGATAAATTTTAAGTTCAATGGCTAGAAATCGCTTCATACGCACATCCCTGATGCTGAAGGCTATGCACAGTAAGGCTCCGTTCTCATTGCTGGCAGCTTTCGCGATCGTGCTTGGTGCCTGTAGTCCCAATCCTGCTCCGACTGCAACCAGTACCTCACCGCAAGCAGCGGGCGCGTCCAACACCGCTCTGGCTAATGGAACGGCGAGTATTGCGATCGGCATTGGCGTGGCTCAGACCAGTAATGTGGCGCTACTGGGACAAGAGGAAGTGGCAGGCGCAAAAATTGCCGAGAAGTACTTTAACGACAAAGGTGGCATTAACGGTACGCCCATCAAGCTAGTGTTTCAGGATACAGGCGGCGATGAGCAAGGGGCAATCAACGCCTTTCAAACCTTGATTACCAAAGACAAAGTCGTGGGCATTGTGGGACCGACGCTCTCACAGCAGGCGTTTAGTGCCGACCCGATTGCCGATCGTGCCAAAGTGCCTGTGCTCGGACCTTCCAACACGGCTAAAGGCATTCCGCAGATTGGGGATTTCATCGCTCGTGTCTCCGCGCCCGTTTCCGTAGTGGCTCCCAACTCGGTTAAAGCAGCACTCAAAATCAATCCGCAAATCAAAAAAGTGGCTGTCTTCTATGCCCAAAATGATGCGTTCAACAAGTCCGAAACTGAGATTTTTCAGCAGACCGTCAAAGATCAAAAGCTGGAGCTTGTCACAGTACAGAAGTTTCAAACCACCGATACTGATTTTCAAAGTCAGGCAACCGCTGCTCTGAATGTAAAACCCGATCTGGTCATTATTTCTGGTCTTGCAGCCGATGGCGGCAATCTGGTGCGACAACTGCGCGAACTGGGCTACAAAGGGTCAATCATTGGCGGCAACGGACTCAATACATCGAACCTATTTCCTGTTTGCAAAGCATTATGTGATGGCGTATTGATTGCTCAAGCGTATAGCCCAGAGCAACCCGGCGACGTTAACGCTGCCTTTCGCGAGGCGTATCGTAGTCAATTTAAGAAAGAGCCGCCCCAGTTTAGCGCTCAGGCGTTTGCAGGCGTGCAGGTCTTTGTCGAGGCTCTGAAAGCAGTGGATCAACAAAGAAAAGTTAACCAGCAATCCTTACCTGACTTGCGAGTGGCGCTGAACAAACAACTGCTGATTGGCAAGTACAACACACCACTAGGCGAAATCTCCTTCACATCAGAGGGCGAAATTGTGCAAAAGGAGTTCTACGTCGCTCAAATTAAAATGGATACTAACGGCACTAGCGGCAAATTTACTTACTTGAAGTAAGGGAACATATGGGGTAACGGGTGCAGGCTTAAGGGGGAAACGCCGCCAATGCCCCCGCGTTAACCTTTTCTCACTACTCATCTCATGACCGTAACTATCTTCCTGCAAAACGTTCTGAATGGGCTGTCGATCGGCAGTGTCTATGCCATCTTCGCGCTAGGCTACACGCTGGTCTTCTCCATCTTGGGCATTATTAACTTTGCTCATGGCGCAATTTTTACATTAGGCGCGTACTTTACCTATGTGCTGACTGGGGGCGCGTTTGGGTTCAATGGCTTGCTGGCAAATGCCATGCTGCCTGTGAAGATGCCCTTTGCAGCGGCGATCGTCCTCAGTGGCATCCTTTCCGGCTTGGTGAGTGTAATGGTAGAGCGATTAGCATTCCGACCCTTACGACGCAGAAAAGCCGATCCATTACTCACGGTTGTTTCCAGCCTCGGCGTAGCGTTTGTCATCGTGAACGTGATCCAATATCTCGTGGGTGCTGAAAGCTATACGTTTCCAGCCGACACTTACGGCAATCTGCCGCCTGCTGTCAACTTTGGCACCACAGACAATCCCATCCCCATCCGCAGCGTGCAGATTGTGATCTTTGCCGTCTCAGCCGTGATTCTGACCGTTCTCACGTACCTGATCAACGCTACCAAGTATGGCAAGGCAATGCGGGCAGTAGCAGAAGACGCAACAACAGCTAGTTTGTTGGGGATTGATACCGATCGCTTCATCGTCCTCACTTTTTTCGTCAGCGGCTTTTTGGGCAGTGTGGCAGGCACACTCGTTGGCTCCAGCGTCAGTATCGCGGGTCCCTACTTTGGCATTGGGTTCGGGCTGAAAGGTCTAGCAGTCATCGTGCTGGGCGGCTTAGGCAGCATTCCTGGTGCCGTTGTGGGGGGGCTAGTCATTGGACTCATCGAAGCCTTTGTACCAGGAGAATTCTCTGCCTACAAGGATGCTGTTGCCTTTGGGCTGTTGTTCATCATGCTCATGGTGCGCCCACAGGGATTGTTGGGGCGATCGTTCGTGCAAAAAGTTTAGGCTGAGACGGTAAATGAATGCTTCGATTGCTCGGGGAGACGATCGCTGGAGTGGATTTGACTACGATCGCCCCTACCAAAACCTTGCAGCATAACGATGCCGATTACTCATTGGTTTTTCAACCATCAATTGCTTGGAATCACTTCATGATTTGATGGTAGTTTCGTTAGATAGATTTGATGAAACAATCTTACAAATAGAAGACTAATTCCACCAGAATTAGTTACGACGAACCAATCTCCATCCATACTTTTCATAAGAACCTGACGCATTTCTCCATCCAAAAATCGTATAGGGTTCTCAGTTACGTTAAATTCAATACTTCCATGTAACGTTCGATATGTTGCGACGCTATCACTAATACTGACAGCTCCTGTTTTAACAAGAATAGGAGTGCTAGTAGGAAAATTACTCATTACAGTTAACCTCTAAAAATGACGTATGTATAGAATCGTAGAAGTGGAAAAAACAAGTAACTGTGAGGTATTTTCTCAAAGACGATTATTCCTACTCGCTTAGCACAGATAAACTTGAAGATTCAATTGATACCGCAACGCTCCTACCGACGCAATATATTTCTTCAATAGTTCCCAGCTAACTCAGAAACCTAACTGAATCTTGAAAACCAATAAATAGATTTTCTAGGTCACGTTCTCACCGATAACTTAAGAAGCATTACTACTGATGGCTCTCCCGGCTTTGCGCTGATAAGACAACCTTATATCAAACTATCACTGGGTTTCAGCCGTCGATCGGGCGGCATTTTGTAGCCTTTCATACGATTTCAACCACAGATCCGGAAGAGCCCTACTGATTAGACAGAAAGTTTCTGTACATCGCTTTAAATTGGGTGGATAGGCAACAACTTCTGCATACCATCCTGGATCAGAGAGATGAGCGGGAATCTGTCTGTGTAGTCCAATCGCGCCTTCTACATCATCTCCACGCTTTCTACAGAACCACGCTTGAGCTTGGTCGCGTTTCCATCTCTACACACACGACTCCTTCAAACTGTAGACTGGACTCAAGGTTAAAGCCTAGAGTTGAACGTTCAGAGATTACAGGTGCCATGTCTCGCAAGCGCTTTGTCATTGAAATGGGGATGGGAGTTGATCAACACGGGCAGGAACCAACCGTTGCGGCGGCGCGTGCTGTCCGCAACGCGATCGCGCATAATGCGCTGCCTGGCATTTGGGAAGTTGCCGGGTTAAGCGATCCCGATCAGATGCTTGTTGAAGTTCAGGTTGCCGTCCCGTATCCTGATCAGGTGCGAGAAGCAGAGGTGCTGGCGGTGCTGCCTTTTGGGCGCAAATCGCTAACGGTGGAAGCGGGTGGCATGGTGGTTCAAGGACGTGCGATCGCGAAGCGCTGGCTGGTCAGTTCGGTTTATCCACAAGTCGTTGCAAGAGCATTTTGCGAGCATGGGGGAGTCGGGAATGGGGAGTCGGGAGTCGGGTCAATGAAGTAGAACACGCAGTAAGATCAAGCAACATGCAGATCTCTGGAACGATGAATACGCAGCTAGTTGAATCGTTAGTGCAAGTCATTTTCTCGCTTTCATCCGATGAACGCGCGTTACTCGAAGACAGGCTCTTTGGAGACGTTCCCTATCCCTCTACTCAAGAACTGGCTCACCTGACGGAGCAGGGACAGGTCTTCGAGTTTCTCAAC
>Ga0163155_10003350_pt1 | contig 17311 bp, 13 predicted proteins | sample OliLakLV19SP4G1_FD_148611 | JGI IMG/M metagenome (GOLD analysis project Ga0163155, IMG submission 148611) | Freshwater microbial mat bacterial communities from Lake Vanda, McMurdo Dry Valleys, Antarctica - Oligotrophic Lake LV.19.SP4.G1 | ecosystem: Environmental > Aquatic > Freshwater > Lake >... | reverse complement strand
TTACATCTATAACAACACTAGAATACATTCCGCACTTAAAATGTCAGCTGTACAATTTGCACAGAAATTACTAAAAAGCTAAGATGCTAGGTACAAGGATGGTGTGATACAAACGGGGTCCGGTGCATTAGGACTAAAAACAAAGAGGAAATGACAACATTTCTGAAAACAATCAGCTCGAACCATATTTTGCGAAACCGCCAATTCGTTTTTACCCCCAAATTGAATACCAATTAGTCGCGAAGCGTTGCGAGGCGAACCTTTCAAACTTGCAATTTCCTTTCTGGTGCCGCGGGAGAGAATTGAACTCTCATGGATTACTCCGCACGATTTTGAGTCGTGTGCGTCTACCAATTCCGCCACCACGGCAAGTACAGAGTAGTGTACGTAAATTTTGCTCAAAAATCAATTCTGAAAATGTGTAAATAATATCTTTGAAAAGCATCGCGCAAGCAGACGGGCCAAGCGTAGCAAAACCCCAGCAGGGATTTATGCGCGTTTTGAGAAGATATTGTTTACGCGTTTTGTTTGCTTACTTCTATGTGTTAAAATTGATTCACACACACCATATGTCACAGTATTACAACGATTCAGTTTTTTGGGTTGAGGTTGATAAAATAAAACCAAATCCTTTTCAACCTCGCCGAGAATTTGATCAGGCGCAGCTTCAAAGTCTTTCAAATTCTATTCGTCAATATGGCGTACTTCAAGCGCTTGTCGTAACACGCAAAGAAGTGCAAAAAGAAGATGGAGGACTTGCGGTGGAATACGAACTCATCGCTGGTGAGCGACGTTTGCGTGCCTCAAAACTTGCTGGCCTTTCTCAGGTCCCAGTACTTATAAAAACAGGGGATGAGAGTGATTTAATGAAACTCGAACTTGCTATTATTGAAAACATACAGCGCGAAGATTTAAATCCTGTCGATCGCGCACGAGCGTTTGAACGGTTGGCTGTTCAATTTAAATTTAAACATAATGAAATTGCAGCAAAGGTTGGAAAAAGTCGTGAGTATGTAAGTAATACACTCCGCATTCTTTCACTGCCATCTGATATTCTTGATGCACTCGGACAGGGAAGAATTTCTGAAGGCCACACACGACCCCTTATGATGCTTGTTGATAGACCAGAAGAACAGAGCACGCTTTTTAAGGAAATTATGTATAAAAAACTCACCGTGCGTGAGGCTGAATCTATAGCGCGCAAAATTGCTTTTGATAAGGTGCGAAAAAAGGAACTTATGCACGATCCTGAGCTCGTTGAGTTGGAAGAAAAACTTTCTGAAACACTTGGTACACGGGTTTCTATTGAGCGACGAGATAATGGAGGTAAACTTTCTATTGATTTCTTTTCAAACGAAGATTTGCGAACAATTTTAGATATGCTCAATGCACAAAGGGATGATGGTATAAGTGCTGTAGGCAAAAGTATGCTTGATAAACACATTGCGATGATGGCAGAGAATGTGGCGAGCAGTGCTGCTGATAGCGCTGTGGCTGGAATTGTAGGTATAGAATCTACCGCAGAAGAACTTATTGTTACTACGACACCTGACCCAATGCTTACAGCTGATCTCGTCGATGATCGTTCAAAGACAGAAAAGCGGGAGAGTGATGAAGAGTTGTATTCTATTAAAAATTTTAGTGTGTAGGTAGTGTAAATAAAAAGAAACAGCGCACCAAAGTCTAAGGCGCGCCGAAAATCACCTAGACTTTTTCTTAGTCGTACTCACTTAGGATGGTTTTCAGCCATACCTAGTTTCCCACAGGGGGAAAAAGTCTACTGATTCCAATTTTTAGCGTCTCTTAAGTCCACCTGTACCCACACCATGATGAAGAAACGCCTACTTTTGTTGGGGTGAAGAGAGAAATTTCTGTGTCGACAACTCCTCGGGTCCCTTCTGGCAGAAAAATAACACACTTTCTTTTTTCACAAGTTCTATCTTTTCCCGTTCTTTTAAATAATAATCTCATGTTAAGAAAAGCATCACGCAGGCGGACGGGCCGAGCGTAGCAAAAAGCCAGTAAGCTTTTATATGTGGTTTTCGAGACGTGGGATTATTATTTACCTAACTTGTGCGGATTATGATTTGGACAGAGTTTATCTGAACAACGCTCCGGAATAGTTTTTGTACCTTCCATTATAAGTGCGGCGCAGGGGCCAGTTTCTCTCATGTATCCGCAAACATTTCCAGTTGGTTTTGCTTTTATTGCATGTTTGCACCCTGGATAATTACTACAGCTATAGAAAAGTCCATAGCGACCACGGCGCTCCGTCATCATTCCTTCTTTACATAATGGGCATTGTACGCCAGTAGAATTTTGTCGCTCAAGCTCGGGATTTTTTTTAATATGTTTACATTTCGGATATTTATCGCATGCAATAAATCTTCCAAATTTTCCATCGCGTTCTATGAGTTTGCCGGTTTTACATTCAGGACACATTTCACCGGTTTCTTTTGGTCCCTCCAACTCTTTTCCTTCTATAGTACGAGCGCCGGTGCATTCTGGAAATTTTTCACAGCTCATAAACTTTCCACTTCGGCTTAGTTTAATGATCATGTCGCTTCCACATGTGGGGCATTTAAATTCAGCAGGAGCTTTTCCTAGGTCGGTAGCTTTTGCAAGTTTCTCTTTCTCTTTTACTTCTTTGGCAAGTGGTTTGTAGTATGCACTGAGTATTTTTTCATACTGAGCGTCACCACGAGCAATTTCATCAAGTTTGTCTTCCATTTCAGCAGTAAATGAATCGCTGATATATTTCATGAAGTTGTCTTCAAGAAACGAACTTACCACATCACCAACATCAGTTGGTACGAGCGCTTTGTTTTGTTTTTCTACATATCCACGATCGACAATTGTTTTAATAATGTTTGCGTAGGTAGACGGACGACCGATCCCACGTTTTTCGAGTTCTTTCACAAGGCCCGCTTCAGAATATCGTGTGGGCGGTTGCGTTTCTTTTTCTTCAGTCTTCATTTCTATAAGGAAAAGTACTTCCCCCACATTTATTTTAGGAAGTTCTACATCTTCTTGTCGTGCAGCAGGATCAGCCACATACCATCCATCAAAAAGAATTCGAGAGCCAAGTATGTGAAAATCTGGGACGGTTTCTTTTTCGTGGACGCTGATATTTGATGTAATGCGTGTTCGAAGTGTTTTTGCATCAGCCATTTGAGATGCAACAGCACGGCGCCAAATGAGTCGGTATAGTTTTTTCTGTTCATCTGTTGCACCAATGTTTTCACTATTGAAATGTGTTGGACGTATGGCTTCATGAGCTTCTTGAGCATTTTTACTTTTTGTTTTAAATTTCCGAATGGTAAGATAGTTTTTTCCAAACTTTTTTTCGATAATGTTTCCAATTTGTCCGAGTGCGAGATTACTTAGTGTTGTACTGTCGGTACGCATGTAGGTAATATACCCAGCTTCGTAGAGTTTTTGTGCAACACCCATTGTTTTTGATGGAGCAAAACCAAGCCGAGAGCTCGCTGCTTGTTGGAGTGTTGATGTGGTGAAGGGAGCACGCGGACTGCGTTTAACTTCTGTTTCTTTTGTATCTGTTATTGTCCATGAACCTTTTTTGCCGAGGTTGAGAATTTTTTCTACAACAGCCATTTCAAGAGGTTCTTCGCTACATGTAAAAGTGAGTTTGTTTTTTGCTGAATTTTCAAGATCAGCTGTAATTACCCAAAATTTATGGGAAATGAAAGCTCGAATTTCTCGTTCGCGCTCCATAAGAATACGGAGCGCTGGTGATTGTACACGCCCAGCAGAAAGACCATATCGTACTTTTTTCCAAACAATTCCAGAAAGATCGTATCCCACGAGTCGGTCGAGTACACGCCGTGCTTCTTGAGCTTGTTTTAGGTTGTTATCAATATCGCGAGGATGTTTCATCGCTTCTGTTACAGCATCTTTGGTGATTTCATGAAACACAACACGTTGTGGGTGTTTGATGCCTGCTGCTTGGGCAATGTGCCATGCTATTGCTTCCCCCTCTCGATCGGGGTCGGTTGCAAGATAAATTTCATCTGCTTTTTTTGCAAGCATTTTTATTTCCGCAACAACTTTTTCTTTTCCTTTTGAAATTTCGTAATGAGGAATAAAACCACCCTCAATGTCGATTGCTTTCTTATTATTTTTGGGTAAATCACGGATGTGTCCAACAGAAGCTTTCACGGTAAATTTACCATCCAAATATTTTGAAATAGTCTTTGCTTTTGCGGGCGATTCTACGATCAATAGTTTCATGTGTCTCATTAATACTATAGATATTTTCTTTTTGCAAATTTACACAAGATACATCTGGCCCATTTTTTCGGTTATGAGATCTTTAATTTCCATCATAACGAGGAGTGCATTTATGTCCGCTACATTTTTTTGCATGTTGTTTGTTAAGGTGACAATGAGTTCATTGCGCGTGCGTGGCGCCTCGCCGAGCATGTCGAGCACTACCCGTTCATCTGCTGTCACCGACACCTGTTTCTTTTGCGAGAGCGCACACACCCCCCCGTGCACCTCTTCACGAACATCCTCCCGTTCTCCCTCAACATTCAAACCCAATACCTCTAAAATATTTGCGCCCGTACACACAGGCGTAGCACCGAGTCGCAAAAGCATATGCGGCCCCTCTGATCGTTTGGAAAAAATCGATCCTGGAACTGCCAAAACATCACGATTGTATTCAGTCGCGTATTTTGACGTGATGAGTGTTCCTGATTTAAGCTCACTTTCAATTACAAGCACAGCATGACACATACCAGCCATAATTCTGTTTCGTTTTGGAAAGTTGTATGGACGCGCCCGATGGTGTGGTTCTTCTTCAGATATAAGCATACCGCCCGCATCAAGAATTCTTTCAGCGAGTGCTTTATGTGCTCGAGGGTAAAGAGTATCCCAATCTAAGCCCGACCCCAGCACGGCAATAGTAGTAAGCCCCGCATCAAGCGCGGCCCTGTGAGCTATAGAATCGATACCGTACGCGAGTCCAGATACTATTGTTATATTGTAGCCTTGTAGTTGAGAAATGAGCTTCAAGCACACTCCTTCTCCATAACTCGTATATTTCCGTGACCCAACGACACATAAGAATTTTTGACTCTCGTCTTGATGTTCTACCTCTTGATGCTCCTCGTGCTCTATCTCTTTCACACGTCCCTTACGTGCATATAACTTTTTAGGTGGATCATTCATGTGTTGTATAAGCACGGGAAATTGATCCGGCGACAGCTCGATAATTGGATATGCCTCATCTTTTTTCATGTTCCACTATTAAACGATTTCTGGTATCATTACTTTCTAAAGAAGAGATAAACGTTTTATCCACAATCTGCATGCTCGACATTAAATTTATAAGAGAAAATAAAGAACTTATTGCTCACGCTGTAGAAAAAAAGCACATTACTTTTTCTGTAGACGAGCTTATTGTTGCCGACGACGCTCGACGCGCACTACTTACATCTATAGAAGCAAAACGCGCGACGCAAAACGAATACAATCAAAAAATTATAAACGCCGATGAAAAAGAGCGAGCTATGTTTATAGAAGAAATGAAAGAAGTGAAGGTGGTACTTCAAAAAGAAGAAGAGGAACTCAAGGAGGTAATGAAAAAATGGCAGGCGCTTATGGTGCGAGTTCCAAATGTTCCCGATATTTCTGTTCCGGGGGGTGCAGATGATACAGATAATAGAGAGATCCGTACATGGGGAACTATTCCAGAATTTGATTTTGTTCCTAAAAATCATATTGATCTCATGGAGGCGCTCGACATGGTTGATCTTGATCGTGGCTCAAAGGTTGCCGGTTTCCGTGGATATTTTTTAAAAAATGACGGGGTGCTGTTGAGTTTCGCTTTGTATCAATATGTGTTGGCACATTTTTTGAAAAAAGGATTTACACCAATGATTGTTCCATCACTTGTGAAGCGCGAAACACTTTTGGGAACAGGGTACTTGCCACAAGGAGAAGAGGATTTATATAAAACCCAAGACAACGATTATCTTGTAGGTACGGGAGAAGCGGGTGCTATGGGGTATTATATGGACGAAGTTCTTGACAGAAAAGAATTGCCAAAAAAAATTCTTGCAATTTCTCCGTGTTTTAGACGAGAGGCGGGAAGTCATGGAAAAGATGTAAAAGGTTTGTATCGCGTGCACGAATTTTTTAAATTTGAACAAGTGGTGCTTTGTGAGGCAAATCACGAAACATCTGCTGCACTCCACGAAGAGATCACTCTTAATGCAGAAGAGTTGCTCCAAGGTCTTAATCTTCCGTATCGAGTAGTGCTTAATTGTGGTGGTGATCTTGGATTGGGGCAAGTTAAAAAATACGATATCGAAGCGTGGCGTGCAGGACAACGAGCATATGGTGAAACACATTCAGCTTCATATTTTCATGATTTTCAAACACGTCGTTTGAATATTCGCTATAAAGATGTAACAGGTCAGCTTGCCTTTGTTCATTCACTTAATAACACAGCGCTCGCATTTCCGCGTATCCTCATTTCCCTTATTGAGCATTATCAACAACCAGATGGCTCATTACTTATTCCTGAAGTACTACATACACACATAGGTAAAGGAGTTATAAAGAAATAATAAAGAACGCGTATGTTAAAACGCCGTTCTACATTACGGTCTGCAAAATTAGCAAAAAAGAAAAGTAAACAGCTGTCTATACGAATTGTGGTGGGAGTATGTATTTTTGCACTATGCATCGCTCTGATTTCTTTCTTGTCTTCTATTAAGGCACTTTCAATACAGCACATTGAGGTACAAGGAAATAAGGTTATTTCAGAGCAAGACATTGAGCTATTTATTACAGAACGCATCTCTGGAAAATATTGGCACCTATTTTCAAAGAAAAATATTTTTTTATATCCTCGTTCTCATATAGAAGTAGAAATGCGCACAGCATTGTCTCGAGTAGAAAGTATTGATATTTCTTTTGACAGTCTTACCTCTATCTCTGTCGTTATGGAAGAACGAGCGCAATTTGCTCTGTGGTGCACAAGTCGTTTAGAGGGCGAGTCGGTTGTTCTTGAAGACGCCTGTTATTTTCTTGATGAACAGGGACTCATTTTTTCAGAGTCGCCTCAATTTTCAGGCAACGTGTACACGCGTTATTATGGGCGTATACACACCATTTCTTCAGGTCCACTTCTTATGCAATACATGCCTCAGTTTGAGTTTGAACAAGTGCACACATTTATTAGCGCCCTCGCACAATTCGACATACCGATTGCACACGCATATGCATATAATGACGGAGATGTTGAATTAAAAACTACTTCAGGCAGTATATTATTTTTTACTACCCGAGAATCCACAGGAGAGACTTTAGAAAATCTTACATCGCTTTTGGAAGATGCCACTACCGTACCTAATCGTGCCGAATTTATGTCCACAGTTCAATATATCGATTTACGATTTGGAAAAAAGATTTTTTTGAAGCTCAGTCAATGATGTGGTAAGGTGGGTCTATTCATGCAACATTTCTGGCAACAACTTAAAGAACAAAAACAAAGCAAACCCATTTTTGTGCTTGCTCCTATGGCAGACGTCACTGATGCGTCTTTTCGGTTTATTATTGCAAAGTATGGTAAGCCAGACGTGATGTGGACGGAGTTTGTTTCGGCTGATGGTTTGTTTCTTGGTGGTAAAGAGACTCTTATGAAAGATCTTCTATTCTCTCCCACTGAGCGACCAATCATTGCGCAATTTTTTACATCAAAACCCGACATGATGAAAAAAGCAGCAGAACTCGCACGCGAACTTGGTTTTGACGGGATTGATATAAATATGGGATGTCCAGATAAAAGTATTGAAAAGCAAGGCGCTGGTGCGGCGATGATAAAAAACCCACAGCTTGCTCGCGCAGTAATACGCGCCGCAAAAGAAGGAGCGGGGGATCTTCCTGTTTCTGTAAAAACACGAATTGGTTTTAATAAAAATGAACTTGATACATGGCTACCAGAACTTCTTGCCGAAGAGCCAGCACTCATTACGATTCATGCACGCACACGAAAAGAAATGTCGAAGGTTCCTGCGCGTTGGGAGGAGGTGAAACGTGCGGTTTGTATACGCGATGCTTTTGAGACACATGCGCGTACTGTGGGTAATGATCATCATACACTTATTTTTGGAAATGGTGATGCACTTGATATTGTAGACGCAGAGCAGAAGGCAAAAGAAAGTGGCGCTGATGGTGTAATGCTCGGACGGGCGATTTTTGGCAACCCATGGCTTTTTGCTTCAGAGAAAAGACCAGCGGACATTGCTTCTCGTTTGCGAGTCATGGTAGAACACACATATCTATTTGAAAAACTTCTTGGAAGTACAAAAAATTTTGCATTAATGAAAAAACATTATAAGGCATACGTGAATGGATGGGACGGAGCGAAGGAACTTCGGATCAAACTCATGGAGGTGGGTAGTGCGGGGGAGATAGAGGGGATTGTTGAAGACTATATCATTATCCACAACAATGTTTGACATATTTTTAGAGGGTGATACTATACCTTATAGAGCCTACCTTTTATCGACCCCCTAGACAAGCCAGACATTTCTGGCTTGTCGAACTGGCTCCACAGATGTGTGGGGTCAGTTTTTTTATGTTTTTTAATACTCTTTTCTTTGACTCTCCGTAAACCCCTAAAAAGGATTGTATATAGCCATATTTTTTGTATTTTCTTCAATTTTCAGTACCCAATCCTCAAAAGTGCTTGACATTTTTATATTAATATGATAGCCTTATTAAGGATGAAGGTTGGTGGTTTTTCCTAACCCCCTTTCGAAAGGAGTAAAGTTATGCTTTGATAAAGAAGCATAAAAACCCCACGCCGTGTCCTTTTAAGGATCAATGCGTGGGGTTTTTCTTTTTCCATAATAATTTCTGATATACTACACTACATGAAAAATGTTGAGTCATCCGAAATTGCGCTTTACAGAAAATATCGACCACACACATTTAAAGATGTAATTGGACAAGACCACATCATTTCTGTGTTACAACATTCAATTGCGCAAGGTACTATTTCTCATGCGTATCTTTTTGGTGGTTCACGCGGTACAGGGAAAACAAGTATTGCTCGAATTTTTGCACGAGACATTGGCACGGCCACGCAAGATGTATATGAAATAGACGCTGCATCAAATCGTGGTATTGATGATGTGCGTGAAATTCGCGAATCAGTGCACACATTACCGTTTGAATCGAAGTACAAAGTGTACATTGTAGATGAAGTACACATGCTTACAAAAGAAGCCTTCAATGCACTTCTAAAAACCCTCGAAGAACCTCCTCCATATGTTGTGTTTATTCTTGCTACAACAGAAATTGAAAAATTGCCGGAGACGGTTGTCTCTCGATGTCAGACATTTACGTTTAAAAAACCAAACCAGCACATGCTGGCGCAGGTGGTTTCTGTCGTCTCGAAAAAAGAGGGTTTTAGTATAGATGCATCATCTTCCGATCTCATTGCGCTTTTAGGTGATGGATCATTTCGTGATACCCTAGGGGTGCTACAGAAAGTAATGTCTGTTTCAGAGGATAAAAAAATTACTATAGATGAAGTGGAACGCATTACGGGTGCGCCCCGCGCACCACTTGTGCAAGATGTGGTATATGGCATAGTGTACAAAGATAAAGAAAAGTCAATACTTGCAGTGCACGCATTAGTCGAAAGTGGTATTGATATGACGGTATGTATGAAATTAATTCTTGAAAAGGTTCGGTTTCTTCTATTGCTTCGTGTTGCGCCAGCACTATCTAAAAAAATCGAAACGAGTATTTCCGCCGAGGATTTTTCATGGCTTTCCAATGTGGCTCAAGCACCAAACACTTATATTTCTTCTTCGGTTTTAGTAGCACTACTTTCTGCCTACGAACAAACATCTCGCGCTTATATTGCCCATCTACCCCTTGAGCTTGCTATTATTGATATCTGTTCGGTTGAATAATCTCTGTATTTAAAGTATTGTGTACGGTATTGCGGGTTCGTCTAATGGTAGGACAACAGCCTTTGGAGCTGTTTATTGGGGTTCGAGTCCCTGACCCGCAGCACTCTTGGATTTTGCGAGTAGATTTCACTCATCTGCCTTGCATCCATTGGCTCTTTTGTAGGTTCTAACCGTTCTTTTATCTCACGAACCTCTTTTGCGATAGATTTTATTGGGAATAGCAAATCATCCCACTGAATACTCAATTTTTTGTCTTTTAGTATGAGGTTCGAACCTAATGTGGCAAAAATCTCTTTCTTTGCTTCTAGAGCGTTGATTGCCCTTCAACCTTCCTAGCAATCCATCCGTAGATTGTGTTCTCATTGATACCATAGTCTTTGGCTGCTTGTATGACACTGACACCGTCATTTTTAATACGATTAATGATTTATTCCTTAACCTCTTTTGATATTGGTTCTCCTTTCATATGTTTGTATATATTATTTGTTAATTATACAAGAATGGTGTCAAAAGTTTGGGGGGAGGGCCAACCTTGTTTAAAATTTTTCATTCACATACTTTCAGTTTACGCTCAAGAATAATCTATTAGCGTTAATCGATATCTTGCTTATCTTTGGAACTTTGATTTGGGCGATGATCGTAATTTATCCTCATGTCAAGTGGGTGGTATGGATTAATACTCCATATCTACTATGGGTTGCGTTCGCTACTGTTATCCAACTGACGATTACTATAATGAATTTTAACTAAAGCGTAAAAAATCAACGCCGTAAGCGTGTTGGGAATTTTTTGTAAACAGATAGGAGTATGCAGTTGTCGTTTATTGAGTAAGTACGTTAAAATATACCTAAGATTTTTTGTATGTATTATGAACGAACAAAATAGACATTTACTTCAGGATGTAGTTTTCTTGGTTGTAATAATCAGCCTTTCGGTTGTCGCGGTAAAAACAGGTCTCGCAGAAGCTTTTGTGTTGTCGCTGGGAGTGTCACAGTGGCTCGGTATTATTTTGGCGGGTGTATTTTTCACCTCTATTTTTACAACCGCTCCAGCGATAGCGCTTCTCTCTACATTTGCCGAAACAACATCACTGCCACTCCTTGCTCTTTTAGGAGGATTAGGTGCGGTACTTGGTGATTATATTATCTTCCGTCTCGTAAAAGATAGGATAACAAAAGATTTCGAATATCTTCTTTCATTTTCAAAACGCAAACGATTCACACTTATTTTTAGAACTCGTACCTTTAAATATTTCGCACCCTTTTTGGGCGCGCTCATTATTGCCTCCCCATTACCTGATGAAATGGGAGTCGCCATGCTTGGTGCTTCAAAGATAAAAGATAAGTACTTTTTTCTGCTTTCATTTTTAGCAAATGGGGCGGGTATCTTAGTTATTGGATGGATAGCAAGACATATTCAAATATAGTATATAAATATAGTATGCAACAAAATACCACAGAAAAAATGATTAATTATTTTATTAATACCCCCTCTGTAGGTACAGCAAAAGTAAGTCCTGATCTGAAGTGGGTTGTGTGGGAATGGGCAAATCTTGGTCCTTGTACGGACGTATATATTTCATCCCTCACCCCATCGACGTCACCAAAAAAACTTACAGATTTTGGGCAAAATACGCACGTTCTTTCTTGGTCTACTAATAGTCGGTTTATTATCGTAGGACATGATTATGATGGCGATGAGCACATTCGGCTATATCGAGTAGATGTAGAGAATGGGGATGTGTTGACACTTACGGATCCACATCCTCCGCATTATATTTTTGGAGGAGAAATTCATCCAGACAACAAGCATATTGTGTACAGTGTAAATTATGATTTTGTAGAGAAAAAAGAAACAGAAGTTTCAGTCGTGTATAAACACAATATTGAGACAAATAAGAAGTTCATATTAGCTGAGCCTAAAAAAAATACACCAGCGTATCCGAGATTAAATAAACAAGGAACATATGTTGCGTATATTAGAAGTGATCGAGATCCTCGAGGAAAGCAGTTATGGCTTGTTGATATTGATGGAAAAGAAGACCGAGAAATTGTACATGTGGGTGATACGGAAAAAGTATCTTCTTTTTGTTGGCATCAAAATGGAGAGGTCATAATTTTTGTTGCAGAGGCGGGCACTCATCGGAAGGTTGGTATGTTTAATATTCATACAAACGTTATGTCGTGGATTATTGATGATCCTGCGCGGAACATCGAAGAAGTCTATGTTTTGCAAGGAACTGATGCTGTCGCGTTAGATGAAACTACGCATGGGCAGAGCCGTGTTACTTTTTTTGATACTGATCTGATTAAAGAAACACCTTTTACCACCTTGCAAACGGTTATTCCACTTGCACAACTTTCTCCGAGTATGTGGGTAAGTTTTTTTTATAATTCAACACAGCCTGGTGAAATTATAATTCACGATCAATCAAATATACTTCGATCAATTACACAAGTTTTTGAAAGGGTAGATTATACAAAGGATGATCTCGTTCAAGCAGAGCGGTATGTATGGAATTCTACCGATGGATTACATATTGAAGGATGGCTATATAAGCCACAGGGAAAATCTATAGGTACAATTATTCGCATACATGGTGGACCAACAGTGCACAGTGAAGATGTTTTTAATATGAGCATTCAATATTTTGTCTCGCAAGGATTTACGGTGCTCGACCCCAATTATCGGGGGAGTACGGGTTTTGGTATTTCATTTCAAAAGGCAATAGAAAAAGATGGATGGGGAGGAATAGAGCAAGGGGATATTCTTTCGGGTATTAGATCTTTAATTGTAGACGGGATTGCGGAAGAGCAAAAAATTGGAATTATTGGAACATCGTACGGAGGATATTCTGCATGGCACGCTATTACGCATTTTCCTAAAAAATATATTGCCGCTGCAATTCCTATCTGCGGCATGACTGACTTGGTGGTGGACTATGAAACTACTCGTCCAGATTTACGACGTTACAGTGAAGAGATGATGGGGGGCTCACCATATGAAATACCTCAAAAATATCAAGAGCGTTCGCCAATTAATTTTATTAACAATATTGAAGGGGCACTTTTTATTGTGCAGGGTGCTAATGATCCGAATGTTACTTTAGAAAATGTGCACACAGTAGAGAATGCACTTAAAAAAAATAATATTGAGTATGAGACATTAATTTTTAATGATGAGGGACACGGAATTATGAAACCAAAAAATGTAAAAATATTACTTACACGGTCGGTCGAATTTTTTAAAAAATCTTTTTCTCAATCCTAATATGAAAACCACACACCTATCAAAAGAAATTCAAGACCTCGCATTCTGGGCACTCCATGAGTCTGAGGTAGTTTTGGCTTTAGAAAGTGATATACATAAAGGACTTTCAGAAGAAGAGGCTCTCGCACGGGCGCATGTGTTTGGTGAAAATATTATTGAAAATACTAAAAACACGTCCGCCTTTTTTGTATTACTCAATCAATTTAAAAGCCCGCTTATTCTTATACTTATTTTTGCGGGGGCCGTCACTATTTTTATTGACCATCTTCGTGATGCACTTTTCATTTTTGCAGCTGTGGTGGTGAATAGTGGGCTTGGTTTTTACCAAGAATATAAAGCAGAGCGTGCTATTTCTGAACTTAAGACATATTTAAAACAACGCGCGCGCGTAGTGCGTGATGGTGTTGAACATGAGGTGGATGCGGTCCATCTCGTGCCGGGTGATATTATTCGACTTTCGCAAGGAGACCGTGTTCCTGCTGATGGACGTCTACTATATACAAATGATGTTCAAATTGATGAAGCAATTCTTACCGGCGAATCGTTACCTGTTTCTAAGAGCAATAAACCCGTTTCAAAAGACGCTGCACTCGGTGATCAGGAGTCGATGGTATTTGCTGGAACACTTTTTACACAAGGTGTTGCTACTGCTATTGTGTGTCGTACAGATTTTTCTACAGAACTTGGAAAAATTGCCGAACTCGTTGCAGAGTCAAAAAGAGAGGATACTCCGCTTCAGGGCGCGATAAAGCGTTTTAGTATTAAGGCGGGTATTTTTCTTTCAATACTTACGGGGATTGTTTTTTTTGTTGGTATTTCGCTTGGTCATTCGCGCGTCGATATGTTTCTTATGTCCGTTGCTATTGCCGTTTCTGCTGTACCCGAAGCACTGCCTATTGCGATGACGGTAATTTTAGCGACTGGTGTACAGCGTATGGCGCGTCGAAAGGGTGTTGTAAGAAAACTTGTTGCTGCTGAGGCTTTGGGAAGTACATCGGTAATCCTTACTGATAAAACAGGAACACTTACCATGGCGAAAATGGAGCTAGGTACTATCGTGCCGATGCACGGAAAGAATGAGCGTAGATTACTTGAAATGACTCTCATAAATACCGATGTTGTTATTGAAAATGAGAACGATACTCCTCTTGAGTGGAGAATGTCTGGTAGAACTATAGAAATAGCACTTGTGAGATCCTCTGCATTACGAGGAGTGATTGCTTCAACTATAAAAAAAGCTACAACAGTATTAAGTTACTTACCTTTTAATGCGGTAAATAAATTTTCTGCATCACTTGTGTATGCTCAAGGGAAACACACAATCATATTTTTTGGTGCACCCGATATTTTTATTAATCATTCTGCACTTGGCCCAAAAGAGCGTGCGGAGATTCATGCGTCAATAGACGCCCTAGCTGATACAGGACAGTTGGTGCTTGGTGTTGCAACAAAAGGGATTGAGGGAAAAGAAAATTTTGATTTTTCAAAAGATCTTGTACTCGAAGAGCTTATGTTTGAAGGTATTATTGCACTTCATGATCCTGTTCGGCCAAATGTAAAGAATGCGATTGCTCAGGTGCAAAAAGCAGGTATACGAATTGTGGTTATGACGGGAGATCATCGGGGCACAGCAGTTGCCATCGCTCGTGAAGTTGGTTTGGAAGTATATGAGAACGGTATTATTGATGCCACTGATTTACGTGCTCTTTCAGATGAGGATTTAAAAAAAAGACTCGCTACACTTTCTGTGGTATCTCGTGTGTCTCCTGTAGATAAATTACGTATAGTGAAAGCATTTCAAGAAATTGGTGAAGTTGTCGCAATGACTGGCGACGGTGTAAACGATGCTCCAAGTATAAAACGTGCAGATATAGGAATCGCAATGGGATCAGGTACAGCAGTAACACGTGATGTTGCCGATCTCGTACTGTTGGATGATAATTTTGAAACAATTGTGGCTGCTGTAGAAGAGGGAAGACAAATTATGCACAATATTCGAAAGGTTCTTGTGTATTTATTATCGAGCGTTGCCGACGCACTTCTACTTATTGGTGGGTCGATTATTATGGGTGTAGCACTTCCAATGAATGCACTTCAAATTTTGTGGGTCAATTTTTTCTCCGGTAGTTTTCCGGCTATCGCTTTTGCATTTGAGAAAAATGATCGGACGCTTTCGCATCGTCGTGTGGAAAAAATAGTTCTTTTTAATCCTCTCATGAAGTTTTTGATTATATTTATAGGTCTCTCAACGAGTGCATTATTGTTTGGTCTATACTGGGGATTACTTAAAGCTGGTTTTCCAGAGGATGTTGTCCGTACCTTTATTTTCGCAAGTTTTGGTACGTATTCACTCTTCCTTGCATTTTCGGTGAGAAGCTTAGATAAAAGTATTTTTTCTTACCCATTCTTTTCAAATCGATTTCTAGTATTTGGGGTAAGTATAGGAATTACACTTATGGCTGCAGCTGTGTATATTCCCTTTATGCAAACATTATTTAATACGGTTTCTTTGTCTTTTTATTGGGCCCTTGGGGTACTCGCAGTAGGAGTCCTGAGTATTATTTTAATTGAAATCGGAAAGTGGATATTTCGATTACGAAATACAAAAAGCGGCGCAACATTACGCTAACGACGCAACACTAGGCTAATTGTAGAGAGTGGAGAAATGCGTGGAGTTCATCTCCTTCTAGTGTTCGGTGTGAACCCATAGGAAGTTCCTTGAGTTCTATATTCATAATCCGTATTCGCTTTAAATCATCTACCTCTTGGAAAAGGGCATCACACATACGTCGAATTTGATGTTTCTTACCTTCAGTAAGTATAATTTTAAATGTATGGGCATTGAGTACTTTTATTTTACATGGGGCAGTTTTCTCATAATCAATCTGCACCCCCGCTTCCATTTTTTCTTTAAAACTTGAACGTAGTTTATTTTTTGTTTTCACTAAATATTCTTTTTCGTGTTTGTATGACGGTCCAAGAAGGCGCTCCGTAATACGCCCGTCATTGGTAAGAATGATGAGCCCCTGGGAATCTTTGTCGAGGCGTCCAATAGGGTAGACGTCTTTTATAGAAACAGCATGTTTTATTTCTTGCTGGCCTTTTTCTGCAGAATGAGTCACTATTCCTTTTGGTTTATTGTAGGCAATATATACGTATGGTTTTTGTTTGCCTCGAAAACGTACGTCCACACTGTCTGTTTCAAGCACTTTGTCACCAAGCACTGCAATTCTACCATTTATAAAGACCTGTTTTTTTTCAATGAGTAGGTCGGCGCCTCGTCGTGTCGAGAATTTTTTAAGTGCCACGTATTTATTTATCCTCATAGGGAAAAGCGGTTTGGGCGGAGCACTTTGTGCGGATTGAAAAGTGGGGCGAGAAGAAGTGGAGTGTTTTTTTTTCATAGTGTGGGTAGTATAGCATATGCGGCTATAATTGCTCGTAATTGCTTGACTTTTAGTAATCAATTTGCTATACTGTTTCGCGTAAGAGTTATCTCCTAGAAGAACGTAAGACATGTTTCTTTGTTCGGAATAGAGATCGTCGTCTTACAAGTTTATTAATAAGTAGAATAGAAAATGGCAATGAAGCTATATGTTGGTGGTATTTCATACAATACTACTGACCAGGGGTTATCAGACGCATTCGCTAAGGCGGGAAAAGTTGTTTCTGCTGTTATCATCACTGACAAAATGACAGGCCGATCAAAAGGTTTTGGATTTGTTGAGATGGAAACACCAGAAGAAGGACAAGCTGCTATGGATATGTGGAACGGAAAGGATCTCGATGGACGAAACCTTACCGTGAACGAAGCTCGACCAAAAGAAGAGCGACCTCGAGGAGATTTCCGATAATTTTTTATCGAATTGATTCACAAAAAACTGTTCTCGAAAGAGGACGGTTTTTTGTTTTGGCGATAGGTTGGTGATGGGGGCTTTCGCGCTTGTTTACGTTTTTTTGTTACCATTGCAACAATAAAGTTTACACTTCTTGCATGAATAAACATGCAATAGACTTCTTGGAATTAAAGGAGAAGAAACTTCTGCGAATAATTAGTAAGTCGAGAACTGAAGAAAAAGTCG
>Ga0163155_10003349_pt1 | contig 17316 bp, 14 predicted proteins | sample OliLakLV19SP4G1_FD_148611 | JGI IMG/M metagenome (GOLD analysis project Ga0163155, IMG submission 148611) | Freshwater microbial mat bacterial communities from Lake Vanda, McMurdo Dry Valleys, Antarctica - Oligotrophic Lake LV.19.SP4.G1 | ecosystem: Environmental > Aquatic > Freshwater > Lake >... | reverse complement strand
ATCAATTTCCACCCGCTCTTCCTGCATGAGCAGATGAATCCGGTTATTCAATTCGACGGCTTCAGCCGGTTCGACATAGAATGTCGCGCCCGACTGACTTCGATCATGCAGTATCCCCAAATCTCCCCTGAATTGCCCGGCAATGACTGGAATAACATAGCGGCCATTGCGCTGTGTTACAACATCGTCCTGCCAGCCTGAGACTTTTCGCTGGCCTGATAGAATATTTTCAAGACGGCTGATGATTTTTCGTTTTATCTCGCCATGCTCCATCCGAAGCTGTTTGAGTTTCGGCGAGGCGTTATCTTTGATAGCGCCTGTCTCGTCGATTGTCTTGTTTATTTCCTTCTTTAGCTCAGGATAGGCGCGGATTCTCTTGAGATATTCATCCAATGCCGGAATCTTCGGGCGGGCTTCTTTATCGTAACCAAAGAGATTTATTGAGATTTCTATAAGTTCAAGGATTACTCGAATCTCAAGAGGGTCAAGAAAATGCCCTGACACTTTCGACCTCTGCAATAGCTCGCGACTATCGGTTTCTATGCGGTAGAGCGGAAAAGCATCGCCAAAGACGATTATGTCCTTCATCTGAGAAATCTCAGTTTGGCTCTGAACAATCGCTTTAAGGTCCAAGCCCGGTGTGAGCGCCATAGTTTTAACGCTTCCGTATATAGTCAGGCATTTGCCCGCCATGCTGGCGACCACTTTAGGAAATTCGAGTGTGTCTAATGTATGCTGTTCAATCATATCGTTTATACGACGGGTTTCAGTTCGTTCAAAAAAAAACCGGCCTAAGCCGGTTGTAATATACGACGAAAAACTCGCCATTTCCAATTACTTTAGCTCTTTGCTTTGCCCGATGTGGTGCCCGGATTGAAAAATTTATCGAGCTGGTACATAACACGGTAGACTTCGGCTCTGTCTTCGTCCATTTCTCTTGTACCTGAGCTATTTGCGCTCGGCTCGGCTAAAAGCATGCTTTCTATCTTATCCATGAAGCTGGGGCTTGAGGGGTGGACAATTGAGGTACCTTCAAACACTAGAGGCACTGTTTTGGCTATAACCGGGCCAATGTATGATTTCTCAAATTCAGCATAGAATCTTTCGGGCATCGGGAGCAAAAAGACAAAAAAAACCAAAAAGCCGACCGCAAGCCATCCGCGTAAAAAGCCGACCAAGGCGCCTCCTATTTGGTCCGGCTTCCCTTGGTTTTTGAGCGATGCCACTTTGTAGAAGAGCATGCCGAGAAGCTTGAATATCGTGTAACAAATCGCCAGGAGCAGGATAAAGGCAATAAATGCGCTGATGAGCGGGGAGCCGCCCACTTTGTCATAGACCCAGACCGCGAATTTATCAATGTATGCTATCGCTGAAATCCCAGCGGCCAAAAAGAGAATCAGAGCGGACAACTCCCGCACAAGACCCTTTTTTGCGCCGATTACCACTGCTGTTATCAGCAAGGCAATGAGAACACCATCAACCACATTCATAATAGACCTCTCCGTTTGGTTAGGTTTTACTAGCGGCTAATAGAATAGGAATGTTTTTTGTTATTTGGCAAGTAATTCTGTAACCAGCCGATTGACCAATTTCCCGTCGGCCTGCCCTTTGATTTTGGGCATAAGGACTTTCATCACAAGCCCAATCTTCTGGAGCGAGTCAGCGCCGCTCTCTGCAATCGCGGATTTTATGATTTCCCGAAGTTCATGCTCGCCCATTTGCTGGGGAAGGTAGGCTACTATGATGTCAAGTTCAGATTGTTCTTTGTCGGCAAGGTCAGCCCGTCCACCGGCACGGTATTGCTCGATAGACTCGCGTCTTTTTTTCGCCGCGCCATTGAGCACACCGATAACGGCATCGTCAGCCATAGGCGGACTATCGCCGAGCGGCCCGGCGGCCATTGCCTTGTATTTGATATCAGACTTGAGGCCACGAAGCACGGTCAGCTTTTCTTTCTGTCCGGACTTCATGGCCTCTTTGATATCTGTATCGATTTTGTCAATAAGTGTCATCAATAACTATCTTCAAAATAACGATTGCGTCGGGTTTTCCGACGAGCGGCCGCCATTTTCCGTTTCTTTGCTTCTGAAGGCTTTTCAAAATGCTGATGTTTCTTGTAATCGGAAAGAATTCCCGATTTTTCGCAGAATTTATTAAAACGTCGAAGAGCTTTTTCAAATGATTCGTCATCACGAACTCGTACACCGGTCAAATCTACACACCTCCTTTGCCGGTTAAATTGTTTACACAACACGTAAAGTATTTAGATACTATCGGTTAAGAAAACTAATAGGTGAGTCTTTGTCAACAGAAAAATACCTAAAGTGCCCGCTTTACGGCCATGTGTTGCACTTCGTTTGTGAATCCTCCCCCCAGCTTTTGCTGGGGTGACATTACAAAGAGTCATTGCGATATTAGGACGTCAGGATCCCCGCGATCCTGACGTCCTAAACCTCTACTCCGCCGTCGTCGGATCCATTATCGTCCGGACTTGGGACACACTATTCGCCGGGAACCCGCCACGTTTGGCATGTTCACGCACCTGATCTTCGTTATCCGCGATATAAACACAGTAGATTTTGTCGCCGGTGACGTAACTGTGCACCCACTGAATCACCGTCCCCATTGCGTCGAGCACGGAACATGACTTTTGCGAAATTCCTTTGTAGTCGCCGTCGCTCAGCTTCCCGACACCTGGGATTTCTCTTTCGATTACGAATTTAGGCATACATTGCTCCTTCCATATGAAATGTTAGATAAAAAATAATAATATTGACGAAGGTCTGACGCAAGAGCAAAGTGTTTCGGTTCGTAGGTCAGCCCGCCTGGGCGGACTGACGTCTTCACCTATTATTCTCGGGTCACCCCACCCTTGCGGTGCTGACGTCTTTTCACATTCGATTATCCGTAAATCCGAACCCTCGCGATCCTGACGTCTTTTCAGAGAGCGCCCATGACCATCTTCGCGCGAGAGAGACGTCCCGCGCGAAGATTTCTGTGCCGCCAATCGCTCCCGCCCGGCACATTCAACGAATCCCGCTACCGCCGTGCCGTTCGGAATCCCCAAATCGACATGCCAATCGCCACTGCCATGGCCACCCACATAATCCATCCCGGCAACAGATAATCTCCGATTTGAACAGGCATGCCTCTCATCACTCTAATGATATGAACGACTGAAACCACAGCGAAGATTGTCGCAGAAACAAGAGAATAACATCGCGTTTTCACTATGACCCTCCAGTAAATATGTGATGGGGAAACAATACCGCCGTCCAATGCATGATGTCAAGGGGAAAAATTAAGAAAATTGCGTCAGGTCTTGCCGCGTCGAACCGACTTCCTTACTCGTCCGATATCTATAAGTAGGTCAGCACCCTTGCGGTGCTGACGTTCTTTCTTACTCCCCAAACGAATTCCCACTATCACACTTCGCTACTTCGCCCCAATCTGGCTCATACTGTCCTCTTTCTATATACGTGCGCAACGATGAATGCTCGTACTCCTCCGGGTTCAAACATGCATCGTGTTTGACAGGGTTATAATGCATGTAATCTATATGTCGATTCATATCTGGCAAATCACGAATGACATGATCCCAATATCTATTTTGCCAAAGCCGTCCATGGTGGACACCTGTCCTCATTCTATAATTGGCGCTAAACTTCTGTTTAAACCCGTGAACAATAGCATTGAGTTCTTTTTCGGTCGGTTCAAGAATCATGTGAAAATGATCTGGCAATACAACCCATGCCAAAATGTCAAAGCTGAACTTTGATTTCGTCGACTCCCATGCCGTCCGGAACAAATCAATGTTCTTTACAAGAATAGGTGAGCGTTCATGTGTCACGACTGTGATAAAGATGCTCATGCCGGGTGAGAAATATCGTCGTAAATTGGACATTAGGGGAAATTGTAAACAATCCCATGCGAGATTACAATATGTAAAAGGCAAGACGTCAGGATCGCAAGGATCCTGACCTACAGGACCCGCTTTTCAACTGGTCTGATGCTGCCTTGATTCTCCGTAGGTCAGTCCGCCTGGGCGGACTGACGTCCCCTCAGAGCCATCCATGAACATCCTCGCGCGGCCCGCTGTGGTGGGGCGGGCTGTCGCGCGCCATGAGCATTTCACGAAGCAAAGAAAAGCTGGTGCACGGGGCTTTCAAGTCGCCGTGGCGGGACGTACACCAGCCACGAAACAATTTGACATGCGATTACAATGTGAAAGAAGTAAGACGTCAGGATCGCAAGGATCCTGACCTACGACCTTGATTCTCCGTAGGTCAGCACCCTTGCGGTGCTGACATGATTCCTTTGGCTCTTCGCGCCTCCACCGGGGCTGGCTGTCGCGCGCCGTGAGTATTTGTGCAAGCAAAAAAAAGCTGATGCACTGGGCTTTCAAGTCCGCCGTGGCGGGACGTACACCAGCCACGAGACAATTTGACATGCGATTACAATGTGAGAGAAGTAAGAGTCAGGATCACGAGGATCCTGACCTACTACCTTGATGCCCCGTAGGTCAGCACCCTCGCGGTGCTGACGGTTTTCACATTCGATTCTCCGTAGGTCAGTCCGCCTGGGCGGACTGACGTCCCCTCAGAGCCATCCATGAACATCCTCGCGCGGCACGCTGTGGTGGGGCGGGCTGTCGCGCGCCGTGGGTATTTGTGCAAGCAAAGAAAACTGGTGCACGGGGCTCTCAAGTCGCCGTAGCGGGACGTACACCAGCCACGAAACAATTTGACATGCGATTACAATGTGAAAGAAGTAAGAGTCAGGATCACGAGGATCCTGACCTACTACCTTGATGCCCCGTAGGTCAGTCCGCCTGGGCGGACTGACGTCCCCTCAGCGCCATCCATGAACATCTTCGCGTGGCCCGCCACGCCTGCCCGCTGTGGTGAGACAGGCTGTCGCGCGCCGAGGGGTATTTGTGTAAGCAAAGAAAAGCTGGTGCACGAGGTTCTCAGGTCCGCCGTGGCGGGACGCGAGAAGTCTTGGAGGGGAGTTCCGAGTTCGGGTGGTTCACATTCTTGGCTGACACCTCAGTTTGTCTTGGAGAAACTTACATAGCAGTTGGATTGCCTTTGATTTGATCTGAATATCATCGTCATGGTTCTTCGTGCGGAACACCGGCGACCGTGATTGAAGAAGCCCAGCCGCCTTACTCCGTTTCTGGAGATTAATAAATGAGACATCATCTAAAGCGTTTGTAGAGTTAAAATTGTTTGGCTGAATCTTTCAATGATTCCATGTTCGATTCTTCCAAATAAAGTGAATCTATGTCTTGAAACCATCCGTGAGGTCCGCGTATCGATATATTTTCCAATGTTCCTGCACCGCCTTGAGGTATATTTCTAGCTAGGTCTCTTAAACTATCCTGAAAAAAGCCTTTCTTTGGAATAATAATAATGGGAAAAACTGGTGAACTAGAGCTCTCATTAAATATTCGGAGATATTCATTGCCATCACTATCAAAATACGAAAAGAAAAAACTATACTTTGAACCAAAGACACCGAAAGCCTCGGATGTGGGATTTTGCATGAACTCGAATATAACCTCTTCTCTTGAGTCAATATGGTCTTGAACATCATAGTCACCGATTCTCTGAACTGCGTCAGATGCCCTTCTTTTTCTGAGAAGAGCGGTGTCTTTATTGACACCAAGTGGAAAACAAAAATAAGCGATGTCGCTTAATATGGTGTCTTGGTGAATGATGAGACGTATGTCTAAGGCAGGGCCGGCGCCGATATTTTTGATTCTAAGAGATATCCAAGTCTTGTCACTATTCGGCTGCGCTTCGACAAACTCTAGGATGGGTTGAATTTGAAGCCTGCGAGACTGCTTATGTAAGTCGTTGTTCTTATTGTAGACATCTATTGAGATGTAAGAGAACCAACTCGTTACAAGTACCATTAAGAAGTTTGTTACTAATTGTCCGATATTCACTGCGCTATCGAATCGACGATCAATTAAGGGGCGGCTTCTGATCTTGGTATCGGAATTCGCTATAAGATGCGGTTTGATTTCGTTCAATGGATATCTTCTAATAGATCACCTACCTAGTTTTGATTAGCAATAAGAGATTTTTAAAGCTATTTGACAATCACAAATAAATAAACCCCTCTCGCTTATCCGCAAGAGGGGTTTTACAATTACCCCGGCAGCTTTCTACTCTCCCACGCAGTCTCCCACGCAGTACCATCGACGTTGATCGGCTTAACTTCTGTGTTCGGGATGGGAACAGGTGTGACCCGATCGCTATTGCCACCGAGAATATTTTCATACCGTATTTGTAAAGGCGTAACGTATCGCCCAATAGGTTGCGCAGGAGCGCAGACAATTGGTTAAGATACACTCGTAGGTAAATTTTACGATTAAGCCTCACGACCGATTAGTATCACTCGACTGAACACATTACTGTGCGTACATCTGTGACCTATCTACCTGGTCATCTTCCAGGGGTCTTTAGAGGCTTGCGCCAAGGGAAACCTAATCTTAGAGTGGGCTTGGTACTTAGATGCTTTCAGCACTTATCCCTTCCCAACGCAGCTACCCTACGATGCCACTGGCGTGACAATAGGTGCACCGGCGGTTGGTTCAACCCGGTCCTCTCGTACTAAGGTCAAATCTCTTCAAGTTTCCTGCGCCCGTATCAGATAGGGACCGAACTGTCTTGCGACGTTCTAAACCCAGCTCACGTACCACTTTAATTGGCGAACAGCCAAACCCTTGGGACCTTCTCCAGCCCCAGGATGTGATGAGCCGACATCGAGGTGCCAAACCCCCTCGTCGATATGAACTCTCGGAGGAGATAAGCCTGTTATCCCCGGAGTACCTTTTATCCGTTGAGCGACGGCATTTCCATACACTACCGCCGGATCACTATGACCTGCTTTCGCATCTGCTCGACTTGTAAGTCTCGCAGTTAAGCTCCCTTATACCATTACGCTCTACAGCCGATTACCACCCGGCCTGAGGGAACCTTTGCGCGCCTCCGTTACTTTTTTGGAGGCAACCGCCCCAGTTAAACTACCCGCCTGACACTGTTCCTGAACCTGCTAATGATTCCAAGGTTAGATATTCAATAACATGAGGGTGGTATTTCACCGGTGACTCCACCGATCCTAGCGGACCAGCTTCAACGTCTCCCACCTATGCTACACACACGGCACCGAACACCAATGTCAGGTTATAGTAAAGGTTCACGGGGTCTTTCCGTCCCGATACGGGTAAACGGCATCTTCACCGCTGCTACAGTTTCACCGGGGCCCATGTTGAGACAGTGCCGCAATAGTTATACCATTCGTGCAGGTCGGAATTTACCCGACAAGGAATTTCGCTACCTTAGGACCGTTATAGTTACGGCCGCCGTTTACTGGGGCTTCAATTCAATGCTTCGCCTTGCGGCTGACATCTCCTTTTAACCTTCCAGCACCGGGCAGGTATCAGTCCCTATACGTCGTCTTGTTAGACTTGGCAGAGACATGTGTTTTTAGTAAACAGTCACCGCGGCCATTTCTCTGCGGCCATTTTCGGCTTCAATTGTTATGTCACCTACTCATGGCACTCCTTCTCCCGAAGTTACGGAGTTAATTTGCCTAGTTCCTTAACATGAGTTATCCCGAGCACCTTAGGATATTCTCCTCGCCTACCTGTGGCGGATTGCGATACGGATTGCGAAGCAACTAGCATAGAGGCTTTTCTTGGCAGCATGATTATGGTTAGTTCAGGTCTTGCGACCACCCACTCGGCTCTCGGTGTTAGGAGCGTGGATTTGCCTGCGCTCCCCACCTACCACCTTGGACCGGGACAACCATCGCCCGGCTAACCTTCACTTCTGCGTTACCCCATAGCTTAAAACGCCTCTTCACAAGTCCAGGAATATTAACCTGGTTACCATCGACTACGCCTTTCGGCCTCGCCTTAGGATCCGACTGACCCTGGGAGGTTTAACCTTGCCCAGGAAATCTTAGGCTTACGGTGAGCAAGTTTGTATCTTGCTTTATCGCTACTCGTCCCGACATAATCTCTTGTGTGCGGTCCAGCCTGCCTGACGGCAAACCTTCAATCTAACACACAATGCTCCTCTACCGCTTGCACAAAGTGCAAACCCATAGCTTCGGTATCATACATAGTCCCTTTAATTATCGGCGCGGAGTCACTAGACTAGTGATCTGTTACGAACTCTTTAAATGATGGCTGCTTCTAAGCCAACATCCTAGCTGTTTAAGTAATTCCACATCCTTTACCACTTAGTATGATTTTGGGACCTTAGCTGATGGTCTGGGTTGTTTCCCTCTCGGCAATGAAGCTTATCCCACACTGCCTGACTCCCGGAGAACATATCACGGCATTCGGAGTTTGATTGGGTTTGGTAATCTTGTAGGACCCCTAGCCCATTCAGTGCTCTACCTCCGCGATACTATATTCCGAGGCTAGCCCTAAAGTTATTTCGAGGAGAACCAGCTATTTCCAAGTTTGATTGGCCTTTCACCCCTATGCACAACTCATCCCCCAGCTTTTCAACGCCGGTGGGTTCGGACCTCCAGCTCGTTTTACCGAACTTTCATCCTGGTCATGCATAGATCACATGGTTTCGGGTCTACTCCCAGCCACTGAATCGCCCTATTCAGACTCGCTTTCGCTACGGCTACGCGAGATGTTCGCTTAACCTTGCGACTGAGAAGTAACTCGCCGGGTCATTATTCAATAGGCACGCCGTCAGTCCGGAAACTCCGAAGAGTCGCCTTTCCTCCGACCGCTTGTAGGCAAACGGTTTCAGGTACTATTTCACTCCCCATTAGGGGTACTTTTCGCCTTTCCCTCACGGTACTAGTTCACTATCGGTCACAGAGTAGTATTTAGCCTTGCCGGATGGTCCCGGCGGATTCGAACAGGATTCCACGTGTCCCGCCCTACTTGGGAAATCCAAAGAAGTCTCATACATTTCAGTTACAGGACTTTCACCTTCTCCGGTCGGCTTTTCCAGGCCGTTCTCCTATATATGAGTTTTGTAACTTCTTGATCTGTCAGATACCAGATCGATGGCTCCCACGACCCCGGCGACACAACGCTATCAGGCTTTAACGTGTCGGCCGGTTTAGGCTCTTCCCGCTTCGCTCGCCGCTACTGAGGGAATCACTTTTGTCTTTTGTTCCTGCGGTTACTTAGATGTTTCAGTTCTCCGCGTTCGCTTTGGACGACTATGTATTCATCGTACAATGGCCGGGTGTGACCCCGGTCGGGTTGCCCCATTCGGAAATCTCCGTCTCGAAGCCTGTTTGCGGCTAAACGGAGCTTATCGCAGCTTACCACGTCCTTCATCGCCTCTCTGTGCCAAGGCATCCACCGTTTGCCCTTAGTAGCTTAATCGATATTAATTCACCTAAGAGCATACATTATATAAAATTGGTGCGCATTCACTGCGCAGCCTATTGGAAGATACTCGTTACGCATCTTTACTATACGATATGAAGTTGTCAAAGAACCGTTGGTCTCGTTTCCGAAACCGGTCAATCATTGCTGACTGACTAAAAATTTGTTTCCCACATTCTCTGTGAGAGGGCCAGCTGTATCTCTACAACAAACCAAGTACTTCATCTGGAGATGACCGGGATCGAACCGGTGACCTACGGCTTGCAAAGCCGCCGCTCTCCCAACTGAGCTACATCCCCGAAATCTTACTGGGCCTAAGTGGAGTTGAACCACTGACCTCGCGCTTATCAGGCGCGCGCTCTAACCAACTGAGCTATAGGCCCGAGAGTTAATTTAGAAACGTTCGCCTATAAGCGAAAATTTATAATAAACAGCCACGGAAAGACGAAACAATGTTCCTGCCCGAGACGCTCGACCTAGATGTGTCCTCGACCGTAACGATCGGGACGCACACCGTACTCCTTAGAAAGGAGGTGATCCAGCCACAGCTTCCGCTACGGCTACCTTGTTACGACTTAGCCCCAGTCGTCGGTATCACCTTAGGCGTCGCCTTCCTTGCGGTTAGGCAAACGACTTCGGGTGCTCCCAACTTCCGTGGCTTGACGGGCGGTGTGTACAAGGCCCGGGAACGTATTCACCGCTACCTGCTGATCAGCGATTACTAGCGATTCCAACTTCATGGAGTCGAGTTGCAGACTCCAATCCGAACTGAGGCCGGTTTTGGGGATTAGCTCCACCTTGCGGTCTTGCAACCTTCTGTACCGGCCATTGTAGTACGTGTGTAGCCCTGGATGTAAGGGCCATGAGGACTTGACGTCATCCCCACCTTCCTCCGGCTTGTCACCGGCAGTCTTCATAGAGTTCCCAGCATAACCTGATGGCAACTATGAACAAGGGTTGCGCTCGTTGCGGGACTTAACCCAACACCTCACGGCACGAGCTGACGACAGCCATGCAGCACCTGTGCAAGAGCCTCCGAAGAGGAAGTCGACTTTCACCGACGGTCTCAAGCATGTCAAACCCAGGTAAGGTTCTGCGCGTTGCTTCGAATTAAACCACATACTCCACCGCTTGTGCGGGCCCCCGTCAATTCCTTTGAGTTTCAATCTTGCGATCGTACTCCCCAGGCGGGGTACTTAATGCGTTAGCTGCGACACCGGGGGGGTCGATACCCCCGACATCTAGTACCCATCGTTTACCGCTTGGACTACCAGGGTATCTAATCCTGTTTGCTACCCAAGCCTTCGCGCTTTAGTGTCAGTATCGTTCCAGAGAGCCGCCTTCGCTACTGGTGTTCTTCCAGATATCTACGCATTTCACCGCTACACCTGGAATTCCACTCTCCTCTACCGTACTCAAGACTAACAGTATCGAGTGCAGGCCCCGGGTTAAGCCCGGGGTTTTCACAACCGACTTGAAAGCCCACCTACGCGCCCTTTACGCCCAATAAATCCGAACAACGCTCGTCCCCCCCGTATTACCGCGGCTGCTGGCACGGAGTTAGCCGGGACTTCCTCTGTGGGTACCGTCAGGCAGAGGGCAGTTACTACCTCTACGTTTCTTCCCCACTGACAGAGTTTTACACACCAAGATGCTTCATCACTCACGCGGCGTTGCTGCGTCAGACTTTCGTCCATTGCGCAATATTCCCTACTGCTGCCTCCCGTAGGAGTCTGGGCCGTATCTCAGTCCCAGTGTGGCCGTTCACCCTCTCAGGCCGGCTATTCATCGTAGCCTTGGTGGGCCATTACCCCGCCAACAAGCTAATGAACCGCGGACTCATCTATAAGTGACAGGTTGCCCCGCCTTTGAATACAAAGCGATGCCGCTTCGTAATGTTATCCGGTATTAGACCCCCTTTCGAGGGATTATCCCGGGCTTAAAGGAAGATTGTCCACGTGTTACTCACCCGGTCGCCACTTTACTCACCCAACCGAAGCCGGATTTTCTCGTTCGACTTGCATGTATTAAGCACGCCGCCAGCGTTCGTTCTGAGCCAGGATCAAACTCTCCGTAAAATATTAAATATTTACATTCGTGATCCATGACACGTACAAACGTACGCATCGTTCTGATTTATCTATCAAAAATGATCTCAAGATTCCAAAGAATCTATAGACCCGCGTCTTGCGGACAGAATCTATTGTTTCTGTCTTATCACGTGGCTATTTAGTTTTCAAAGAACCGTTATCGAAAAAAAGTGCCAAGCATTTCTGCTGGGCAGATTTGCAGTATATCTAACTGACTACTTTGATGTCAAGAACTTTTTTTAGACTTACTAACTTTTTTTTATATCCCTGCTTTTACCCGCTGTTTTCCGCCTTTAGTAAGCGTATTTACAACAGGTTCACACTCTAAATGTTCCAACCAACTAAATCCTTTAACTTGGCTGGGATTCGATAATATATCAGCCGCGCACCCGTGTCAAGTCATCTCTTAATATTTATTTTATTGCCAATTCCCCGCTTCGGCGTGTGACGGAGCTAAACAAACGTGTCCAACAAAGCACATTTCAAAAATTATCTTGTCAATCCGGCCTTTGTTTGTATATTGGTTCCACAGACTTCTTGGACACGCTTAAATAGCAATTGGTCGGCCTGTGGCATAATATTGATCTCATAATTGCCCATCCCGATGAGTTACAGCGCACGTAAAGGAAATTGAAATCGTAATTACCATCGAATCTACACGTTTTTTGCATCCACAAAACACAGGAGGAAACCGATGACTCTCTCTAATGTCCACATCCCCAAAGGGATAAGCAAAACGCTGACGGGACTGCTCTGCGCAGTATTGTTAAATGGAGTAATTCTGAACACAGCTTTTGCTGTGACTCCTTCGACTCCGCACCTTGTCAATTACCAGGGTAGATTGACCGATGCCGGCGGGATAGTTGTCCCCAATGGTCCTCAAACCGTCACGTTTAGAGTCTGGAACGATGCGGTTGCCTCGGCCCCAGCAAATCTGATATGGAACAGCGGAGCCGTGAGTGTGACTACAACAAGTGGCCTCTTCACTGTCGCGCTTGGCCAAACTCCCATGGCTCCTATCGACCCAACCGATTTTCTCGATTCCAGTCGATGGTTAGGGATAACGGTCGGCGCTGATCCGGAGATTTCCCCCTGTAGTAAGTTAACTTCTGTTCCGTATGCCTGGACTGCTTCATCGGCGTATTCAGCCATCGAAGCTGGAACGGCAATATTCGCACCAGACTATCTGCCCTTGTCTGGCGGGGCAATGACAGGAAACACCAGCCATCTGGATGCAAGTAGCCAGTGGCAATTTTCTGCTCAGCCGTGGATGGAAATAAATCCCGGGATTCAATTTTGCGTCGGATATGGCTCCGACGGATTGGAGCAATTCCGCATTTGGGGTTCGACTTGGGGAGAACTCATATTGAACGATTTATCCGGCAACAATACCACTGCCTATCTTTCGGCAAACTTGGACGGCGGCGGATTGCTTGAGCTCAATAAAGAAACCGGGAGTCCCGGGATGCGATTTTCCGGAGGTACTACATCAACAGCTTCGACTCTCACTATGAGAAATTCCGCTGGAACAGTCTCTGCCTCAATTGATGCTGGATTAACTGGGAATGGAGCCGTTCTTCTGCCATCAAGCTCGATAAGCGCAGGGGAAATGTTTGATGAGCCGGGTGTAGCTAATACAGTGACGAGTTTCTCTTTCCCCTTTGCCGCGATCAGTTCGTACACGCTTGACTCAGTGGATATCACTATCCCAGCAGCGGGGTATGTGGAGGTCACGGCGGGCGGCTACGTAGTCCTTAGTCACGTCATCGGAACATACACAGAAGTATATTTCACAGTAGATAAAACAGCCAGCAACGCCGCCTTTGGCATTCCGGGTTCAAGTGTCCATCGCGTAGGGAGTGCTTCGCCGACGGACGGGTCCATTGAACCGATTTCATGTGCACGCCTCTTTTCAGAAGGGGCGGGGACGCATCGATACTACTACAACGCCCGAAAGTCCTCGGGTCTTGGTACCCCGTCTGTTAATATACGCTGGATTCGCGCAAAGTATTTCCCGACCGCCTACGGGACAGTTGATCTGACCATACCCGCGATCTCCCCTGTACCCGGCGATGCCGCGAATCCTTCGCTCGTATCTCTCGACCGTAAAGTCATTACTGTCGAGGAACACAACGCGCGAGTTGAAGCCGAACTTGCCGCACAACGGGCTGAGATAGGGGAGCGCATGGCGAAACTCGAAGCCGAAATGAAGGCAATGCGTGACCAACAAGCGCAGACTACGAGTCCCAAGCAGTAAGTTGATATTTGTGAAAGGTTGTGCGAATAAATTTGTTGACGAAAGCCCAAAAAGGCATATTTATAAAGTATAATTCAGACTTTTCAGGATAAGGGAATTGAACCTATGAGAAAAAGTATTATAAAAACACTGTTGCTTGGATGTTGCGCCTTACTGTTCGTAGGTACAGTCAATGGAGCAGACACCAAGAAATCAACATCCAAGCCAAAACCTGTTTCGGTTGTTGCGCCGGTGGAGTCATCGCCCCGAACTGGTTCGAGCACTTCAACTGCGGTCGCGCTGGTCCCTGTCACATCGACCCCACCTGTGACCGCTGTAGAAAACGGTTCTGGAACGCCTTCGATTTTCCGATCAGCGAGCCAAACAGGCGAACAGATAAAATGGCAGGTCATTTCAAGCGGCGGAAACCGCGGAACATCGCCAAGTTATATTCTGAGCAGCACAGTCGGACAGACGGCAGTCGGACCGAGCACATCGCCAAGCTTCAAACTCAATAGCGGCTTCTGGCAGAATTTCGGCCCGGCAAGCTGCTGTATAAACCTGACTGGGAATACCGATGGCAGTCTCGACGATCTTGTCGATATTTCTGACCTGACAGCATTAATCGATCATCTCTTTATAGCGCTCACTCCGCTGGCATGTGATCCCGAAGGGAACACCGACGGTTCGATTGATGGTCTGGTCGATATTTCGGATTTGACGAATATGATTGATCATCTTTTCATTTCGCTGGCTCCGACAGCAACCTGTATGTAGAATTTCGTGTTAAATTATCGGATATACCGCAGGCTCAGCAAATGGCCTGCGGTTTTTTATTGAAGCTCTGATAAGGTGACGACAAGCAAAATTTAAGAGGATTCGCCAAATCTCGGTCTTGACGAATTGCTGAATTCAGGTATACTGTTCTGGATAGGTATGACGTTTCTATTGACACTCCTGCATTGAAGTTTTGCACAGAAGATGTTTAGTTCAAGAATCATAGCTAAAACGCTGATAGCTCTTGTATGCGTGTCCCTTGCGGTCTCGGGCCTTCTCTACGCAACAGCGGCAAATCCTCCCAACGGCCTTACCGGTGCGCCCGGTGAAAGCAGTTGCGGAATAGGACTGTGCCACGGCAATCTCAACACCGGGACTGGCGGTATTTTTTTTGTCTCATCCCCGAGATACCGTGCAGGCGATACATTGGATATCGATCTCACCGTTGCGCACAGCGGCCAGCAGAGATGGGGTTTTGAAATGACTGTGCTTGATTCATTGGGAAGGCCCATCGGAACACTTCTGGCAACCGATACGATCAGGACCCAAAAATCCGTTTCAAATAATGGAAGGCAGTACCTCAAGCAAACATTCCACGGTACTGATATTGGGAAAAGCGACACCTCGTTTAGCTGGACTATGAAATGGGTCGCCCCTTCAACTCCAGCGGGAATAATTACATTTTACGCTGCGGGTAACGCCGCCAACGGTGATTCTATAAACTCAGGCGATTACATTTACACGAAATCGTGGCAGGTGAAACCCGCCGGATGTTGTACTGGCTTTGCGGACAATGTCGACTGTGATGGGCAGGATGTTGTCGACGTAGCCGACCTGACAGCGCTTATGGATCATCTTTTTATCTCACTTACCGACCCCTGTTGTCTTGAAGAGGCGAATATGGATGGGAGTTTGGATCGTATAGTTGATATCAGCGACCTCACGGCTCTCATAGATTTTCTTTTCATCACGACTAATCCATTGCCGGTCTGTAATGAACTGTGAGAATGACAGGACCTGACGCACAATCGGCCAGATCGTCCAAATGGAAATGGCGTCTCTTTTATATTGTTCTGTGGACGTTTCCTGCGGTATTGGTGGCAGGTCTGAGTCATGCCCGTACAACACATCTCGGTCAGCCGTCATCGTTTTGATATGAGGGTCGGGTGCGGTAATCTGTGCGGAGTTTAGTTATGGCTCCCACAATTTTCTTGCATCCGCCGTCTTTTGTCCTATCTTAAGAAGACTCATGGCAACTCAGGCTGGCCAATCTTTTTGATGTCGATGACAGGAGGCGTTATGTTGAGCGGAGCTATCCAAAGTATCTTAGTCACAATCATCTGTGTGGGCGGGTCATTCTCACACGCCGCAAACTGCGACAGCACATCAAAAGGTTTCATTCCGCTTACCGAGCTTACCGGAACTTACAAAGGACAGCCTGGTGGGCTATACCCGGGGGGAATCAACCAGCCGCCAATTTGGCATCATAATAATGGCATATCGCTCGCACAAAGTTTTGTTCCGCTCAATACCTCAGGTCTGCCAGATACGGTCAATGGATCATGGGTTCTGCTTTCAGTCGGCATGTCGAATACAACCCAGGAATTCAGCCGTTTTGTCCTGGACATGCAGGGGGATACAACGCGACATCCGCAACTTCGCATTGTTGACGGCGCACAGGGCGGTCAGACCGCAGCTAAAATTGTTTATGACACGGCTGCATTCTGGACCGTCATTAATAACAGACTCACCACTCAAGGCCTATCATCAAAACAGGTGCGAGCTGTCTGGCTTAAGGAGGCGAATGCAGGGCCCACTAATCCCTTCCCTGGGCATGCAATCTCTTTAAGGGATAATCTTCGCGATGTAGTGCGTCTTTTGAAGGTGAAATATCCCAATATCCTTCAGGTATTTGTCTCATCGCGAATCTACGCCGGTTACGCGTCAACAACGCTCAATCCTGAACCTTTTTCGTATGAGGCCGGGTTTTCTTACCGCTGGCTCATCGAATCTCAGCTCACAGGAAACGATTCTCTTAACTATCTCAGTGACTCAGGCGCGGTCAAAGCACCGTGGCTCGCTTGGGGCCCGTACTTATGGGCGGACGGGGTCATACCACGTCAGATCGACGGACTTACGTGGCTTTGTTCGGATCTCGTTTCTGATGGGACACATCCTTCAGACTCGGGGCGGGTAAAAGTTGCTTCGATGCTTGAAGAGTTTTTCAAAACCTCACCATATACTGGCGCTTGGTTTTTGAAAGATTTTATCACGCCTTGTTGTCTTGCCGCGACAGGCAATGTCGACTGTGATCTTGGAGATGTCGCCGATATATCCGATCTGACCGCATTAATTGACAATCTCTTCATTTCCCTCTCTCCGTTGTGTTGTCCGAACGAAGCCAACACCGATGGAACAGGAGCGGTCGACATTTCGGACCTGACGGCCCTAATCGACCATCTGTTTATTAGTTTGGCTTCAACGACAGACTGTCCTTAACTAATCCCGCCTCCGTTTATTTTTAATCGATTATCGGGAGTGTTCGCTATATTACCTTCCGATTGGACTGTGCTTCGATGAAGGGATACTAATGTTGCAAATATCCGACAAAGCTGGCGAAGAACTCAAGAAAGTGATGCTCTCTCCTCAGGGTAAGGGAAACAAACTCGTCATCTATTTTCAAGGACATGGCTGAGGCGGGCCGAGTCTTGGTCTGGCTCTGGATGAGTCAGTTGAAAGTTTAGAGCTGCTTGAGGATAAGGGTGTGACTGTCTATATCGAGCCGGGTCTCAAAGAATACCTTGAGCGGTTTGGCGGGGTAAATATCGACT
>Ga0163155_10003347_pt1 | contig 17318 bp, 18 predicted proteins | sample OliLakLV19SP4G1_FD_148611 | JGI IMG/M metagenome (GOLD analysis project Ga0163155, IMG submission 148611) | Freshwater microbial mat bacterial communities from Lake Vanda, McMurdo Dry Valleys, Antarctica - Oligotrophic Lake LV.19.SP4.G1 | ecosystem: Environmental > Aquatic > Freshwater > Lake >... | reverse complement strand
CAGTCTCGCCGAAAAACTTTTGCAACTCTTTTAAGATAGCAGCCGTAGCTTTTGTTGATGGATCACCCTTACCCCCACCCCCACCCGTTGCTCTGAATGCAGCTTGCGCAATTATATTACCTTTACTATCATATCGGATTTGTCCGGGACTTAACTCAAAGCCTTCGTCATTAGCAGCTCCCTCAGCAATGATATTACCTTGCGCATCATACCTGACTTGTCCTGGGCTTAGGTTAAATTGACCCTCTCTAGCTGCCTCAGCATTAAGTGTGTCCAGTTCTGACTTCTTTTCTGCATAGAAAGCCTTGATCCGCTCTACAGGAATACCTAAGTCATTGGAAATATTTTGTAATTGAGCAGGATCGATTGTATTGATATCAACGCCCTGTTGAAGGATTGACGCAATAACAGCGCCGAGGTTCTTGTCCTTACTCTCATTCACCGTTGATAAGTATTTCAAATAATCCTCACCACCCTTTTGAATAGCAGCCCGCTTGTCTGCAATTTCTTGCTTAGCTAGTGACTTTGACTGATTAACTAAGTCATTGATAGCAGCTATGCGTTCTTGATCAACTAGGCTTTGTTGTTGCAGGTTTTGTTCCCGGATATTGTTTGTCTGTGCTGCACCAAAGTCTGAGCCAAGTAAGCCACTACGAGCTTGGATTGCTCCCGCTGAGCCTAAATTACCTTCGCCAAAACGCCTTGCACGATTAAGTTTATCTGCATAAACAAGGTTTATCGTATCAATCTGTTGTTGGAATTGACGTAATGTATCGGCTTTGATTTGATCATCGTCTACTGTTCCCCCCGCTGCCTGACCTGCCTGCTTGAGTAGATTATCTAAAATAGGGTCATTTGTTTTCTGCGAAACATATTCGTATGGTTGCTGCGCTTGGACCGCTGCAGGAGCTGCTGCTGTCTGAGGTGTTTGGACATCACTAAACAAAGTTGGTTCATATCCATACACTCGTTTAGCATATTCAAGGTTAGCAACATCGCCCGCATTAGTGGCTGTGCTTGCGCCCGCTTGACCAGTGGCTACTCGCTGGGCCGCGGTATTTAGATTTGATTTTTGTGCGTCTGTTAAAATAGGCATAGAATTATAAAAAATCAGTATTGGCAACTATCAATGATTGTCCAACACCACCAGCACCACCAGCACCACCTACTGCCCCAGCATTAACTGAACCTTCAGTACCAGCAGCTATATTTCCACCACCGCCGCCTCCGTCACCACCAGTGCCACCACCACTATCGGTACTCCCTGCACTACCCGCACCACTAGATACAGTAAGCGTGCCAGAGTTCATGGTTAGAGTTGTATATAAAACTATAATCGTACCTCCTGCTCCTCCTCCTCCACCACCGCCGCCTCCAGCGCCAGTATTCCCACCACTACTTACACCACCTACTGCCCCAGCCACCGTGATTGTGCCAGTGAAATTTAAGGCTCCTGCACATTCGATAATAATAACGCCTCCGCCTCGTCCTCCAGTACCAGGGTTTGCGCTTGAAGAGCCACCAACTCCATATCCACCACTTCCTCCACCTGCCCCACAGGCAAATCTAATAACTTTGCCGATAGTAGAGTTTAAACAAGACAACAACGCCCCTCCAGTACCTGGACCGCCAGAGTTTTGTAAGCCACCTGTCCCTGGGTTAGTAAAAACATTGCTAAAAGTTAAGCCACCTGTCCCTACTAATCCAACATTGCCTGCACCTGCAGAATTTATAGGTGCTCCTAAACCGCCCATCCCAGAAGCAACGACGCTCGCAGATATGGTAACGTCACCTTGAGACTTCAAATATAAAATACTACCATTGGTTGCAGGATTCGAAGTAGTAAGATTGTTAATTGCAATCGTAATTGAAGTATAATTTTTTACTACCACCGAATTAGAACCAAAATCAATAGCGACTGCGCCACCCGTAGTATTTAATGCGCCGTCTGCACCTGTTCCGCCAAACTTTAATTGGCTATTGAGAACAACGCCAGTGATATTCACACCACTACCAGCTGGATATGTCGTACCATTCAACCGAACAATCTTAGCCGAAACTCCAGCATTGCTGACATCGTCATTGGTAACATATTTATTGCTTGTTGAAGGCGCACCCGAAGTACCAACCATTGCGTCATTTTCTGCTTGAGTAGGAACACGAGGGTCGTTATCACCAACCGTTATTGGAATAGTAGGCGAAGCGGGAGCAACCGAAATCCTAGCAATACCCTTTATGGAAGTTGTAGCGTCGGGAGCACCAGCAATTGCCAAACTATCAGCGTATGCTTTTGTTGCTAACTGATTACTGGTCGTAATACTCGCAGTACCGTCATACTCCAGGGGAGTACCTGCGTCGAAGTCGGTTGTACCGTCTAAAACGTTCATTATGCGCTTTATGGCTGGGTGATCAGTAATCTTCACTTGCGCACCTAAACGATGCGCTAGAGCCAATCCTGACGTTCCTACGCCTGTTCCACGAGTGACATGCTGAACGTTAGTTAAATTTACTCCTGTTACGGTAGCCGTGAAGTGTTCCTCGGTTGAGCTTCCTTCATCTACAGTCATACCATAGGTAGCAGTAGGGAGAGCAATACCATCAAGATCAGTCGCTGACTGTAAAGTCAAGCTCGTAGCACCAACAGCAGCGGTTGCGGCTAGTTGAGTTTGGAAATTAGCAATTGTTTTTACTAGAAGTTGAGTCATATTGAGTTTAGTTTACAACGTGTACCTAAAATCTACGCTACTTTGTGGTAGCTACAAATCAGATTGCTGCCCATCAAGGCTCACATTTTGTTTAATCATATACTTAGCGGGGAGCTTGTTTGCAAAAAGCATTATATTGTGGTCTTTTATCAATTGAAAATTAACATACCCGATACCCGTTGCAATAAACATAATTGTTCGTACTCGAAACTTTGGGGTATTTATTTTCAAGGCCGTAAAATATGGCGACCCCGTGACCACTTCACCACCTCCACCAATCTCATTTACACCAATACCGCTTGATCCGATGGTTACAACCTGCCCTGAGTCAACGTATGGACCGTTGCCAACGACTGTACCAACTAAGGTAAAGTTACTGTTGTCGTATTTAACCCACACTTGGAGTGCTTGGCTGGTGGTAATGAGTCCCTTAACATAGAGCCACTTATATTTTTTCAGCCGTTCCTCAGTGAAATTATCATCTTTACCAATCCAGAAGTTATCAATTTTATACCCGTCATCATCAAATCCATTAAGGGTTTTATAAACATTCTCTGAAAGTGAGTCTCCGCTGTATAAAATACCATCGTCTTTAGCCCACACTTTACTTGAAAATGTCTCAACATCTAAAGAATTACGCCGTTTATTGTAAATAAATAGCTTGTTATTAGTGGCACTATCTGAGGTTCTGCCGTTAAAAACAATATTTTCCCCGTAGGTAGTGACCGCGCAAGCGTCCCAAATGTACGCCGAAAAGTTAAACTGTTCAGCTAGAAAATATGGAGTCAGGTTATCGCCAACCACGTTCTTTTGAAGTATCGCTAGGCGTGGTTTGTTGGGGTTTGAGTTGTCTAAATACACCATACCATCACTAGTCGACCAGCACGCACGCCAGTATGGAAGCCCGATATCACGTCTAAACACAATGTTTGTTGCGTTTGTATCGTCTGCAGTTAGGTTAAGCTCATATACCGAGCGTAACTTATAAGAGTAGTATTTACCGTCTTGAATCAATACGTTTTGAATAGCATCGCCACCTAAGTCTTGACGAAACATAAAACCCTCGCCAGCGAGACGGGGTGCACTCTTGGTAAAATCAGTGACACCCTTATTATTAGTCATTTCCCAGCGATAATTAGCCGTGCCTGTACCAGGATTTGAGAGAGTGTACGCACCTGTCATGTAGTTGATTGTTCCAGTCCCACCCAACGAACCAGTCAAAATCCCAACGTAGTCATCTGTATAGACTTCACCGCTACCAGTAAGAGTAATAATCACGCCGAAACAAGTGCGTTTAGCATCGCCAGCCTTAAAAGCAAGCGTACCAGATAGTGAAATCGTCACCTCAGCCGTGACGGTTGTGTAAACAGTTGAGTCCTGCCTATCAACCCAGCTACCATATAATCCGGTCGTGTCATTGGGTAAGTTCCACATAATCATGCGTGAGTCGTTGATCAGTGAATACCCCTTGAAGTTCTTGGCTGGGTCGTACATTGAAGCAAAGTTTCCAGGATTAGCGGTCATTATCTTATAAATACCATCACTACCCGTTGCATAGACAAAATTACCTGCTAAAGAAGCGTAGTTTGAAAATGTATATTCAGCACCTGCGGTCAAGCCAGTGACAACATTAATCCACGCCGTACCGTTGTAATATCGAATGACGGTATTTATCTTTTCAAACATGACTGACGTGCCATTTGCTTTGTAGCCAAAATGTAAGCCCGTAACAAACGATGTGCCAGTTTCTCTAGCACCAACAAGAAAACGACCACGCACCAACTCATTGATACCATCAGAAGAAACCCAGTTTGATTCAGACTGGGCGGCTTGCTGTGGGATTAAATCGGGCAGGAGCTGAGAATGTGTCCCCAGTCCAAAGCCAGTGGTTATCCATTCGCGCATATTAAATACCAGCTTTAATTCGTTCGTCTTCTAATGCCATCAGGGTAAGCATCGCTGAATACTTATCACTGTTCTCACGATTATACGATAGTTGTTTCTCTGTCTGCTGGATTAAGTCAAATTCTGCAGCCATCCCGTAAAATATAATATCGTGGAAATATGAAGGGAATACTGGCGATGTTGCGGTAGTAAGATCAACTGGTTGATACACATAATCATAATCGTACGCATCGGCAGATGTAGGTTGTTTAGTAAACACAATGCGCCGATCCTTGTTGTCCAAATAAAAAATTCCCTTTGTTTGTCGGTAGTTACTGCGCTCCCCGATACTGATTAGTTTATATGGTTCGTAGGTACTACCAATAAAAACTACCGTATACCAGGCCTGAGTATCTTGATCGAGCTGGTTAGGCGACATGTATTTGAAATCACTTGGAAGCGCAATGTATGGCACGCTACTTGACACTACACCGCTTGCACTCGTAACAAGAAAACTCCACACACGAGCATTTAATACCTTGTGATAAACACGATTAAGTAATGCTAACTCTTCGGTACTCGAAAGAGTATTAGCATCATCTACATATAATTCGTACGCTGAGATTATGTCTTGTCCAGTCATAATAATTTACTTATCCCAACCTCCGTAAAGAGGCTAGGGAAGCAAACTAAATTGCTACGGTCGAGTACCAGCAATACACCTTGGATGAACCAGCGGCAGTACCAGGATTGGTAATGGCTGAGGCAGTGACCAAGTTGATTGAGGTAGCGGTTGTTATTGGAGCGGCAACAACGGCGAGTGGAGCAAACCAATAAATTACGTTTGCTGCACTTTGCCACAATGAAGCTGTACCAATTAAACCAGTTAAGGCAGCACCGCCACTACCGATGTTTACCGTAGTGTTGCCACCGCCTGTGAACGCTGCAGTTGAGAAGGTGTATGAAACAACTAATCGATGCAAGATATTCACATAGCCAGCAGCAGCGGCAGGCACAACGATTAAACCATTTGCATGACTCAATGAGCCAGCTGTGGTTGCAATCATCTGTGCAGCCGTAACGTCAACTTGGATGAGTTTCATCATCTGAGCATCGGCTAAGGCTGATGAACCTGATTGACTCCAAACAGGGGCGGCAGTCGTACCACTGTTGTAGTAACGAATACCAGTTGATAGGTCTAAGATCATACAACCAGGAGCAAATGTTGAGATGGTCGTTGGGATAGTACCCGAATCGATCGTGGCAGTTAATGCCAATCCGTTCAACGTTTTGTCGTAGATTTGTAGCGTAGTACCTGTTATTGAGTACGGCATAGAATTAAGATAAATTATTTAATTACTATGCGGCAATCTTTACATCTAAGAATTGCTGTTGACCATCAGTGAATGTGTAGATACCGTACAACACATCCGACATGATGTTCATTGCACGTTGCTTTGGTTCTTCACGCATTTCCATGTCTACTTTGTCTTGGATAACTACATCAATAGCACCCATTCGACCAAAGTACACGTGGATAAAGTTCCGTGTCCAGGTATCAGTTGCATCGGTGAATGTTTCAGTCAATGTCATGCGACCTGAACCCTTACCAACGATGGTCATGGTGTTGGCTGTGTCATTGTTTGTAGCAACCAAGCGCAAGTTATCAGTGATAACAAGGATGTTTGCAGCAGATAACGCAACGCCCTGAGCAGTTGTGGTTGCTGGATCATTGATCAAAGCAGTCAAGTTGGCACGAGTTGCATCAGCAGAGCCGATTAAAACATTGCCAGCAGTTGTACCAATGGAGCTAACAAACGTGAACACTACACCGTTGATGATAACAGTATCACCGTTAGTTGGCGCAGTAGCCATTGAGAGCAAGCCTTCACCAGTCAGGTTTTCTGAGACGTATACTTCAGCGTTCGCAATTGAACCTGAGTAACCGTTCTTGAAAACTGAACCAGCCAAGTCAATGTTTTTACCCATCAAGTATTGAGTAAAATCAGATGAGGCGGTAGCGTCCATAACGAAAGCTACGTTGTCCAAATCTTGGTTGTTGCGCTTTAACTTAGCAGGAGCACGAGCTACAAGCTGTGGCACGGTCGTTGAGCTCAACGTAACAGGTGTGCCGTTTGAAGCAGATGTAGTCAAGTCACCAGTGTCAAAGGTTGAAAATGCATTGACTGTCTCATACAAAACATCACCATCAACAAAGATAGCAGTTTTGCGAGCTACTTTTCCACCAATAACTGAGGCTGGGTTCAATGGGCCAGCTTGCACGGTTTCACGAGTCGAGAGTGGGAAGGTAGTACCGTAGTTACGGTCGATGGTCAACAACTGAGTTGAGTCAGTGATTGGATCGACTGTTCGGTCAGTACCGATTGTGATTGAACGAACACGAACTGCACTAATATCGTATTTAACACGAGTTACTGATTGACCGTACTTCAATTCTGGCAAGAATCGGGTACTAGCAATTTTCATTGCCACCAATACTTTTTGGAAAATTTCCTGGTACGTATTGGAAAACGCTGTCTTAAAATCTGTTAATGACATAAAAGTTAATGTGACCCCTGCTTAATACAGGGTGTCAGAGCCGTTAGTTGGCCTTGCTAGATCATGCCTTTCTTAATCAACCAGTTTGCATATTCACCCTTCAATGAAGGATCAATAGACGCAGCTGATGCTTCTTCGGCGTTCATACTATCAAAGTCAACTTTATCTTGCTTGTTAGGAGCTGGGCGAGCAGTCTCTATGGACGGTTTAGTCGGAATTGAGTTACCGTAAGCTTCTTCCAAAATCTGTACAACAGTCTTTTTGGAATTAGCAGGATTGAAAGCCAATGATTTGATAATGCCCTTATTAGCAATCTTTGCGTAATCAGGGTTTTCTTTGATTGACTGTTCAAACACCTTGTCGAATAATGCTTCCATTTTTTCGGCTCGGCGTTCCGCTTCCTGCCGTTCAAGTATTGGCGCATATTTCGCCTCTACTTCTTTCTGAGTGTTTGTTTGGATAGCGTTTGCCAGTTTTGAAACAAAGTCTTTGTCAACACCGTACTCGTTAGCGATTGAGCTAATATCTGAGTTAGCCAGCGACACATCAGACTGTTGAGTTTTATTAATAGTCTTTTGTAGTGCTTTTAACTCTCTCTTTAACTCAAGGTGTGCTGCGAGTGGGACACTGTCCTGATTGCGCACATCAGGCCTTTTCTCTTCGATCATGTCCTCTAACGGCACTTGCTCAACTTTGGCTTCTTCTGGCTCTTCAACTACCACTTCTTCTTCTACTACTACTTCCTCTTGAGGTTCTTTGACCTGTTCCTCTGCAGGCGTTTGGATATTATCCATAGCATTTTTACAGGGTTGCCCCCTGCTAATAATTAGTGACCGCTTATTAGGGCGGAAAAAGTTTTGAGTCCTCCGACTTATAAATAAAAACTAGCACGTCTTAGGTGCTAGTTAGTAATTCTGTGGTAGTTAAATTTCTTTGCGTACAATATCGTCAACAACCTGCTGGAGTGCATCCTCGTTGTCTTTGGCGTTTAATAGCTGGCTCAGTAACGATAGGTTGGAGTCTAGGGATAGTACCGATACCTTCATTCTTTCAAACTCAGCTAGTTTAACTTGACCGATAATGTCACCGATTAAGCCCTTGCAAATCCTACTTCGGGCGTTAATCATGGCTTTGCCTGCATCGCTATCAACAAATACTGCCAACGCCTGTGCATCATCGAGGGTATCAGCTAAGCCCTCTAGCTCCTTATTCCCTGTCAATGCAGGAGCTGCTTCGAGTATTTTACTATAGTTTTTCCTGCTTTTTGTCGTTGTCTTTGCGGCTGTCTTTGGTGTCGCCATATAATTGCTTGTTAATTTCTAACAATTCAACCTCATACTCACCAATTGTATCCTCCAGGTACGTCTTGTCACCAATCAAGCCATCAAGTTCGAGTCGTTTTTTGCAGTAATCAAACAAATGTTTAATGTCATCAACAGATCCCTCTTTTAAATGCTGAAATCTTTCAACTTCGTATATGCTAATCTGCGCACCAATAACATCAACTTTGGTGCTCACTACTTTAAGAGATGTTTTAATTTCGTCTAGGTGCTTTAAAACATCTTCCATTATAAAACTGGTTTCCATCTCACTCTTCCTAATAACCGACTTGTTTGCGTCCTTGTGGGCTGCCTCAATAGTATATTTAGCCATATGTATAGTTACGTATTAGTATTGTGGAACCGGAGTCTCAACTGGATTGACTGGTTCAACTACTGGCGACTCGGCTGGTTGGCCTAATAATCCTGGGTTGAGTCCTTGTTCGCCACCCAATACACCCTCCTGTGATAGCTTTTTAGTCAATGACGACACCATGTTTGGGATAATGAATGGTTCGATTGTCTCTAGATATGCTGCCATATCACCCCACTGTTTATTTGACATAAACTCTTTATTGTCTCGTAGGTAGTCAACAATCTTTTGCTTATACGCATTATTAGCCGCTTCATTTGGTTTAATCCGTTCACCTCCTAAAATGCGCTTAATATCTCTCGCCGCTTCTGATAGTAACTCAGCATTGCCGTATTCGTCTTTGTCGAGTAATCGCTTGATATCATCTGCATTAAGTCCAACAATTTCAGCCATCATTTCAAATGCTGCCTTAGGGTTAAGTGTTTGCCCAACAACTGGGTTAGCTATGCTGTTGTTCAAAAACTCAATCTTAGTCTTTTTATCAATGAAGTCTGCACTTGTTTCAGCATCAGATGATTTGACTGTCACATTAAGTGGCGAGTAAGTCTTGAGATCTTTCTTGGTAATTTCCTCTACCTGGATACCATCAATACCGATCAACTGAATGGCAATCTTTTTAGTGATGAGTTGCGTTCCAGCTAAGTAAAGTTTGGCAAATCGCTTATAACCGAATGAATAACTAAGGTTTAAAAGTCCGAATCTATCGGCTGCAGCAGCTTGGTTACCCTCATAGATACCGACCTTATCTTCGTTAGCGATACCCTTCGCCCCGTTATTAACACCACTTTCAACCTGTTGGATAGTATCAAGCGTTTCATATACCTTGATCGGTGTATCAATTGGTGGAACAGCTAGAATCTGTACAGCGTTATTCACGTTAGTTTCACCGGAAACCTTAATGAATCCATCTTTTTTATACCGGACCTCGGCTATGTTTTGTATTCTATCAACGTTGATTGCCTTTTGCGGTCTGTTGATTTGTTCTGCGTTATCAATCATTTGATTGATTGAAATGCTTTGTGCCATGAATACCTCACGAACATAATCGCAATAGCTTGGTGTCCAAAACTCTGTTAAATCAGGGTATGCAGCCCATGACCAGAAAGGAAACATCACTTCACCAGTTTGTGGGTCTGCCTCTAAACAATCTTCTAATAATTCAACACGGGGCGCACGACCCGATGTTTCTTCTAAGAGTAGGTAGTATCTCTTGCCGTCTTCTGAAAATGTTGTATACCACTCCCAAAACTTAAACTTGTCGTTGTTTTGTAGTTCTCTTTGCTGCGTGTCTGAAAGTCCCAAATAACGATTGCTCTCATTGACTACTTCATTAGTAATCTCGGTGTTGTTTGAGCTACCACTCAAGAGTAAATCAACCTCTGTCTTCAAGTATATACCAGCCTTACGTCCTTCTTTTAGTTCTTGGCGAGTCTTGACAACACCATATCGACCCATATAATAGGCCTTTTCTAGATCATACCCACCGCCTGAAGGATCAACAAGAAAATCGTACACATCTACGTTTTCAAGACATGGAGTATAAATCTTGTTGTAATTATCTGCGTGATAGCAATAAATAGCTCGACCATAAAGAATAGCCTGCTTCTTGCCTAAAATATCTTTAATGTCCCAATCGTCCCTGTTTGCGTCTTTCTCTCTTAGGGCATTGAGCCGTTTAGCTGGCTTCAAGTCTGCCTCATCCCCTTTGACAAATTTAAATACCAATGGGTTATCAATCTTTGAAAGGATCGTATTTACGAATCCTTGCATTTTGCCCAGTTCAACGTTAGCTCTCGAAGTATCTAGTGATTGCTTGAACCCATAATACATGCTCTCGTTTTTCTGCCAGTTCCTAATCTTTCCCTGCTTATAACGGCGAGCAAAGGTAATCTCAGTGAGTGCCTGGGCTATAATCTTGTTTCTTGTTTGAGCATTTATTGCCATAGTAACCTTGAATGAATAACGGAACATTCTACCACCTTATAGATGCTAGAACGAATTAGGAAGATGTATACATTGAAATACCTCTTCCTAGCTCGTGCTACCAATACAGAAGCTATTTTTAGGTGTTATCAGCACGATAGTGTTCCGCCTCTCACTCGCCGCCGAAATAAACAAACATTTTATTTACTTGGGTGGCAACGAGTTAATCGACCATGCCTTTCAGCCACTCTTATTTAACGTCGAGAGCCGCTGACCACGACGTCAATGCAATTGTGAAGATCTACGTACTAAAACAGTGTAGCAGTAAAGAAAGTATTATACAACCCCCGTGGTATTAAATCCCAATATCTGGATACATCGGTGCTACTTCTTCCTCAATTTGCTGTTCCTCGTATGGTGGTTTAGCAATTTGAATCTGGTAACCAGCTGAATCAAGGCAATCGTCTAGCTGTCCAGTCGGGAATGTTCTCAATTGTTCCTCTAAATCCACTGCTTCGTGGTCAATATGATACACCGAACCACTCTCATAGCGTGGTAATAACCCTCTAATCCGGGTCTGTTTGTTTGTTCCTGAATGCTTAAGCTTGATAATTGTCATAAACTTGTTGCGTTTACGCATTTCGTCATCGAGAAACTCCTTGATAACCAAATCAAACACGCCCTCCTCAACACCCCAACACTCTAGGTGGTGCCGTTCATACAGATTAAACATAGTTTCAATCAATTCTTTTGGTGTTTGACGGGTGCCGAAACAACGCAAATGCCACCTATTCTCTCGGTTAACGTGGTTAATCGTGATACCAATCTGATCGGCTGAATCCTTTTGAGAGTAGGCTGGATCAATCGTGCCAAAATTCCGGGTATTCATACGCTTGACGTCGCTGTCGGTGATAGTTTTCAGCCACTCTTTTTTAAATTCGGCGGTGGTGTCGTCAATCGGCAAGTTCATCATCTCGGAATTGAATACCTGCGTGCCGAGCGAGCGTTTCTTGTCCTCTAGGCTAACCTTGTTCGTTCCAGCGGCTTCTGCATCAGTCATAGCATACTTAGCACCCCACGTGAGCTCATTATTTGCGATTACAGGCACGTTGCGAACCAAGAGGCGGTTATCAGTCTTAGCACGGTCTATGAGCGTCTGTACGCTTCCATATTCGCTTATACGGTTTCCCAAATAAAAGACTAACGCTGTTGAATCTAATCCAGCTTTAAACTCGTTGATGTGGTCAATTACTTGTTTGGTATATGCCTTACTCTCTTTGGTCTTTACTGTCTCGAAGTCATCAAGTAACAACCAATCAGGACGTTGATTGCCGTGTAACCGACCTCGAACACTCTCTTGTGTGGAGTGAGCCTCAACACGAATTCCGTTGTTGGTAACAAAGTTGGATACTCTTTTTTGAGATACTTCACTCATTGATCGCTTGGAATTGTATAGCTGCCCGAAATCCCCAATAATTCTAGGGTTAGTTTGCAGTTCTAACACGGTATCAAATAGGGTTCTTTCTGCGTTTTCCTTATCAAAAGAGTCTGCATTTAAGTATTTGCGCTTCTTGAAACAAATAGTCCACGATATGATTGCTTTCGCAAAGCTAGTCTTTGCGCTTTCTCTAAAGATAATCCACGCAATCTCTCGGTACGTGCCATTGTATGCGTCCATAACATCTTGAAACATATCATAATGAAATGGCGCAAAATCATACTTAATATAATCTATGTAGTAATACGTAAAAAAGAGCGAGAAATCCCTTTCAGTGAGATATAATCGCTCTGCGGCTGTTCCATCAATGCATCTTTGTAATGCCTGTTTGTTAAGCATTATAGCCCCAATAAAATAGTATCCAGTTTCTGTTTTTGTTCTGGTGTTAGTTTCTCGTGTAACTCTGCGCCATCTTTGCCAGTTTGTTCTACACCTTCTCTGTATCCGTGTTTCGATAAAAGCACCTTAACAATGGTTGAATTATACTCACCTGATAATCCCTTATTAATCAATTGTTTGCCCTGTTTTGCTCGTAATTCCTTAATGATGTCAGAAAATACCTTCTTACTTTCTTGACTTTCCCAATCATAAACGGTTTCCCTTGATATTCCCAAATGTAAAGAAAGCCCTTCGATGCTTGGTAGATTTACTTTTATCCTAGACTTGAATAGTTCGGTTCCCTTTTGGGTAAGGCCAGCTAATTGGTTGATATCCTCATCTTCAGCTAATAAAACATACTGCCGAGCTTTTTCTACAATTTCATCACAATAGTCTGTAGGTCTTCCACTCATATCTTTATGCGCTTTAAAATAAATTCTATGTTATCACCAAACCATTCTCCCGTAACTTCCAATGCTCCCATATTCTTTGCTTCCTGGGCCCGCTCGTAAACCTCTAGCATTTTTAGCCAAGTCCAAAGGTTCTTTCTATCAATAACTTTCTTTGTTCGTATGAAATACAGTTCTTTTAAGTCCTGTAGATCATAAGAAAGTACCTTCTGCCGCCGATACAGTTCAAACAACAAGCCTTGACTCACTCCTCGTTGACCCGAAAAGCGTATATCAGGATTAACATCAAACATTGCATGTGACAGCCTGATGATCATTTCATTTACCCAAAAGTTATTGTCTAATTATACATCAAGACAACGTGAACTACCATATTAGGCTAAAGACCTAGTGGCTTCCTGCTTCATAGCTTCATCTACTGATGATAGCTCCACAGGCTTTAGATTGTAGTCCCTACAACCTTTTAAATTTAATTCTCGCAATACTTGAGCCAAGATATTTTGAGAGGCGTTGATATCCCTATCTAATTTTATACTACATCTCGGACATTTCCACTCTCTATCTTTTAACCCTAATTCTTGATTGATGTATCCACAACTATTACAAGTTTTAGAACTGGGGTAGAAGCGATTGATTCTCTCAACTTTACCACCGTATCTTATTGACTTGTATTCTAATTTAGTTACGAACGAATACCAACTCTGATTAGATATTGCTCGTGCTAAGCAATGATTTTTTACCATTCCTTTTATGTTCAAATCTTCAATAGCAATTAGTTTATTTTCTTTACATATTTTATCGGAAAGCTTGTGTTGAAAATCTTGTTTGATATTACTAATTTTTTCATAGCGTTTAGTAAGTTTTAAAATTGCTTTTTTTCTATTTTGGCTTCCCTTTATCTTTTTACTAACCTGCTTGTGTAAAAACTTGATATTTTTCTCATCAATTTTTAAACTATATTTCTCTCCGTTAGAACAAACAGCAAAATCTTTAATCCCTAAGTCTATACCAATGTTATTGTCGCTAATTCTTTTCTTTTTTACTTCATAATCCGTAGTAATAGAAACAAAATACTTATCCGTTTTAGTTTTACTAATCGTTGCAAACTTTATTTTTCCTAAAATTTCCCTATGAACAACAGTTTTAATTCCTTCTTTAAATTTAGGAAAACAAGAATGGGTATCTTTAATTATGAAAAATTGCGGTATCCTAAAACTTTGATTATTTTTCTTGCTTTTAAAATTAGGAAAACTGCTTTTCTTTCGAAAAAATCTATTATATGCAGTATCTAAATCCTTTAGCGTTTGTTGTAGAGATTGTGAGTTTGCCGTTGTTAGCCAGCCATTTTCTTTTTTTAGAGCAGTCAACTGATTAGCACAGTCATAGTAATTCAAATGTTTTTTCTTTAAACCCTTTTCGTTTGCTTCTAAATATATTTTATTGTTTAAATCTAAAAAATAATTCCAAACAAACCGAGAACAGCCGAACATACTATCCAGCTTTTCTTTTTGCTCCTTGTTTGGTGAAATTTTGAATTTATAACTTTGCATACCTTTATTATAGTTTATGCTAAAACCATTGTCAAGCATTAAATCTTATGATATACTAAATATATGAGCAAATAAAACTCCAAGACAACATACACTAGCAAATGTCAATGACGTGGCCAGAATACATTCTTGTAATAACACACCTTGCACACCCGTAGCTTAAGCTTGTATTCAACGCCAGTTACGTCTTGACCGAATGTTTTGAACATCAAATTACTCACGAAGTCTTTAATGACTTCTTTGAAAGATTCCTTTGCAGTTTCCTTGCCGCACGACTGACAATAAAACTTATCCTCCTCCTTCATAATCTTTGTGTCTATATTTTAAATATCCATAAATACTGCTCCACGCTATATGTGGGTATTTTCTCTTAACTTCGCCAATATTTGATATCTTTTTCAGGCTGGCGAGTTTTATTTTCTCTGTCATCACCTTCGTCATGTTTTGTCTGTGGTGGTTACAAACATTTATAACCGCCCATGGTTCGTTAATCCGCTCACCCTCGTACTCCCACGGGTTCACAGTTTGTAAAGTACGGGTGTCCTGACAAAATAAACAGATTATTGGCATATGTTACCTGTTTTGTATTTATTACGCTGTAATGCGTTTGTGGTGCGCTACACGCTGTGCTAAAAGATCATCCAGGAGTGCTTTAGACCGTATGTATGCCATAACTTCGTCTTTGCGCTTATAGGTGTTATTTTGGATCACCAATAGTTTAAATCCGTTTTCACCCAACCATGAAATCATAAAGTTTCGGTACGCCTCACGGTCGTTGCTTCCCCATATCTGATGGCAACCAAAACATAAAGCTATGCAATTGTTTGGCTCATGGCGTGTACCGTTTCCAGCTCTGCCGAAATAGTGGGAACACTGGAGTCCGGTGATCGGTAAGCCATCCTTGTCAGGCTCGCCCAATTTTTTACACCGCATACACTTGCCATCTCTCGCCCGGACATATCTTGAAAAGGTTGCGTCTGATCTTCGTATTCTTATGGGGGGCATAACGTAATTATACCCCTTTTGTTAAGATTGCAATAGATTGTCAGCACTCAAGTTTTCCTCTGTGTGCCGCATTTGTGATGCCATAGCCTTTGGATACCATGTCTCGAAGTCCTCCTCGATGTTGTAGTCTCTGTGGATTACAAAAAGCTGCCCACGCTGTCTTTTGCTTTCGCTACCCTTTGCTCTTGCTTGAATAGACTTACCAACGGCGTTGACCAAATCTACAGTCGCTACCCTCGCCTTGTAGGTAAAAGTAAAAGTACCATCTTGGTTGTCTTTCCTGTCTATGTTGGTGATTGCCGTGGTAACACCAATTACATAGTCCATTCCAGTGACTAACGCCTCTGTAGAGTCTGGTGTCGGTAGTTCTGCCGTATGTGTAAATCTGATGATATGTGAGTCCATAGTGATTAGTCTTGTGTCCAAGTATCAGTAGTTGCAATAGGAAAGTTCTTATTTGTGGGATAAAGACCTTTTTGATTATTAATAATGTTTGTCTAATGCTTCAATTATTTTTTGTGCGTAATCTTGTATTGCGTAAATAGCAACGCTATTTCCTAACTGCTTCATAGCCTGGTTGTCTGAAACAGGAAAGACGAAGTCATCAGGAAAGCCCTGCATTTTTTTACCTTCTTTTGCTGTTATTCTCTTTACCTTTCCATTTACCATATAGCTATCCCAGTTTCTTCTGTCTGTAATCTGTGAACCCTTACCGCCAACCCTAAGAGTAAATCCAATCTCTCTATTCATCTTTGCACCACTAAAAACATCGGACATAGTAAACTCAAGCGGTCTTTTTTTAGGAAACTCAAAAGCAACTTTCTTATCCCTAAAACCAATCATAAATAGACGAGGACGGTTTTGAGGTAGTCCGTGGTCCGATGCTTTTACAATGTTGTAATGAAGGGAATAGCCAAGTTCTTCAGTCAAAACCTTACTGATTGTTTCAAAGGTTTTTCCATTATCGTGAGAAAGTAAACCTCTGACATTTTCCAAGAAAAATGCTTTTGGCTTTTTTATACGGATGATTTCAGCTATGTCATAAAACAAGGTCCCTCTTGTGTCGCTAAATCCTTTTTTGAAACCTGCTTGACTAAAAGGCTGACAAGGAAATCCTCCAGTCAAAATATCAAAATCAGGCATCGCTTTTTTATCTATCTTTGTTATGTCGCCTACAAAGTTTCCTGATGCAAACATTTCAGGACTGATTTTTTGAAAGTTTGTTTGATATGTATTCCTTGCGTGTTCGTCCCATTCAGAAGCAAGAACGCAATCAGCTCCAACATTATGAAAGGCAAAATGAAAACCGCCTATTCCTGCGAATAGGTCAATGAAAGTATATTTTTTCTTGCTCATCTTCTTGTTTGTGGTTTTTTTATATTAAAAATATTTGCTAACGTCCTCTCCTGTGGCTGGAGGTAAAACTGCTATACTCGCCGTTAAAGTCCAGCTCTATTTTAAAAGGTGCGTTATAGCGGTTTTTGGCTATCACTAAATCAATACACTTTAATTTTGGTTCGCCAAAAGTCGCTATAATGCTGTCGAACTCTCTGCTGTTATTGTTTTCTTTTTCGCTTTCGCTTTCCAAAAACATAACTACATCAGCCAAATAAACAATGTCCACGCTTCCCTTAATGGTCTGTAATCCCTTAATGGTCTGTAATCCCCTGCTAGTAAATCCTCCTTTATTCTTTTGGCATATTAAAACTATGGT
>Ga0163155_10003334_pt1 | contig 17366 bp, 10 predicted proteins | sample OliLakLV19SP4G1_FD_148611 | JGI IMG/M metagenome (GOLD analysis project Ga0163155, IMG submission 148611) | Freshwater microbial mat bacterial communities from Lake Vanda, McMurdo Dry Valleys, Antarctica - Oligotrophic Lake LV.19.SP4.G1 | ecosystem: Environmental > Aquatic > Freshwater > Lake >... | reverse complement strand
GCAGGGGGTTGCACGATTGGATGCGTGCGCGGGGTGGTTGTCCGAAGGGAGTGGTTGTCCGAAGGGAGTGGTTGTCCGAAGGGAGTGGTTGTCCGAAGGGAGTGGTTGTCCGAAGGGCAGCGGCGGTTGCAGCGGGTTTGACTGGACCTGTCTGGAAACTCTCTGCGCTTCACTCGGTCCTTTCTCTACCTCCGAGATTCTCATGACACAGTTCAACACATCCATCGATTCGCCCGCACGTCCCACGTCCACGCAGTCGCTCGAATCCCGTCCCACGTCCACGCAGTCGCTCGAATCCCGCATCGCTCGCAACGAGCGGCGGAATCGCATGCTCGCCTCGGGACTGATCGGCGTCGGCGGAATCGGCGTCGGCGGAATCGGCATCGGCGGAATCGGCATCGGCGCCGCGATGATGGCGGCGCAGCAGGCCACGCCGCCTGCGACTGACGGCGGCGCCGTCCGTTGCAAGCCGGTCTCGATCACCATTGATCCGACCCGCGGAAGCGGTCGTTGAACTCGACGCTCCTCGCCGTCGACGCCGACGGAATCGTCTAAACCCTCGACACCAGCCGTCCCCAGACCGAATGGCGGCGATTCCAGTTCAGCCCGTGAGTTCCGAAGGGTTCCGAAGGCATGTTCGGCCGCGACGCCATCAGCGCCGGTCCGGCAGGGCGTCCGCGCCGTGAGCGCGGACCGGGCTGTGCGGGCGCTGGCGAAGGTCGTTGAGCGGGTCGATGAAGGTCGGCGCGGCGCCGGTGGCGGGGGAGGTCTCGCCGTGCCGGTTGGCATGGTGCGAGTCGAGGACCGTTCCGCCGGTCAGGCCAGAGGCTGATCGAGTGATCCCTGCCGAACGATGCGAACGACTCTGGCGACCACGCCGCCTTGTTCGCGCGAGGCGGCGAGATCGACGGCGCCCTCGATGAACCACTGGCGCTCATCTTCCGGGTCGAGAATCCACTGGCGGACGGTGCCGGACGTGCCGTCGAACTCGAAGAGATCCGGGCCGCGGGCGTCGGCGGAGACGAGGATCTCCTGGTGCTCGTTCCAGTACGGCGCGAACTGCCCGCGAGCGGTGTCGGCACTGAAGAGCGGATCGGCCACGCCGCCGTAGTCCTGTCTGGCCAGCGACTGCACCCAATGAAACGCGAGGGTGCGGACCATGCGGCGCAGCAGCCTTTCGAAACGAGCCTGCTGCACCGCTCGCTCCCGCGACTCGTCGCGACGCTTCTCGAGGGCCCCGAGCCCTGCGGCGAGTTCCGACATCGGGTCGGTCCCGCGCCGGGCCCACTCCTGGGCGACACTCGAGTCGATCTGTTCGACCAGGGCGGCGAGATCCTCGATCAGGTTGGCAATCGGCTCGCTGCGAGTCGCCGGCGGCACGGCCCGAGCGAGCACCTTCTGCACGTCGGAAAGATGGTGGTAGAGGGTGTGCTCGTGGTGGGTGAGATCGAAGTCGCGGACGTAATCGGCAAACGACTTGGCTCGCTCGAGGATGTCGCGGGCAATCGACTTGGGGCTCGGACCGTGGTGAGCGCCGGGGCGCTCGCCGCTCTCCACCATGAAGGGATTCCGGGCGTCCCACACCTTGAACCACACTTCCAGCTCTTCGGCCATCGGACGAGGATGGGTGATGGCATCGAGTTCGTCCTTCATGGCGTTGGACTCCTCCATGCTCTGTCCCGGAGTCCAGAGCTCCCGCCGCCGGGCCTCGCGAGCGGCCCGCTGCTGGGCCCGCAGGATCTCCTCGGGATCGTCGAGAATCGACTCCGCGATCGTCAGGACGTCCATGTCGTACTCGGGGTCCGCCGGATCGAGCTGCTCCATGCCGAAGCGGACGAAGGGCACCAGCGGACGATCGAAGGACTCGATGAGCTCCGCGGCGCTGCCGAGGTCGTAGAGGCAGCCGGCGTCGTCGGGCTGCTCGAGTCGCCGGGCAAGACCGGTTTCCTCGAACGCAGTGAGGATCTTCTCGGCCATCTCCAGATGCTCCGCCTGCCGAGTGCCCACTGAGGCGATGAGCGCCTCGAGCGCCAGCTTGCCGTCGCCGGCGCGGCGCAGGATCTGAAGGACCAGCGGTCCGGTCACTGCGAAGCGCGACACAAGGCGTTCGAGCGGTTGATCGCGGAGCCGTTCGAGGGTCTTCTCGTTCCAACCCTTGAACCCGGGAGGCGGGCTCTCGGGCCAGAACTTCTTGCCCGAGGTGTCCGCCTTGCGCTTCTTGCGAGCGTTGTTCACGTCGTGCTCGGGCGGCTGCACCAGCACGGTTCCGATGGTGTCGTGTCCCTTGCGACCGGCGCGGCCGGCGATCTGTCGGAATTCGCCCGGGCGCAGGTGGTGCATGCCCTTCGGCCCGCCGCCCTTCGAGAGCTGGGTGAAGACGACGGTGCGGATTGGCATGTTGACACCCACGCCAAGCGTGTCGGTGCCGCTGATGACGGTGACCAGCCCCTGGGTTGCGAGTCGTTCGACGAGGCGCCGATACTTCGGCAGCATTCCCCCGTGATGGACGGCGAGGCCGTGGGGCAGCAGCTCGCGCAGCTTGCGGCCGAAGGGGGTGTCGAAGGTGTGCTCGTCCAGGGCCGCTTCGATCAGCGTGCGGCGCTCGCGATCCCTGGCATCGAGGGCTCGGGCCTTGAGCTTGGGGGCGAGTTCGGCGGCGTCGCGTCGACGGAACGAGACGACATAGACCGGGGTGAGCGACTTCTCCCGCACCTCTTCGAGCGTCTCCATCAGGAGCGTCTCGGCCTGGTAGCGGAACTCGAGCGGGACCGGTCGCTCCTTGGACGAGACCGCGGTGGCCGGAGCCCGCGTGCGGCGCTCGAGATCGAGACAGAGCGCTCCCGGTTCGTCGTCATGCAGCGTCGCCGACATCAGCAGGAAGCGAGCGTCCTTCATCTCCAGGAGCGGCACCAGCCACGCCGAGCCGCGCTCCGGATCGGAGAAGTAGTGAAACTCGTCCATCACCACCCAGCCGAAGGGCGTTCGCGTGCCCAGCCGCAGGGCCATGCTCTCGAGAATCTCCGCGGTGCAGCAGATCACCGGGGCGGAGGCGTTCACGGTGGCGTCGCCGGTCATCAGGCCGATGGCGGGGGCTCCGAAGGCGTCGCAGAGATTGAAGAACTTCTCGTTGACCAGAGCCTTGGTCGGGGCGGTGTAGACCGACCGCCGCAGGTGATCGGGCATGGTCGCATCGAGCCCTCGGGCGCCACGCCAGAACCGAGCGAAGTGGGCCGCCAGCGCAACCAACGACTTGCCGCTTCCGGTGGGTGTGGCGAGCACCACGCTGCGCTCCTCGAAGATGGCTTCGAAGGCCGCGACCTGGGCCGGATAAGGCTCGACGCCGGACGCCTCGCAGTACTCGATGAACGCCAGCAGGAGGTCACTCGCCTCGGCCGATAGCGGAACATGGCGCAGGAGCGGCGCGTCGGTCGGGGTGGGCACGGGAAGACGATATCACACGAGCGCCGCACACATGGTGACCGCACACAGGGTCACCGGGGTTCGCACCCGGATGCCACTGATCTCGAACGCCCCGAACTCTCCGCTCAGCGCCGCAGGCGACGCAGCGCTGGTCCGAGCAGGGTGCGGACCAGCCGACCCTTCCAGCGGGCCAGCGTCGGGAGGGAGGACAGGTTGTCGGCGCATCGCCGACCACATCGAGCGCAACTGCGTTCCGCGGGTGAGGTGCGCCCGTCGTTGAACCGAGTCAACCCGCAGGCCCAGATGGCCTCAGACCGCTGCGGAGTGGGCCGGAACGACGGTGCGCACGAGCTCGTCGATGATCGCGTAGTTTCGCCGCGCCAGCGTCGGAAGCTGGCGCCGTGCCGTCGGGCACTCCGCTGCGAAGGCGGTGAAGTCGTCGGCGAAGAGTCGCAGCCAGCCGTCCACCTGGGCCATCGGGGCGCCGAGATCGCACTGGAAGTCGCTTCGCCCGATCTGTCGATAGAGCCGCCGGGTCTTGGGGTGGATGGAGTAGCCGCAGGGCGCCACTCCGAGGGCCCACGCGGTGATGCCCACGTGCAGCTTGGTGGTGATCACGCCATCCATGCCGCCGATCAGCGCAGCGGTCGTCCAGTGGTCCTGCTTGGGAAGAAACCGCACGTTCGGGAGTTCCTCGGCGCCGAAGCGCCGGGCCGACTCGTAGTAGGTGTCGTCGTGATCGGCGAGCCAGATCAGTTCGACGTTGTCGCGCCCCTTGAGGGACGCCAGGGCCTGTTCGACGAGCTGCCGAAGCACCGGTTCGTGCTCACCGAGGAGCTGAAGATGCACGCCCAGCCGACGTCTGCCCGGGACCCGCGGCCCGAGCAGTTGTTCTGCCCGATGCCGCGATTTCTCAGGGATGTCGTCGGGGCGAAGGGCCAGCACCATGTCGGCCGCTGCCTCGACCCGCCCCGGATCGAGTCCGGCGTCAATCAGGAGCTGGCGACTGTCTTCGTCGCGCACGCAGACCCGCATCGCGCCGCGACACATCGGAATGACCCGCTTCGCGCCGCGCTCCGAGAGCAGCGGGCCGACGCCCACGCCCACGATCACGTACGGAGTGCGCAACGCTCGCCAGAGCCGGGCAGGAATCGTGTAGCGCAACAACCGCCGAGCCGACGCGACGGTGCCGCGATCGGCGAGGTATCCGCCGCCGCCGAAGATCGCCGCATCGGCCTTGATGCAGGTGGCCAGCCCGTTGCCGGCCGAGGCCATGAGATCGTTGCGAGAACCCAGCAGTGGCCACGGCACGCTCGGGCGCACGCCGAAGCGGCGCTCGACGTGTCCGGCGGCGAGGTCGAGCAGCAACAGATCACCGAAGTTCGGCGTGTTGTAGCAACCGTGGACGACGATGCGCGATGATGCCATGAAGGAAGAGCCGCAAACGAGAACAGACGAGAACAGACGAGAACAGACGAGAACAGAAGAAACAGAAGAAACAGAAGAGCACCGCGGGATGATCACGCAGAGGGGCTGATAGTATCGGCCCGCTGCCCCAAGGAACCCCGCGGAGGCCATTCCTCGTGCGCTTCCTCGCTGCGTCGGATTGCGTTCGCCATGCCACTGCCGCCATTCGTTCACGTCACGCCCCGGAGTTCGTCTCCCGGCCGACCGGCCGCGCCGCATGTCGCGCCTTCTGTCGAGGGTGTCGCGCGTCAGCGGCTCGGTCATGTGCTCCCGCGGAGCAGCGGGACTGATTCGCGCGTGCCTGATGGAATCTTCGCGGAGTGGGAGTGGGACGGACGCCGCATGACCGTGCGCGGCGATCGCTACGCGTTTCGCCCGCTGTTCTACTGGTGCGACGCCACCCAGTTCGTCGCCTCGCCGTCGCTGGCACTCGTGGCCCAGCGGGCCGGGCTGCGGACGCCCGATGTCGAGGCCATCGCGGTCTTCCTTCATCTGGGCTACTACGTCAACGAGGACACGCCGCTCCGCGGGGTGCGCACGCTCCCGCCGACGGCGCGACTCACCTGGGATGGCACGCTGACGATCGAGACCTCGCGGTCGCTCGGAATCGCCCAGCGAGTGAGCAGAACCGAGGCGATGGATGGTTACATCGACCTCTTTCGCGCCGCCATCGCCCGGCGGCCTCCGACCGGCGAGCGCTGTGCGGTGCCGTTGAGCGGTGGCCGCGATTCGCGGCACATCCTCCTGGAACTCGTGCGTCAGGGATTCCGTCCCACCGAGTGCATCACCAGCCGCGAGCTTCCGCCGCGGGGCAATGTGGATGTTGCGCCGGCGGCGGAACTCTGCGCACGTCTGGGTCTGAACCACGTGGTGGTCTCGCCACCGCGGCGCTTCGAAGCCGAGACCCGCCGCACGTGGCGCACGAGCTACTGCTGCGACGAGCATGAATGGATGCTGGGCATGGCCGATCGGATGGCCGGCCGCTCGAACGATCCCGCCGCAAGTGGCTTCAGCACGAGCTGGGATGGAATCGCCGGCGACACGCTTTCGGCGCCCCGTCTCCAGAAGCCCGAGCACCTGCGACTGCTTCAGCAGGGGAAGTTCGAAGCGCTGGCCGACGAACTGCTGGGTCGCGACGCGACGCCGCTGATGAGCGTGCTGCCCGAGCGGTTTCGCTGCGCCGACGCTCGGGCGGTGTTGCCAGTCCGACTGGCCCGGCATCTCGAAGCAGTCAGCGGAGGGCCGAATCCGCTGGCGATGTCCAACATCTACAGCAGGAGCCGGCGCGAGATCGCCATGATGTCGACGGCGATGCTCGCGGGTGTGCCGACGGTCTACTGCCCCTTCCTCGATCACGAGCTCTTCGATTACCTCGCGGGCCTTCCCGAGGAGATCCGCTACGACCCCGGGTTCCACGACGACGTGATTGCTCGGGCGTATCCGGAGATCGCGGACGTGCCATACGCGCCGAAGAACGTGACAGTGCGCTCCGCAGCACACTTCGCCCGGTTCGGCGCCGAAGTGATGCTCCACCTCCTCAGTCGCAATCCGAGCTGGCTTCAGCTGTTGCCGCGGACGGTGTGGCAGTGGGCGACGCACGGGTTGAGCCGGGACCGGCGAGCGCGGGAGCGGTGGCTCTCGCCAAGTCGTCTCCTCTACTTCGCGCAGCTTGCGGCGCTTCTCGACGACTGCGATCACGAGCTGGCGATGCTTGCTCGCGAGCCCGGAATCGACGTGGTCGGCGGTTGGGCGACGGAGTGACGTCAACGGTCGGACCGGCTGCTCTTTGACGGCTCTTGGGCGACTACTCAGCGCTGGGGACGAGCGCCAGCGCCTGAGTTCCCTTGCGGCCAAGTCCCTGGGCCTGTGCTCTCTCGTAGAGCGACTTCGCCAGCCCCAGTGCCGGGAGCGTCACGCCGAGTCGCGCCGCTTCCTCGATGGCAATTCCGAGATCCTTCACGAAGTGATCGATGAAGAAGCCCGGCTCGAAGTCGCCGCGCAGAATGCGCGGGGCGAGGTTGGCAATCGACCAGCTTCCCGCGGCGCCGCCGCCCACCGACTCGAGGACTCGGGACGGATCGAGGCCGCTGGCCTTGGCGTAGTGCAGTCCCTCGCAGAGCCCCATCATCGTGCCGGCGATCAGGATCTGATTGACCATCTTGGTGTGCTGACCGGCACCGGGACCACCCTGATGCACGATGGTTGTGCCGAGTCGCTCAAGAATTGGAAGCGCCTGTTCGAACGCGGCGGCATCGCCACCGACCATGATCGAGAGCGACGCGTTGCGAGCGCCGACATCGCCCCCCGACACCGGTGCATCGAGGGCCATGATTCCGCGCCGCCCCGCCTCGGAGGCAATCCGCGCCGCCAGGCTTGGGCGACTGGTGGTCATGTCAATCAACAGTCGAGGCGCAGGTGACGCCGCGAGCGTGCCGCCATCTCCCACCCCGAGGTGTACCGCTTCGACATCGTGCGGGAAGCCGACCATCGAGATCACCACATCGACTCCACTGGCCGCGTCCCGAGGTGTGTCGGCCCACGTGCACGCACCGCCCCGCGCCAGCAGGGCCTCGGCGCTTTCCTTGCGACGACTGTGAAGCACCAGCCGGTGTCCGGCATCCAGCAGATGCCCCGCCATCGAGCGCCCCATCACGCCGAGACCGAGGAAGGCGACCGAGGGAGGGGAGTTGGCATTGGGGGCGAGCATGCCGCCGACGGTAGGAGTTTGTCGGCTCCGCCGAGAGGGTCGTTGGCTGCGCCGACTGGGCGCGTCGGCTGCGCCTCCGTGTATGAGGTGTGCCGCGTGCGCGGTACCTGTGTGGCGCTCGGCACGATCGACGCGGCGCTGGCTTCGCCAGCGTGGTCGATCGAGTCGAGCGCACCGATTGGGGGGCACGTGAAGTGTTCGATGCCACGGACCGGTATGCCACCGTTGGCTTGCCAACCATGCTCCCACCCCACGCGTGACATCGCCCCCTTGGACCGCCGAGCACCAGCTCGGCCGGACGGCCACGTGCGCATCACCGAAGCCCAGTCGCATGTGGTGGCGTCGTGCGCAGGAGGTTGGTGACACGGAGTTCACGGAGGGCACGGAGAAGGAGCAGGACTTCGCGGCAGTTCACTCTTCTCAGTCTGCTCCCCTCCGTGGCCTCCGTGCTCTCCGTGCTCTCCGTGCTCTCCGAGTCATTCAACCTCTGGCTCGCGACGCGATGAATCGCGACTGCGAGTCGTTGGCGCGGAGCGTGGCGGAGAGATCGAGCACGCCAGGACCCTCGATCCGACGAATGCCCATTTCGGGCCGACTGCTCCAAGGCAGTCGTGAAGCGGGCGGGACGCCCGCGCACCAACCGCCCAGCACCAGCTCGGCCAGGCGCGGGACATGCCGTCCGACGGACGACGACCCTCACCCTCCGCCGTTCGACTCGCTGCGCTCGCTCACGGCTCCCCCCTCTCCCGCGGCGCTGCGCTGGCGGGGGAGGGGATTCGCACGCGGCACACAACACTCGTCGGCGCAGCCGACGTGCCAGTCGGCAGAGCCGACCCCCTTCTCCTACCCTCCGCGTCAATGTCTGCCCTTGGTCCAATTGTCCTCCGCCTCGGCCACAGCCCCGATCCCGACGATGCCTTCATGTGGTGGCCGTTGATGTCGATCGATGGTCGTCCGCCGCGGGTGGACACGGGATCGTTCACCTTCGAGACCGTTGCCGAGGACATCGAGGCCCTGAACCAGCGGGCCGAACGGGCGGAACTGGACATCACCGCAATCTCCTGCGCTCACTATCCGCGGGTCCGACAGGATTATCGCCTGACGGCCTGCGGCGCCAGTGTCGGCGACGGCTATGGGCCGAAGCTGGTGGCGCCGCGCAAGCTTCCGCTCGCAGCGTTGCGCGATGCCGGGGCCACGATTGCCGTGCCGGGGACCCGCACCACTGCATTTCTGGCGACGAGTCTCCTGCTGGGCCCCGGGTCGTTTCGATACGAAGTCGTCCCCTTCGATCGAATCATCGACGAGGTTGCATCCGGTCGATTCACGGCAGGTGTCGTCATCCATGAAGGACAGCTCACCTTCGGCGATCACGGCCTGACATTGCTGCGGGATCTCGGGGCGTGGTGGACCGAGCGGACCGGGCTGCCACTGCCGCTCGGCGCGAATGCAATCAGCCGCCGACTCGACCAGCGCTTCGGCGCCGGGTCGATCGAGGCGATCACCGCAATGCTCCGCGCCAGCGTGACGTACGCCCTCGACCATCGCGACGAGTCGGTCCAGTACGCGCTCGGCTTCGCCCGAGGGATGGATGCGGCCACCGCGGATCGATTCGTCTCCATGTACGTCAATCACTGGACGCTCGATTACGGCGACCGCGGTCGCGAGGCGGTGCGACGACTTCTCGATGACGCCCACGCCGCAGGACTGACTCCGGCCGCCGGCGAAGTCGACTTCGTCGGCGGCAACTAGACGCGTGCGGCCCAGCCACCGGCAGCCACCCGCAGCCACCCGCAGCGCGACGCACTGAAGCACTCGCGCCTACCCGACCCATGCCCGAGCGCCCCACACCTGATCGACCGCGAATCGTCCTTGCACGGACGCCAGGAGCGCCGCCGAATGTCGGAGCCATCCATCGCGCGGTGCTCTCGGGCTTCGTGACTCAGATCGGAGTCAAGGGCGAGGAGCGGGAGTACAAGGGACCGCGTGGCCTGACGTTCCATCTCTCGCCCGGTTCGGCGCTCTTTCGGCAGGATCCGCCGTGGGTGGTGGCGGCGGAACTGGTCGAGACCACCCGCAGGTACGCGCGAGGCGTCGGGCGCATCCGCTCCGACTGGGTCGAGCGGGTGGCGCCGCACCTGGTGCGCCGCGAGTTCTTCGACCCGCATTGGCTGGTCGACTCCGGTCAGGTCGCGGCGTGGGAGCGGGTGAGCCTGCACGGACTGATCCTCGTCCCCAAGCGGCGCGTGCCCTTCGGACCGATCGATCCCAGGACCGCACGCGACATCTTCATCCAGTCGGCCCTGGTCGAAGAGCAGATCGCGACTGATGGAGAGTTCCTCCAGCACAATCGGGAACTCATCGAGGCGTTGGAGATGGTCGAGGCCAAGAAGAGGCAGAGGGATGTGCTGGTCGATCTCCGGGCCCGCTTCGAGTTCTACGACGCCCGCATCCCGCCCGAGATCCACAGCACCCCATCGTTCGAGAAGTGGCGGCGCCATGCCGAGCGCGGACGACCACGATTTCTCTTCATGGAACGCGCCGATCTGCTCCAGCCCGGGGCCGAGGATCTCTCCGCCAAGGACTTCCCCGACACCCTCGAACTCGCGGAGCTGCGACTGCCGCTCGACTACATCCACGAGCCGGGCCAGCCCGACGATGGGGTGACCCTCACCGTTCCGATTGCGGTGGTGCTGCAACTTCCGGCGGAGCGCCTCGAGTGGCTCGTTCCGGGCATGCTCCGCGAGAAGATCATCGGACTCCTTCGAACCCTTCCGAAGCGCGTGCGAGTGCGGTTCGTCCCCGCAACCGACTTCGCCGACGGCGCGGTCGAGAGTCTGGAGTTCGGTCGCGGAACGCTGCCAAGCGAGCTTGCCCAGTACCTGCGGAGACTCACCGGCACGCCCATTGTGACCGACGACTTCGTCCTCGCCGAGCTTCCCGCGCATCTGCGGATGAACGTTCGAGTCATCGATCGCGACGGCGCGACTGTGGCCACGAGCCGCGACCTTGTCGCTCTGCAACGGGAGCTCGGTGGCCGGGCGCGGGCGAGTCTGCACGGCGGCGCACAGGACCGGGGAGAGAGGGGTGAGGAGAACGGCCGTTCACCCGGACGAGCGGGCTCCGCCGGGGAGATGCGTCGGGCGCCAACGGGCGCGCCGGTTGCTCGCGAGACGCGGGGTGACGGCGGCGCACGAACTCGCGGCAAGGAGAGACGGGACGGATCGATGCCGCCCGGTCCTGATGGTGGAGCGTTGTCGATCGCGTCACTGCCCTTGGGCACGGTGATGCGATCCTTCACGCTGCCGGAGCTGCCGCGCTCGGTGGAGCTGGTGCAGGGCGGCATGGTCGTGAGAGCCTTCCCCGGACTCAGCGATGTCGGCGAGGGAGCCGAGCTGCGTCTCTTCGCCGACGAGTCGCACGCGCGGCGGGCGACGCGCGGAGGGCTCCGGCGTCTCTTCGCTCTCGCCGAGGGTGATTCGATTCGACCGATGCTCGACTTCATGCCCGACGAGCGCGGTGTGCCGGGAATCGACGCCCTCGCCCTCCTGCATGCTCCGCTGGGGCCGCGAGCGCAGCTCGAGCGGCTGCTGATCGATCGCATCGCCGAGCGGGCCTTCCTCGAGCGCCCAATCGGCGCGGTGCCGGAGGTGCCGAGTCCGGCCGATGCCGACGGTGCACCACCAGAGCCGCCGCAGGCAGACGGTCTGGTGCGAACTCCGGCGCAGTTCGCCGCAACTCTGGCCGCTGGTCGAAGCCGACTCTGGGAGGCCGGACGCGATGTGATTGCCATGGCGAGGCAGATCCTCGAGGCACGGCAGCGGCTCGAGCAGTTGCTCGACGCGCCGGCGCCCTCGACCTGGGAACCGGCCCTCGCCGATATCCGCGAGCAGGTCTCGCATCTGCTTCAACCGGGGTTCCTTCTGGATACGCCGTGGGAGGCCTTCATCCATCTCCCGCGATATCTCGCCGGTGCGCTCGCGCGACTCAAGAAGCTCAAGGAGAGTGGCCACCTCAAGGATGCCCGCGGCATGGACGAGGTGCTGCCGCTGTGGAAGCGCTACCTCGCCCGTCGCGCCGCGATTCCCCCCGAGCAGGCCACACCGGAGCTCGACCGCTCTCGCTGGCTGGTCGAAGAGTTCCGGGTCTCGATCTTCGCCCAGGAGCTTCGCACCGCAGTGCCGGTGTCGCGGGTGAGGTTGGAGAAGCAGTGGGAGAGAGGGGAGTAGGTCGGCTGCGCCGACTGGCTCGTCGGCTGCGCCCGCCGGGTCGATCGAGTCGAGCGGACAGATTTGGGGGGGCAGCCGAAAATGCCGGATGCCACGGTTGGCTTGTCCAACCGTGCTTTCGTTCACACGCGCGGTACCGCCCCCTTGGACCGCCGAGCACCAGCTCGGCCGAACGGTCGGGTGTCCGAGTGATCCAGAATCGAGACTCGAGAACGAACGCACGGCTGGCAGAGCCAGCCGTGGCATCGCGGGCGGCGAGCGAAGCGAGCCCCTCTGATTTGCTCGGCTCGAGCGACCACGCTGACGAAGTCATCGCCGCGTCGCTCGTGCCGAGCGAATGACAGGTGCCGCGCACGCGGCACACCTTACGAGTCGGCGCCAGCCGACGGCCCGGCCGGCGCAGCCGACCCACCCCGCGGCTTCAGCCGCGCCCAAACGCCGATCGCTTCAGCATCAGATCCAACGTCTGACACACCAGATCCTGTTCGCGGGGGGTCAGGCGGTTGTGGAAGGGCAGGGCAATCGTCCGCTGGCTGACCGACTCGGAGACGGGAAAGTCGCCGGGTTTGTGGCCCAGCGATCTTCGAAAGTGCGGGAGGAGCGGCGCCGGTGGGTAGTAGTTGCAGGCCCCGATGTCGTGGCGGCGGAGCCCGGCGATGATCTCGTCCCGATCGTTCTGGGTGAATCGATCGCTGAGTCGAACCACGTACATCGGCCAACTCATCATCGTCTCGGCCGGAATCGTCGGAAGGATCAGATCGGGGTGACCGCTCAGACGTCGGAAGTAGCCGTCGGCCACGTTCTGTCGAAGCCGGATGGTCTCGTCCAGCCGGCGGAGCTGAGCGATGCCGAGGGCGGCGTTCATGTCGCTCAGGCGGCAGCTCCATCCCAGTCGTTCATGATCGAGCCACGAGCCCAGCCCGGGGAGGTGCAGATGGCGGGGAGCCTCCTTGACCGGACGACCGTTGTTCCGCAGCGAACGGCAGGCATCGGCCAGTCGATCGTCGTGAGTGACGATCATCGCTCCCTCGCCGGTGGTCACCGGCTTGTTGGGATAGAAGCTGAAGATCGCCAGACGACCGAAGCGACCCACGGCGTCGCGACCGATGGTGGTCCCGAGACCGGCGCTGGCGTCTTCGAGGCCGGGGATCTCGTGTCTCGAACAGAGCGAGGCGAGCTCGCGCAGTCCGGTCGGATTCCCGAAGACCGGGATCATCATGACGCAGCGCGTTCGCTCGGTGATCTTGCGCTCGGCCTGGGCGACATCCATGTTGAGGGTGCCCGGGTCGCTGTCGACGAAGATCGGCGTGGCCCCCGACAGATGCACGGCGTTGGCTGCGCCGATCCACGCGAAGGCCGGGACCAGGACCTCGGCGCCCGGACCGATGCCGAGGGCTTCCAGACAGATGCGAAGTCCCGATCCACCGGAGCCCACGGCCACGCCCTGCGGACGTCCGGTGCGGGCCGCCACCATTCGCTCGAACTGCTCGACCTTCGGTCCGAGCGTCAGTCGGCCCGAGCGAAGGGCCTCAGCCACTTCGATGAGATCATCGTCGAGGATGTCGGGTTTGCTGAGCGGGATGAGTCCGGTCACGGGCGTGGCTCCGGGGCGAGCGGGTTGGGCGAGAGTGCGGCGGCGCCGCGACCAGGGGATCGGTTCGGCGCTACGTGCCGCCGACGATCTTCGGAAGCGACTGCTCGAGCTTCCCGAGGTGGCGAAGGTACAGCCACGCCGCCTGGGCGCGGAGCGATTCGTCGATCTGCCCGCCGCCACCGGCGACGAGCCCCAGTTGGCGCAGCTCGTCGGCAGTCAGCGTGTCCCGATGGCGGGCCAGGACGACCAGAGCCAGAGTGTCGGCCCGGCCGGCGCCGAGACGTGTGGTGCTCTCCGCGGCGGTCGCCGCCGCGGGCGAGCGGGAGTTGGCCAGACCGAGGAGCATCGCCTCCTGCTTGGGGCCGTCGTCCTGGGTGCTCAGCAGCCGCGCGCGAAGCGCTTCCGGATCGCGCTCGATGAGCCGCGCCGACGCTTCGATTGCATCGACGAGGGCGTCGGCCGTGCGCTCCTTGGGAATGTCCAGTCGATCGATGACGTGCAGGTAGATCGTCTTCGCGCCCTCGGTGTCGAGTTCATCGGCGGCGCCGAGAACCCAGCGACAGCAGCGGCGATGCCCCATGTCGTAGAGCGCGGTGAGAGCCTTGGCCGGCTCGCGTCCCGAGGCCAGGGCCTTGCCCGCGGCCACCATCGCCGCAAGAAGTGGATCGCGTGCGCTTTCGGCGGAAGCCCCCTTGCCCTTCGGAGGCAGGAGGGCGTCGAAGGAGTCGGCGGGTACGCGGGTGGCGTTGAGGAGCAGGATCAGTCCGTAGCGCACCCGCTTCGACTGCGAGGGTTCCTTGCCGAGACCGGTCTTCCACAAGACCAGGCCGCGCTTGGCATCGAGGGCCAGGGCCAGACCCACCACGCTCTCCTGCGGACCGGGCGAGTCGTTGCTGCCGTCGACGCGAGGCGCGAGAAGCGCAATTGCCGAGGGAAGCTGATAGCGGCGGGCGGCGTTGGCGACCTCTTCGATGGCCGCGTCGCGATCCTCGGGGCTGAGCGTGTCGAGCATCTTGGCGAAGGCATCGAGGGCGGTACGGTCGGGCGGGGTTGCTGGGGCGGCCTCGGAACCGGCGGTGCCGCTCGGCGTCGGTGATCCCTCCGCGAGAAGGCACGCCGCGAGACCGGCGACCGGAGGATCGGGGTTCGCCGCCAGACGGGCGAGCATGCTCGGATCGGGAGTGCCGCCGAGGCGACGGTACTCGGCGAGGAGGACGACTCGGGCCACCGACGCCAGATCGTCCCACCCGAGTATCTTCTCGATGTCGGGCCGCTGGAGAAGTCCGAGTTCCAGGGCCACGCGCACGCCATCGGCGCGGTCGCGATCCGAACGCAGCTTGGCCAGCAGCCACGGATCCACGCGACCTTCGGCGCTCAGTTCGGCGAGTCCGAGGATCGCATCGAGCTGGATCGACCAGTGGTCGGCCTGCACCAGCGACTGGAACAGCGGCTGCATGGTGGGGTCGCGCAGATCGCGCAGGGCCAGCAGAAGCGAGTGGTGAAGTCCGTTGGCCCGGTAGACGGTCGCCTTGCGGAGCTGGCGGATGGCACCGGCTTCGAGGTCGACAGGCTCCTGAGCTCGCGCCGCCGAGCCGAAGGCGCAGAGCGCCACGACAGACGTCGCCACGAAAGCGTGAAGGTGCGCGCGGGTGGATCGAGTCAACCGGGGGATCGGAGGTGAGCAAGCCGGTGTCGCACGCATTGGGAGGAGTGTATCCGGCGACGATTGCGCCGATTGCTCCCGCCGGGTGCTCCGGCGGTGCGGTCGCTTCGGAAGGGATCGAGCAACGCGGGCGGTGTCATTCGGCCGGGCGACTCAGCCCAGTCGCCGGATCGAGCGCCGGGCGTGCTCGACGAGTTCGGCAATCGGGATCGTTCCGCCGTCGACGCCGAACTCGACCCGCCGCTTCTCCTTCATCATGGCGTTGAGCCGCTGATGGGCATAGTGCACGGTCGAGTGGTTGTCGCGGCCGAGACAGGTGGCAATCTCGGGGTAGCTCATGGTGGTCATCTCCCGTGCCAACCAGGCCACGAGGGCCCGACCGAGGACGACCTTCTGATGCCGCCCGCGACCGAGCAGCTCGGACCGATCGATCCCGAGCACGGTGCAGACCCCGGCGACGATCGAGGCGGGCCGGACGTGCACGGTCCGCTCGGCGACGTCGCGGAGGAGGTACTCGACCAGATCCATGCCGATGGCGTCGCGGGCGCTGGTGCCCTCGGCGCTCGCCGCGGAACCCTGCTCGACGCGCGGTCGCAGCCCGCGGAGGGCCACCAGCTTGTGCAGGGCTCCGGCGATCTCCCGGGCGCTGGTGGCGATGCGTCCGACCACGGCCTCCTCGGCCTCTTCGGTGAGGGTCAGGTTGTGGTCGGTGGCCAGACGTCGCAGCAGCGCGAGCCGCAACTCGCGATCGGGCAGCCCGATCTGCACCACCATGCCCGCGACCAGTCGGCTGATCAAGGCGTGACTGAAGGCCTTGATGTGCTGCGGCGGAGCGTCGGAGGCGAGCACCACCTGCTTCCCGTCGAAGCCGATGGCGTCGAAGGTGTGGAGGAACTCGCCGGTGGTGTGCTTCTTGTCGGCGAGGAAGTGCACGTCGTCGATGGCCAGGAGGTCGAGCCGACGAATGCGGCCGCGGAACTCCTCGAGCTTGTTGCCGCGGAGGTGCTGGATGAACTCGTTGGTGAACGCTTCCGCCGTGGTGTAGAGGACCTGCTGGCGGGGAAAGAGCTCCTGACGCAGGGCGCACAGACCGCGCAGCACGTGGGTCTTGCCGACGCCACAGGCACCGTGGATGAAGAGGCTGGCCAGTCCGGCTTCGCCTCGGGCCATGCGGGTGGCGGCCTCGAAGGCGAGTCGATTGGAGTTGCCCACCACGAATTCGGAAAGTCGCTGGCGACCGCGGGTGGGATCGATGGCGCTGGCGAACTGGAGCTGGGGCGGGCCTTCGCGGGCGGTGGAGCGTCCTCCTTCTGGGCCACGTCGCCTGCCTGCGGGAAGCGTCGCGGTCGCCGAGTCGTCGTCTGCGTCGACCCCGCGCGGTCGCAGGGCGGCGAGGGTGGCGGGGTCGACGAGCTGGAAGCGAACGCCGCCACGGGGCGCGACACCTTCCGCCGCGGCAACCTCGGGCGAGAGGGACTCGGGCGAGAGGGACTCGGGCGAAAGGGACTCGGGCGCGTCGCCGGGCAATCGCATCGCCCCGTCATCGCGCAGTCGTCGGGCGACCTCCTCGAGGAGCTGGCCGCACTTGAGCTGCATGCGCTCGATGACGAAGGGGCTGCTCTCGAGCACGAGCAGCGTTCTGCCGCTGACGCGAAGGGACTTGCCGTCGGCGAACCAGCGACGGAACGAGTTTGGTCCAACCGCCGTGGCAACGGCGGAGACCACCTCCGGAGGGGCCGGCTCGCTCGAGGCGATCGCGGCGGCGGCCAACGCTTCGTCCGCAACCGGGGTCGATGCGGCCGAGGGGACTTCGACCCGCGGACGTCGAGCGCGACCCGGGCGCGATTCGGCGGCCTGGCCGTCGGCGGTCCGGGAGGCATCGGTTCGTCCCGGGCCTCGACCGCGCCCGGAGGGCGGCGGATCGCTGCGGCGCTCTTCGGGAGGTGTCGCGCGAGCGGACTCGCGAGCGGGCTCGCGATCAGGCGCTCGGTGAGTCCGATCGATTCCGTCTCGTGCTCCGCTCGAAGGATCCGAGGCCGAAGCATCGGGGGTCGAGTGTGAGGAAACGTTGACGGGACGCTTGGACATGTATGCAGGACTCCTCCGCCACAAGGGCGGTGATGTCGATTCCAGACACTTCGCGTGAACTGACCCAGCCCCCGGCCTCGGGCACTTCTCCCCACACCCCGGACCGACTCCACGACTCACTCCAACCCGGAAGACCCAACCCGGAAGACCCAACCCGGAAGACCCAACCCGGACGACCCAACCCGGAAGACCCAACCCGGA
>Ga0163155_10003321_pt1 | contig 17410 bp, 13 predicted proteins | sample OliLakLV19SP4G1_FD_148611 | JGI IMG/M metagenome (GOLD analysis project Ga0163155, IMG submission 148611) | Freshwater microbial mat bacterial communities from Lake Vanda, McMurdo Dry Valleys, Antarctica - Oligotrophic Lake LV.19.SP4.G1 | ecosystem: Environmental > Aquatic > Freshwater > Lake >... | reverse complement strand
ACCTCTGCCGGATCAATATCGGCGATCGCTACAATCCGCTGATTTGGCATCGTTGCTCGTTCAATATAGAGCGCCCGTGAAAACAAACCCAGTTCAATCAGTACCTGGCGCACCTTGGCAAAATGCCGACCTAGTTTGATAATTACGGCAGCATCGGCAACGGCTAGGCGATCGCGCAATACATCGGCATCTAACGTGGCAGGCATAATACTCAGCACATCATTGCGATAGGTGAGCGGCACCCCGAGCGCGGCAGCACTGGCCATGGTGGACGAAATCCCTGGTACGACTTCGGTGTGAAACTGGTCGGCTAAGCGGTTGAAAATGTACATAAATGAGCCATACAGAAACGGCTCACCTTCGCACAATACTGCCACATCTTGACCCACACTGAGATGACGGGCGATCGCCTCTGCGGCCAGGTCATAGGCAGGTTGAGACGAACGGGTGGGGCTAAAGGGCAACGGCATCGGCAATTCAATTTGCTCGGGGCGCAAGTAATCGGCCACGATCGCCCGCGCCAGCACCTTGCCGTTTTCCATGGTGGGATAGGCGATTACGGGCACCGAGCGCAGAATCCGGTAGGCTTTGAGCGTCAGCAGTTCGGGGTCGCCGGGGCCAATCCCCAACCCGTAGAGGCGTCCTTGAGCGGGAGTAGTCAGAGTATCGTCCACGGATGGCTCCGCATGATGCTCGGACGGGATATTCGTAGCAGTCGTCATAATTCGTCCTCTTTTGCTAATGCGTTGACCGCAGCGGTGGCCAGGGCGCTGCCGCCGCGCCGTCCGTGCAGCGTAATAAACGGAACCCCTCGGCTGTTGGCGGCTAGCTCGGCTTTAGATTCGGCGGCACCAACAAACCCTACTGGGAAACCCAAAATCAGGGCGGGTTTGGCGGCACCGTCATCCAGCAGTTCCAATAGCCGAAATAGAGCCGTGGGGGCATTGCCGATCGCCACTACAGCCCCGTCTAGGCGATCGCGCCACAGTTCCAGTGCCGCCGCCGATCGGGTGTTGCCCAACTGCTGCGCCAGCGCTGGCACGTCAAGATGATGCAGGGTACAAATCACCAGGTTGTCTGCGGGCAGTCGCTTGCGGGTAATCCCTTCGGCAATCATCCGGGCATCGCAGAGAATGGGAGCACCAGCGGCTAGGGCGTTCCGTCCGGCGATCGCTGCACCGGGAGAAGCTGCCAAGTCTGCCACAATATCGGTCATGCCACAGCTATGGATTAACCGCACTGCCACCGTTTCCAGGTCGGGCGGCAGCGCCGACAGATTGGCCTCAGCTCGAATCATGGCAAATGATTTTAGATAGATGGCGTTGCCATCGCGAATGTAGTCCATCATGATGCTACCCACTGGGCTGGGTTGGCCGCTGCTGGGGGCTGAAACCATTGCTGGAGTTGCCAGATAGAGTGGCGATCGCAAAAGCTGCCAAACGACTCAGGCGATCGCTGTTGGCGCTGATAGGCTCGCACCATCTGCTCTAGCAACCTAGGCACCGCTGCTGCCTCTACCGCCTGAAATACTTGCCGGCCAAAGGGCTTTACCGCTGCACCCACATACAGGTCATAGGCTTCAGCCATTTCATCTGCTGCCAAAATCGACCGTCCCACTAGCGCAATATCTAGCGGTGAATGCTGCGCGCAGGATTTGCTGCACCCGCTGATGTGGATGTTGAGGGGCTGAGTTAAGTTCAAACATTGCTCCAAATGGGTGACTAATTCTAGCGCCTGTGCCTGGGTGTCGGTCGCGGCAGCAGCACAGCCGCGCCTGCCCGAACAGGCCACCAGCGCACTATCGGGTCGCACTGCCGACCAGTGGAATCCTAGGGCAGCTAGCTGAGTCTGCACCTCAGCTAAATCGACGGTGGCAATGTCGGCCAGGATTAGCGTTTGCCAGGGGGTCAGCCGCAGGGTGCCGCTGCCCGCTGCCTGCGCCAAATCGGCCAGTGCTAGCAGCTGGGATGCCTCTATCCGTCCCAGCGGCAGCGCGATGCCAATGTAAGATAGCCCAGGTTGGCGCTGTGGGTGAATGCCCAGATAGCTGGCCAGATGGGCGGCTATCTGGGCATTCGCCTCTCCTTTGGCTTCAGACTGGTGAGCCTCTGCCGCGACAGGCGCTCTGCCCACGCAAGCCAACGCCCCCCGCGTCAACGCAAAAGGCAAACACTGCTGCACTCGCTCCAAATAGCCCGCCATTCCCCACTCCGCGATCGCATGGCGCAGCCGAGGTCTGCGCCCATCAAGGCGCTGCCGACCCTGGCTGTAATCCAAATACACCTGCGCTAAAGCGGCCATTAAAGCAATGCTGTGCTGGGGCGAAATCAGGATTCCCGTATCGCTCAAGCCATCGGCTTCGACGGCTAAATAGAGTCGGAACATGGCAGGTAAGGACTCTGCCGCATCACTGGCAGACCCTGCTTCTGCCGCTAACACCAGATCGTTGTGGCGATCGCGCACCGACACCGCTTCGCCGCCATCTAGCCCCAGGCTAAACTTAGGCGACAGTGCTGCCAATTCAGCATGGGCTTGCAAATAGGCATCCCAGGCACGCACCAGTGGCCGGGTATCAATTAGCATCTGAGCATCGATCCCCGCCGTGGGGCTGGCCATAATATTGCGCAAAGCATCCACACTGACGGTGCCCGAAGCCAATCCTAAATCCTGAAACTGACGGAATTGCTCAGGGGCGATCGCCGCTTTTAGCTCTCGGATTTGTAAATTTGCCCGATTGGTCACCTGCACATAGCCGCCGCCCTGGTGCAGTGAGAAATGGGCGATCGCCTCAGATTGCGCCCCTGTCAAGATCCCCCCCGGAATCCGCATCCGCAGCAGCAGCCCATCTTGGGCAGACGAACCAGACCACAAGTCTGGACAAATTGGTAACGTAGACGTCAATTTTTCCTCTCCTCCCCGTGCGCCGCGAGGAACCAAGCGTGAACGTGCCGCAAAGCACCCCTAGAGTCGGCATTCTGACTTTTACAGCTGCGGCACAGTGCCGGAGTTTCACCGGGCTTTCCCAACTCTAGGTCTCAGAAATTTATCATGAGCGCTTCAATAGCGTCGCAGATACTCAACTTTCTTAATGAATGGCCTATAGATGAATCACCTGCATAAATCAGGCTATGCGGCTAAATTGCTAGGATGCGAACCTGGGGCTAGCCACTATTCTTCTAACTGCCAAAGTTCCTTATTGTAGTCTTGATCCAATACCTTTTTAGGCCGCATAATGAGCAGCACTCGCCCCAGCAGACGCTGCTCAGGCAACGTATTGAACCAATTAATGGCCAGCTGGCCATCTTGCTCTACTACAAAATAACTAAACTCATCCCATTGCCGCTGTGCCCGATCTAAAATCACCAAAATCTCTTCTGGTGGGCCATCGGGTTCAACCGGAAGTTGCTCTTCTGTAGACAATAGTGCTACTGGGTCTTCAGCCGCCACAATTACCTGCCAACCGGGTACTGGCACCCAGCCACCTGTTCCCGAAAAGGTCACGATTTGAAACGCGCCTTCTTCTTCAATCAGCGGCACGGCTTGCAGGTCAGCAGGTGATAGCGGCAGCCTGCCCACCACCGGAATCACTCGGGGCACGTCTGCATCAGACTCTAGGCGGTAGAACGGCAGTCGTGGTGCAGGCTGCACTTTAGCAACGGAGAAATCGGTCAGCAGTTTTTCTAACTGGCGACGGGCAGACTCACTGGCGGCAAAGCGTAACCCCTGCGCAATTAAGCGCGATCGCATTTGTAAATCGGCCTGCTGCCGCGCCAGATTCCAACAGTAGTAGGCGATCGCATCACCGGGCGGCTGGGGGAAATGCTCAGGCGGGGACGACAGCCGAGAAAAATCTTTCAGCGCTTTGGCCACGTCGTGAGCCCCTTCCGAATCAATCCCCTTTTCCACCACCAAGGCGGCAGCAGCAGCGCGGTCGGCCTGTCCCAAAATGCGGAATTCGTACAGCGTATCGCTACCCGACTGCTCAAACCGCGATCGCACCTCAAGCGACACCCCCGCATTCACAATGGAGGCATACACCTGTGCCGCGACGGTAATTTGGTTTTGCTGAATTGGCTCAAATCCACTGGCTTCAAAAATTTGTTGCGGCGAATAGCCCGCCTTTTGTAGCTGCTGGCAAGCGTTTCCCCACGTAATCCAAGTGCCTTGCTTCCGCCGCAGCAACAGCAACAGGGCGTCAGTGTCTACCTGATCGGGTTCTAGCGGATTGGCAGGTGGCAGATCCAAATTGTCGGGGGGTAGGGCAGTCATGGAAGAGGTGACAGGCTGGGTAAACGCGATCGCTACATTCAGTCTAGGGGCTAACGTCCACCGTTCCCATAAATTAAATCTCAAATTTAGTTGACTAACACCTCCAAGATCAGGCATGATGTAAGACGCGTTGCAAAACGACATCACGGGGCTATAGCGCAGTTGGTAGCGCACCTCAATGGCATTGAGGGGGCCAGCGGTTCGAATCCGCTTAGCTCCATCGTGAGTTGGTTTATGGTTCAGGCAGATCATCTCCGGCGTCGCTGGCGGTGATTTTTGCAGGCGATCGCCCAACGGGCTCAAGACCCAGAGTCCACGAGAGGTCGTAATTTATGGGTCAACTGAACGCCGTTTCTCCTGCTGACGGTAGAAAAATACAAGTCCCCATAGGGCTATCATTAAAACCCCATCGGTTAAAAGGCTAGCCCAAGCAGCCCCACGCCAAGAGTAAAGAGGAATTAGCCACAGGTTGAGGAGAACGTTCAAACCAGCCATTCCTGCTTGCAGCGCGCTGCGGACTCCCTGCAATCCTGCCCCTGTCAACGTATCTGCTGCAAAAAACTGAATTGCTTTGAAGAAAATAATGGGAGCTAACCAACGTAGCGCTTCTACAGAGTCTGCGTATTCTTTACCCAAAATATAGGGAACCAAAGGCGCACATAGCCACAGCCCTATACTGGCTAGTAACCCATAGCCACCTGCCATCGGGACAATCCGCTTTGCAAAAGCAAGGCTTCCTCCAATACCGCTGGCACCTTTTTTAAAGAACTGGGCATAGGTAACACCTAGCACTGAAAGTACAGGAATCATGGCTACATCAATCATGCGATAGGCCGCACCATATATACCCGTCGCTGCGAAAGTTGACATTGATGCCAGCATGGCTTTGTCAATATCGTTGTAGATTGTTTGAGATGACAGCCCAACTGAAAAATAAAATCCCTGGGTAATTTCAGGTTTCATCAGCGACAGCTTGGGTTCTGGCGTTCCTAAATTGCGGCAAACTAAGAAGAAACTGATGAGGGCGGTGATGAGGCGGCTAATTAAATAAAGAATGCCCCAGCTGACTGCTGAAGGAGAGGGGAAGAAAACGAGTAAGCATACTGCTGCGATCAATCCATTCAGGCTCAATAAGATATTGATCTGAGCATCAAGCCCAAATAGATTGGTTGACATGAACGATTTAATGGCAGCATCGTGAACTCTTGCAAAAATTAATTCAGCTAGCCCAATCGACAGCAATAAAATTATTGAATATTGATCAGTCAAGGCAAATTTATTGAACAATAGAATCGCAATTAGGAATAATGTTCCTAGGACGCCAGTGATCCACAGCGTATTTCCCCAGTATTGCCTAAACACAGTTCGGTCGCGGGAAACATGCTTCATTAAAATATGAGGCGCTCCCCAATTTGCGAAGGGCACAACTAATTTAACGAGAGCCATTACGCCTATAAATAACCCGTACTGCACAGCTCCTAGTGAACGAGCAATAATTAAAAAGTAAGCTGACTGGATAAACAAACTAGATATGCGGGAAGTTAACTTCCAAAACGTTCCACGGACTAACGTACCTTGGAAGGCATTTTTAATGCGTATTTGGAGTTGGCCGATTTTTAGCATTGCTCACACCCAATAATTATCGTATCTAATCCCTAGCAGTGCCATTAATAGCGTTGAGCGTCTCCTGAGTCCTTAACTTGGTATTTGACGGGACTAGTCTTGGCGGCTGCGATTCTATCTGCATGGGCATATAGAGCGTTAATGTTACCATCACATATATCACCCAAAAAATATGATTTGACTTGAGCAGAGATTGCTCTGTAATGTTTGAGAGGGGAACGTAGATTAAATATAATAACGGCCAGATAAAATCAACTCCTGAGGTGGTGCGGACTTTAACAATACTTCTGATTAGGTTAATCACATATCCAACCAGAAAAATACTTAAGCCTATTAGACCTAAGTGAAGTGTAAGTTCGACAAATCCATTGTGAGCGTCTGGGGCTGGCCATTTGACGGTTCTCCAGATATACGCAGATGGCCCATCCATACCATTCCAGAATGCTTCATATCCATAGCCTAGCCAAGGGCGCATTTTGATCAGATCACCCGCAGCCCTCCAGATGTCTGTGCGACCTGTGAGAGTAAGATCTTTACCCAATATTTCAACAACAATGGTTTTTAAGTTAAGTACGAATGCCGCTGTGATCACACCAGTGAATAAAACAACGCTTCCTATTAAGATAACCATCCATCGATAGTGTGCTCTCAACACCTGACAAACAGCTGTGACTGCGAGCATGATGATTAAACTAACCAATGCTCCTTTAGATGTGGTTAGCAATAGCAGCAATACTGATAGACTCAAAAAAAATCCCAGTACGACGCGATTTTTGCGATCGCTCAGCAGCAGCAGCGTAAAAATCGTACTGCTTAAGGTCATTATCTTCCCCAACGAATTTTTGTGGGTAAAGATACCCCGCCAAGCTCCAGCATGAACCCCACCCATAATGCCGTACTTAGGCAGCAGCACTGCATAAAATAGACTGAGCGCGACAATTAACCCAAAGGCCCAGCCCAATAACTGGAGCTGTTGTTTAGGGGTATATCGGGTAGCGAGATATAGACCAAACAACGTAGTTCCAATTAATCTAATTGTGCTCAGCAGGGTTGCTCCTGGCATAGCAGACCAGAAATAAGAAAGGCCAATAAATCCCACAATTGACCAGATAATCAGACCATAAGGAATCGCCCAAATTAATCGTTTCCACCGAATAAAAAGTAGCCCGATAATCACTCCATAAGTCAATAAAAAAAGAGAGCGAGTCAGGGCATAGTCAGGCTCAGCAATTTGTTTATCTCCCTGGCTAAATCCACCAGAGAGGATCACATTAAAAGGGCCGCCTGCGTACAGCATCAGGGCAGTAGCAGTAAACGCTTGTTCGACAAATAGCAGTAATTGCCTTAGAGGTCGCGTCGATTGTTCAAGCCGATATTCAACCATAGTATGTGATGTTCGACTAGCTTTGGAACTCACTGCTGAATTGACAGCATCCAAATGAATTAAATGAATTAACAGTACTCAACTCATTGAGAGGAGAGAGCTGACAACATAGCAGTCTGACATAGTTAACCGGGGCATTAGAGTATGACTACGCATCCTGTCAGACAAGAGGTACAGTAACTTTCTGTTGCCCTAGGTTGACTGTGCCAGACCAATATTGTGTAACAGCTTAACTGACGACAGCCGTGGAAATGTCTAGAAGAGACTTTCCGTCATAAAAGTCAGGAATAGGAGCATTAAGCAGCTGTAGCATTGTTGGCGCTAAATCAACCACTTGCCCATCTACGATTTCAGAACCTGCTTCAATTCCAGGTCCTTTTGCCATCACAAACCCGTGGGGTCGATGCCCCCCAGGGCGATTAAAGGTCACAGGGCCAATCCGACCAAAATCGGGACTATCTACTACATCAGTCGGAATTTCGTGCCAGACTACAACTAAATCTGCATCGGGCAATTTAGCATCATCGTCTGACCCCGACTGACGAGTTCTAACAACTTGTTTAACTAAAGGCTTGCCTGTTCTACCATCTCGCAAACGATGGAAGATTTGAGCTAACTCTTCACATAAGGCATCGTATTCTGATGCAGGAACGATACCATCGCGCTCTCGCCCCTTCAAGTTGATGCGAATATGACCATCGGCGAACCCTGGGAGGGCAAAGGCTTTCATTTGTGGCCAAAGAGGAGAATACGACATTGCTGAAGCCCAACTCAAGTCAACGCCTTGCTTTGCTAATTCATGAGGAGCCGTTAAGCCATTTTGGTAACGAGGGATGAATCGCTTAGGTGCCCATGTATTTAACAGCTTCTTGAGTGGATTGGGTTCATAATTAGTTCGCCACGCTTCTCCAGACCACCCTTTCCGAATAGGTCGAGTAATGGGCGGCGGTGGTGTTGTACCAATTTTTCCGGGTGCCAAAGCCACCTTTCCTGGGAAATTGAATCGATACAAAACTTCTGCGATATGAAACATACTCAGTAAATCTGTGTGATTAGCTGCCATGCCATGCACGGCAAAGCAGAATATATAAGCATTCTCGGGTGCCTGCTCTAAAATTCGTCCAATGGATTCGTCTACTACCTTGAATGATTCAAGCAGCGGATCTGGAGTTGTCCCATTTTTCGTTCTAAACGAATAGAGCGGGTGGTCTGGTTGGCTCTGGTCATATAGATCATGACCGAGTGAGTGAGTATCACCAAAAACTGTCAAAAATAAATCCCACGGCTCTTCTTTTAGGAGATCGCGACAAATATCTGCACGCGTTGTCACACTATGGCTAACGGCTTTTTGCAGCCAAGTTTCATACTTTGCGTCCCACCATTTGCCATCATCGTTGTGTAAGACAGGATTTTTACCATATTTTTGAATTAAATTTGGTAATGCTTCTGCGGGCTGAGAACCGCTAGGCACAAAGGGAAAATGCCCTCCCCATCCCAAAATTTGTAGCCCATTTACCTGGTTAGATAGTCTAGTTACAGGAATATCAAAGGTTGCGACTCGATAGCGATCGCCCAACGCATAGAATGGTTGATAATCTTGATAGTCATATCCACTATAGATTTTATCGCAAGTTACTTTGTAATCAGTTGGGGAGAACTTTACCGTGTCCCAAAAACCTGTTTTATTAGGGTAACATCCGGTCGTAAACATCACCCAAAGAGGCTCTGTAGAAGAGAATTCGGCTGAGCCACCCGCATAATCAAGCGTATTTTTTAATCGTCCATAAGCACCCTGTTGTCGAATTTTACTCAGATTTTTGAGATGCCCTTGAGCCATCCATTTCTCCATCAGAACTGGATCCGCAGCATCAAGTCCAATTGCAATCACAGGATTTTTCATGGTTTCTGTTTGAGATAAAGGAATAAACAAAATTCTGACAATGCTCTAGGCAGATTGTTGGTTGCTTTGAACCACCACAAAGTAGGGGTTAAAGCCCAAAAAGGCGAAGGACAAAGTTGAGAGGACTGAATAGCCGATTTGCCCCATCGAGGATAGATGATGAACTGCGTTTGGGAACCATGATCACATCACCATCTTGCACTTGATAGCTATCTGTTAAATCGCTCAAGTCAACTTCTTGTCGTTCGACGACCCCCTCCGGATTCAGCCGAATAAAATTAGTGCGGCTGAGTCGGGCATCTACCGTTGGCCCCCCGGCGATCGCCACAGCACTGGAGAGTGAACTATTAGGCGGTACCAAAACTTCTCCCGGTTTAGTCACTTCACCCACCACTCGTACCCGCACAGTGTCGGGCGCTAGCGTTGAACGGGCAACTAACCGAGGGTCAATGGCTGCATCTGCGGTCAACCGAGGCACGAAAATGGTATCGCCATCTTGTAATCTCGGGTTCTCAGAAGATGATTCCGACCACAGACTATCCCACAGGTTAATGGTTCGCGTCGTTTCTTGGCCGTTGGGGAGCGATCGCCGCAACCGCACCTGTCGAATATCTGCGTGGGATGTCACCCCGCCTGCCTGAATTAAGCCTGAACTGAGCGTAGCCAACCCCATCTGACGAGCATTGCCATTGCCATTGCCATTCCGATTCGCTTGGGCATTGGGGCTTTGGAGTTGAATGGGTCCCGGTCGCTGGACTTCGCCACTCACGGTGACAAACATGGGGCGTAACGCCGTCAAGGTCACGGTCACAACCGGATCGATTAAATAGTAGTTGAGGCGCGATGTCAATTCTTGAGCGATCGCCTCCGACGTTTTGCCAGCGACCATCATGACGCCCATCACCGGCAAGGTAATGGTGCCATTTGGCTCAACCACTATTGCTCCAGTATTATATTCATCGTAGCCAAACACCGTAATAGTCAGTTCGTCACCCGCTCCTAAAATGTAGTCAGAATCGGGATTAGAGGCGTCTGATGTCGATGTTCTGCTACCCGAGACTTGAGCCTGTGCAGGGGGAGTTGATCCTACTGCGCTCAGCAACATGACAAGGAATAACAGCCAGAGGTGAGGTGAGGTCAGCAATCGAATCGGCATAATGATAAAACTTAGGACAAGGATTTAATAAATACGGCATGTTCATTTGGACTGTGAACACTTTGCTCACTCAAGGCAGGCAATCTGCCTGCACCGGGCAATTGTCGGCTAGCGGTTGAGGTAGCTTGATCAGACATGTAGGCAAAATATTGACTGGGGTTTGTGGTGCGTTCAACACCGTTGACAACCATACCCAGCACTGGCTGACCTGCTAGTTTCAACAAACCTTTAGCGGCTTGCAGATCTGCCGCTTTTACGACCCCCGGACGAATCACCATCAAGGTGCCATCTGCCAGAGTGCCCAGCGTAGACGCGTCTGCGGTTTGCGTCAGCGGAGGGGTATCAAACAGTACAATGTCAAAGCTTTGAGCCGCTTGCTTAATAAAGAAATTGATTTGATTAGCGCTAAATGTTGCTAGGGCATTAGGCGACTGTTTTCCGAGCGGCATCAGAAATACGTTGGCCGCAACGTTTTGGATCACGGCTTCTGGTTCAACGGTTTTCTCTAAGACTTGAATTAAGCCCTGGTCATTTTTGCAGTTCCAAATCTGATGTTGAGTAGGATGTTGCAGATCGGCATCGATTAACAGCACCTTACTGCCCGCTTGAGCCATGGCAAACGCCAAGTTGGCAGCCACCCACGAGCGGCCTTCTTGAGTAACGGCGCTGGTGACAACAATGACTTTACATCCCGTATGCGAGTTAACAAAGCTCAGGTTTGCTTGTAACATGCGATAGGCTTGAGTCATGTAGGTTCTGTCTGGGTCGTCAGATAGAACTACGATGGGGACATGCTTAGCAGCCCATGGAATCACGCCTAAAATCGGCAGGTTAAGCAATTCTTTGGCTTCACCAACTGTCTTAACGGAGCGATCGCAGAGGTCAAGGGCGAACGCTGTAATCACAGACAATATCGACCCCACCATCAGCCCCCCTAGCAAAATCAGTGTTTTGCTAGAGGCAGGAGTTTCGGGTACTAGTGCCTGTGATACAACCCGAATATTGCCGCTGGTTTGATTTTGGACAATTTGAATGCTCTGCGATCGCTGGAACAAGGCTTCGTAGGTAGATTGGGCTGCCGTCAATCGTCGCTCTAACTCTCGCTGAGTCGCTTCTAGGCGAGGAAACACTCTAGCTCGGTTGCGCTGCGCTACTTGGGTCTGAATCAATTCATTAATTTGGCTGATCAAACTGACGCGGTCTGTTTCTGATTGCACTAGCTTTGCAATCAAATCCTGTTGCAATAGACCCATTTGCAATCCTCGCGTTGGGACTCTGGCACCTATCCCAGCCGCTTGAGCAACTCGATCTTGCAAGCGTCCCTGCAACAGCGCTTCCTGGCGCTCTAGGCTAGTAACAGTAGGATGAGTGGAGCGATAACGGCCCCGCGCCAGATCCAGTTGACCCTGCACCGCTCGCAGCTGAGTAAAGGCATCTTGAACGGCAGTCGATTGACTCAAATCAGCGGCTAGCAGCGCTTCTTGGGAGTTCATCCCTAAGCGTCGCTGCAGGTCTCTAGAACGGGTGGTGGTATTGGCTAACTGCGCTCTCGCTTGGCCAATGTCGAGGTCAAGCTGCTGAATGGCTTTAACGCTGCCTGACGATTCGTCGCTGAGCACAGTCACCTGGTTTTGCTCTTTGAACTGACGCAGAGCCGCTTCGATCTGCCGAACGGTTGCCTCGGTCACAGGCAGCTGTTTTGCGATAAGTTCCCTAGCAGCAAGCGTTTCTGCCTGTCTGTTGACAACGTTGTTATTGCGATAGACTTCAATGACTTTATTGATCACCGCTGCGGCTAGTTCAGGATCGTTGTCTGCATAGCCGATCTGAATCATATCGGTGCCCGGAATCGGCTTCACCGCCAAACTTTCTAGAAAAACTTTAGGGTTGAGCGGTTTCCCTTGATCATCTCCAAGCTTAAGCCCAGTAATCGTTTGTTCTGCAATCGGTAGTGAAAGAATAGTTTCTACTTCCGTAGCAATGGGGTCACTTTGGAGGCCAACGGCGTTTGGCTTACCAATCGATGTGCTGCCGGGGATGTCTAAGCCTGCTAGGGATGGCGTGCGATCGAGCTTCACAAGTACCTTGCCGCTTGCTTGATAGATGGGTTCACGAGTCGTCGCAAACAATGCCGCGAGGATCGTAACTGCCCCGAGTACGCAAACACTTGGAAGCCAACGTCGCTTGAAGACTAGCAAATATTTTTGCAGGTCGATGTCGAGGGCTGCGCTAGAGGGAGGAGTACTCATAAATGTTAAAAAGCATGACAGAAGTGATGTTAGCAACCAGATAGACGGACGAGATGGCGGTAGAGTACAGCCCTGAAGGATCAAATTACTTGGATGATTAAATTAGATAAAAGCTAGGCTAGCGTTGAATTGAAGTTCAGTATAACGACTGAGGACAAAGTTTAGAGGGGCTTTTATCAAGCTAGATATAAGATTTGAACAGGGCTTGATGAAGTTTATTGTGATCCCAACAGCACACGATGGGCTTCAACAAATCGATAAAACCGAATGCGAAACAAAATAGCGATCGCATTTAATTTATCGTTCCATCGCAGATTTTGATGTTGGAGAATCACAAATAGATGCGCCAGAGGAGACACTAACACCGCCCAACTGCGTAGCAGCCATTTGACTCGCCCCAGGCGATGTTCTCGCTTTAACTGATACTCTTCACGAATCAACCGCTTCCACTTCTTTACTAGCTCAGTCCAGTCTTGTCGGGCTGGATGTTTCACAATTGCATTTTCGGCATAGCAGACTGTGTATCCGATGGCGCTAGCGCGCTGACCCCAATCTTTGTCTTCTGAAACGCCTGGGCGAAATCCGCCAACGTGATCAAAACTATCGCGCCGGACAAACAGATTGGCCGTGACTGAAAAGCCTTCGTGCTTGATGTATGCTTCGTTGTTAAACGCAAAGACCAGCTCAAATGCTTCGACCGGGAGCAGGCGGTCGGGCTGATCTGTAATCACCGCCATACAGCCTCCAATCACCTCAGTTTCGGCGATCGCCTTCAGCCCCTGTTCTAACCAATCAGCAGCAGGTTGGCAATCAGAATCGATGAAAGCCAAGATGTCTGCTTGAGCCGCTGCAACTCCGATATTTCTGGCGGCGGCGGCACCTTGCTCTGGAGCTGGGATAACGGTCGCTAGATGGCCCACTGCCAATTGGACTGCTTCAATCCCGACTGAGGAATTGTTGTCTGCCACAATAACCTCAAACTGTCTGCGGTCGAGAGTTTGACTCTCTAGAAGTTGCAGACAGGTTTGCAGCCCTTCTAGGTCGTTAAAGTGGGGAATTACAACTGAAATTCGAGGCTTGCTTGAACCAGAGGTAGAGTCCATATCAGAGTTCTCTGGATCAAGGGAAGAGATGCCAATCGGCTGGGCTGTCGGGGTGGCGCGTTGGTTAAACTCCATGAATGGTTTTGTACTCCTCGTAAGAAACTCCCAAGAGGGCAGAGAGTCTACCCGCACCTTTATAAATGTTCAGCAAGGCTTTCATGAGAATATGCCGCTCTAGGATCAAAGAGGGCAGCAATAGTACTAGCCCTAGTCCAATTTGGGCGATCGCCTTGAGCATTGAGAGGGTTCTGACCTGCATGGATAATCGGGTTTCCTTTTCCCACAAGGTATAGCTGAGGCATCCCCGGTACGCCCGCAGCAAAATCCACTGCATCGTGGTGCGGCTAGGAGGAATCCATTCATAAACCACGGCATCGTCTGCCCAAATCAGGCTATGTCCCTGATGGTGTAGGGTTCTAAAGAAGTAAGAATCTTCGCCTCCCGTCAAGGCAAATCGTTCATCGAATGCTTTTTCTTGTTGATTGAGCAAGGCCGCCCGCACCAGCACATTATTGGTGTACGCCGCTTCTAATGCGTGTCCGGTAGTGTAGCGGCTTTGCTCAAAAAACTTACCTCTTTTTACCCAGTCAGGCACATCGTCCTGGAAGTGGGGTATGACGCGTCCATGCACAACATCGGCGTTGTGGGTGGATTGCACTATCAGCAATTCCTCTAGCCAAGCTGGGTCAGGGACTTCATCATCATCTATAAAGACAATGAAATCACTGCTCGGAGAGGCAGCGGCGATCGCCCGATTGCGCGCATAGGAAATCCCTCGCTGCGATTCGACCACACAGGTCAATGCCCATTTGAAACTAGGTTTCGCCTGTTCACAAAATTCGCTCGCAGCACCCGCTATGTCGTTGTCTACTACAGCAACATGAATCTCAGGCCGGGGAATGCGGCTAAACGTGAGTTGATTCAACCCATGGATCAATCGCTGCAATCCCTCTGGGCGTTGATAGGTAAGCACACAGATCGTGACTAACATAAGCATTTATATCCTAAAAATGCTGTTTAACAGGGGGCAGTTGACGCAGATTTTAGGTCACCAAATTAAAAGTTCAACTCAGCGCGTGACAAACCGGATCTTTTTTAATGTCCGGTCAGCCCATTGCGGACGAGCATTGCCTGCAAATTTCCAAGTAATTGCCTGTAGCGCCCAAGGCTGAGGTGCAAGCCCAACCCAAAGAAACCAAAGACTAAGAATACATTTTCTCTTCCACCTAAACGTGGAATAGCTCCAAATGGCCCAGAATCCGCTCAGCGCCAGTGATGGCCCTGTATCTTCACTAACGGGGTGGCTTTGGGACTCTAACCGTAGCGACACTAAGCGATCTTGAACATGTAGATAATCCCGGCGTTCCATCTGTGGGCAAACCGATTGCCCTAACTGCGTTGCCGTGGACTTGAGATACTTATAGCGCAGGAAATCGTGGTGAAACGACTGACGAAATTGCTCGACCTTTACCCCAGAGCCAGATGATGCCCACAGGTTATTGCCGTGTTTACGACGCGCCCCAATCGGAGTTTCGACTGCAATCACGTTTCCATAAAATGGGGCAACGGTGACTAGATAGCCATCAGCAGAAATCCGAAATTCGGGTTCTGGGATCGGCAAAATCTGCTCTAGAACGCTACGGGCAAAGCAATTTCCGCTCGTTATCGTGCAGTTATAGCGGCCTTTAGTCAGCAGCAGAGGGCACACATTCCCTTGGTCAAATTGAATTTCGAGTGCAGGATATAGGTCAATATAGGTGCCTTCAATATTGACCGACTCTAAGCGTGATTGAATTTCAACGGCTCCAGGCTGCCAGGCACTAACAATAGTTTCAACGGCATGAGGATAGAGATAGTCATCGGCATCGAGAAATATCACTAAATCTCCATGACTGACGTTAAACCCTGCATTCATTGCAGACGCCTGTCCCCCATTGGGCTTAATCACTGGAATAATGCGATCGCCATAGCTACGAATCAGGTCTGCGGAATTATCTTTAGAGCCATCATCGACTACAACTACTTCAACATGAGGATACGTTTGATTTAGGCTGCTATCAATTGCTTGGCAGATGAATGATGCATAGTTGTAGTTGTTGATAATTACGGTAACAGCAGGTGACATAGTCAAGTTGGTTAATGCAGTGTTTTTACAGAGAAAAGTTTCCTACGCTCCATCTTCTCTCTTGCCTTTGAAAGCTGGGTTCCTTAGCATACCTATCGCTTAGGTAGTCTGATAGCTTAGATCCGTTAAACAACCGCCCTTGAAAAGGCGGCGGCGGACACAAGATAGCCTGTTCAACCTCTGCCTTATTTACGCAATATTGAATGCCATATTTCCTAACACTTTTGGCAAACAACAGTTGATGATCATCAATATGCTCTTTGTACCGAGCCAGCCTGGGTAACAAGACAAAGCTAGCGCCTTGATCTGCCAACAAGCTGGTTGAGCCTTGCCCAGCATGGGAGATAACCAATCGAGATTGCTTCACCTGCGCCACCAGTTCTGTTAGACCAATAACAGATTCTGTTGCGACTAAAGGATGAGCCGCAATGCTTGAAATATCTGTGGTGCCATGCTGGACAAATACTGGCTCAGTAATCACATTGCTGTAAAGCAAAATGTTCAGCCAGTCAATTGCTCTTTCAAACGGGTAAGGAATTGTTCCAAGTGTTACAGTAATCATCGCAATATAAGTGACGAGCAATGGCGTGAAGGGAAGCTGTGATCTAATTGAGTGGCTCTGCCATTTTTTACAGCAATTAAGCCACAGTTCCTTTGAAGATAGCTCTGGAATATTTATCTGTCAGTTGCTGCCACTGCACATAGAACTCATCTGCTAGGGGATAGATCAATTTTCCTGAAAGACTTAAATCTTCGGATCGAGAAATGCTTTCAACATACAAAAACCGGATGCCCAAAATCTTTGCTGCGACTGCCAAATTAACGGCAATACTTGCACCAGTAGAAACGATAATATCAGGACGCTCCTGCCTCAGGATGTTGAACGTTTTTGGAAAATTAACCAGAGTTGTTACCCAGTCTCTAGGGGCTTGATAGGGAAGCCAATGAACTTTGTCTCGACCTTCAAGCATTTTAGTGTCTTGCTTAAGATCAGTGATCCATACCCTTTCATGCTGAGACCAGAACGGCTCCAATCCCCTCATAGTAGAGAAATGCCCCCCAGATGTACATGCAAGTATTATTTTCATGAGCAAAATTCATCTAGTGTGGTAAGCGGCAAGTAGTTCATTTAATCAACGGCGGCACTTTAGGCTTACTTCCTGGGTAGAACGTCTATGGGGGACATTTCTCCCAGAGAGCTTTTCGCAGCGGTTTACGTTTAATTACGTAACACTGCTTCCACGAAGATACTGACTCTGTCTTGGAATTACCACCTTTATATGAGCTAATTACTGAGGCTTTACATAAAGCGAGGCTTTATGTAAAGCCTACGGGTGTCATTTGCATCTCGAGCTTTTTGGCGCTTTAGAGGATAAAACACGATTTCTGGATCTACGGTTGATCAGGGTTTCAAACCGCTTCTAAAAACCTAGGCAAACCTGGTTTAACTTCTGCGGTATAAGTTTAAGCAAATCTTCTCTAGTGCGTTGCCGCTTCCTCATCCTTGAGGTTGGCCAGAGAACTCCAGTTAGAAACAGTAAAATAATCGTGTCTGCGATTGACCTTACCGGATTGCTTGGTCTTCCTATTCAGTTCCGCCC
>Ga0163155_10003320_pt1 | contig 17411 bp, 9 predicted proteins | sample OliLakLV19SP4G1_FD_148611 | JGI IMG/M metagenome (GOLD analysis project Ga0163155, IMG submission 148611) | Freshwater microbial mat bacterial communities from Lake Vanda, McMurdo Dry Valleys, Antarctica - Oligotrophic Lake LV.19.SP4.G1 | ecosystem: Environmental > Aquatic > Freshwater > Lake >... | reverse complement strand
AGAATCAAAATTGAGCCGCTTTCGAAAGCCGTACGAAGTCTCGCATACTATCATTGGCAACCTCGGAATCAGCAACCTTACCTGACCTTTCTCATGACTGGCACGGTTCTCCCCTGTTTAGAACGCCTTTGATTCCAATTAGGATATTTCCGCTTCGAGATCATTGCAAGTACACCCAATCCGATTAGCGACCAGATAATTCCATAACTTTGCCAAAGTACACCGCGAATTGTAATTTGTGTAAGATAGTAAACCCCGACAAGGCATTGGATAAATAATGCGTGTTGGATTGCGTTTTCTGACGCTCGACTGGAAACCCGAGCAACTATAGAAATGAAGGCTCCAACGAACCCAAGGGCAATGAGACTATAAAACACCCCCGCGTCGGCGTACGCGCTTACGTGCGCAGGTGCGGGAGTATAAGATGGAATGTTGTTATAAGGATTGATATAGTGGCCGACTACAAGTGAATGATTGGGATCTGACTCCAGCCATCCTGTGAAGGTTCCCAAAAGCCGAACGCCTGTATGAGGGATCTGCGCCGGATAGCAGTCCAGATAATAAGGCAAGGCGTGCGGCATTCGAAGCACGTAATCCATGAGATTGTATCCAAAATCTCTTTCACCGCGCTTCACGAATTGCAAAACGCTAAGCACAATAAAAACTGACGTTATAGCAAGCGGCGCGGAGATCATTGAAAGAGCATTCAAATAAATAAGGGCGACAAGGATAGACAATAGAAAAACCATCGGAATCATAATTTGATATGTGGCGAGTCCGGCGACGATCACAGTACAGGCGCACGCGGCGAATATAATCCTCCACAGATAGCTCTTTTTTTTTATGGCTTGGTACAGGGAAACATGACACAACGCCGGCAGGGTTCCATATATCAACCCAAAGAATGCGCGGCCACCCTGATCAAAAATGCTCATTCTATTTTCATAAAACACCGTCGTGTTCCCAATGCTGCCAACGATGGTTTCTAATTTCGCCAGAGAAAGATGTCCTGATGCGCGAAATACGTAGAAAACGTATGCCGTGATTAATGCAAACAACGAAACAAATGCAGTCCATCCAAGAAGTCGGTTCGTTTGTTTTTCATCTGAACTCCGGATTCTTTGAATTCTAAATGCCTCTTCCGGCTGTTGTAATATAAGAACAACCAGTGGCGGCACGATGAAGGGCGTAAATACCATCATCCAAAAGGTCATGCGCTGTTCTTCGAAATCTGGAATCCACATACGATTCATCATGTACCTTCGTAATATTTCGCACTCAGTCCACCCGATCCAAAATGCGCCGATTCCGTATGTGGCGAGGAATGAAATCGAATACACCGCAAGAGGGAATCGATTACTTCGGTTCAATTGTCTCCAGCAAAACAACCAAAACCAGAAAGTGAAAAGCGCTGTCACCACGATTAGCATTTGAGAGGTATTCATTATGGGACACCAACAGTTCGCGCGTCTAATATATCGTTCAAACGTGTCATAATCGCTTGTGTGTGGTGTTCCCACGTATAGTCAGTTAGTACCCTATCTCGAGCGTTTCGCCCCAACTTCGCTCGCCATGCAGATTCTTGCGTAAGAAACTTAATTGCATTCAAAAGGCTACTAACATCGCCGGGACGGCATAAAACTGACAGAGTAGCTTCTTGCTCATTAGGTTCACCTCGCGGGAGTTCATCCGATCGAAGGCTGTTCTTTAGAATCTCCCCAATCTGTTCCAAATCCGACGCAATTATCGCCTTTCCCATGGCCATGTACTCGAAAAGTTTCGTCGGCGAACCGAAGAACCGGCTCCCGTCCGCATTCGGGACATGCGGCGATACAAGGATATCGGAGGCCGCCAAGTAGACAGGGGCTTCACTCTGGTTTACCAATCCCGTGAGCGTGACATACGGCATGCAAAGCCCCTCGCCAAGGATGCACTTGACGTCTGGCACTCTAATACCGTCCCCGATCATGAGAAAATGAACTTTTTTCGCGCGCAGCCACTCCGACTCCGTATCCACTAATTCGCGAATCGCCCTTGCCAGCACTTCCGCTCCATGCCATGGCCCAAATGTCCCGAGAAATGTGACGACGACCGCATCGAGTGGAATATGATACCGCTTGCGGAGTTCCTGAATGTCGTCACAGGTGTAGCGTTCTGGGTTGAACATCTCCGGATCAATGCAGTTCGGATATACAATGATTCGCTCCGGCGACACTCCGCGACTTTGCAACTCCTCCTTTAATACGTTGGATACCGTAATGATTAAATGTGCGTGTCTAATACATGCATTTTCAGTCAAAAGCGCGAGTTCGTTGTATTTCAGCACCCCGCCCCAATTACGAGCGGCCCAAGGCTCGGAATTATTGTATTCAAGCACAAGCGGAATTTTCGCTTGGCGAGAAAGTGCTACGCCAGCAAAATTTCCCGTGGACATGCGCTGATAGATAAATAATGGAGGGGGCTCCATCCACTGCCCCAGGTGCTTGATTACGACTAAGTTATAACGGTAATAGTTGGACTCAAAGGGCGCGCTTAGATACGGCATCAATGGAATGGATATCCATTTCACTTTGGAGTCCAGCCCGACCGGCATTTCCGCGGATGCAATGTACACTTCGCAATCCCGCCGCGACAACTCATTGACCACGCCGGCGACGTGTCCAACGGAGCCACCTGCTTTAACGCCCAGCATAAGATTTGTTTTTAGATAGAGAACGCGGTCGTTTTGAACCCGCCTGACTTCGACCCTCGGTGATGAAAGTAGCGCCGTGGCGTCCCGCCGGCACCTGCGTAGATCACGAGCGCCCGCAATGGATGCCTTAATAAAGGATACGCACAGCAGAGCAACACGCCATCGTTTGAATACCTCTCGGCGAAGATTGGGATAAAGCACTTCGATCGTTCGAGCGCGCGTTATGGATGCTAGCATTTGAAGGATGGGTAACAAGGCCTGCACGGAGTCGTCTTCGAGCGGCAAATAAAGGCATTCAGTTTTAATTTCGCGCAATGTGCGGAATAGTTCCCACGATTTTATCTGCCGAAGCTGCGGCAAAGAAACGTAATGAATCGGACCCTTCAGCATCTTTTCAAGTGACGCGCGATAGGCGGTCGAAAGGGGATATGCGATAATAGCAAATCCAACCGGCGATTGAACACGCGCATCAGTTAACAAGGGACTTGACCTCGCAAGACCGAGTGTCGCCCATGCTTGAAGGCCAGTGCCAGGACCATAGCGAACAAGACGAAGTGTGCACTTGAGGATGCCATGGCGGCACCGACCGCTGAATAGCCTGGAATCCACAACCAGCAACCCGCAAGCAGGAGACAAAAGGCCAGAAGCCATACCGCGAGGAGTTCTTTAGGCATTCCGATCGCTGCAAGGTATTGAGATACTATCGCGCTGAGTCCAAGAAAATACGCGCCAGGAAGTAGCCAATAAAATATGGGGACGGCGGGAAGGTATTTCGGGCCAAATAAAATGGTGATCACCGGTTGGGCCAGAACGACAGCAAGACCGCAAATCAAGGCTAACAAAAAGGCGATCACGCCTAAAGATTTCAATGTTTGTTGCCATCGGCCAGAATGATTTTGAAGAAGATTGGGGAAGAGAACGAGCGCAACGCCTTGGGGGAAGATGCCAATTCCATCGGCGACCTGAGCCGCTACGGAGTAGTAGCCGATTTCCAGAGATGTGGTTGAGCGCTTAAGGATAAAAATACTTCCGCGAAGAACAAGAAATCCCAATAGGCAAATGGCATACGCCTTAAATGCGTATTTGACGCTTGAATAAAAAGCGTCTTTGTCAAATTGAAGCTGGCGGGCGCCGTATCGTCTCAGTATTAATGCAAGAACAATTGACGATAGAAAAAAACCCAAAACGGTCGTAATCAAAAAGGCTTGAACATGGCCTCCCAAAGCACCGGCCACTACAATTAGGCCGAAGTGCAAGGCTGCATTTCCAAGTTGCAGTAAATTGTATGGGCGCATTTTGTTGAGCCCCACCAAGATATTCGAGCCGAGCATAAAGAAAAGACTCACTGGTGCGAATACAGCTCCCAGCCAGTAGAATTCGACGGCAACTCCGGGATACCATTGAGACCAAATCAGAAACGCCGCACCCAGCACGGCCAGGCCTCCTCCCAGGAGAACTGAAAGCCAAAGTGAGTTTGCGGTAAGCCCAGACAAAAGGGAGGGATCTTTCGCCAGAAAAAAAGTATTACTTGAATGGAAACCTAAATTGCTAAATTGGGAGACCAACGCAGCAAACGTCAATACAAAATAGTAATCTCCTCGTCCTTCCGGTCCGAGCATCCGCGCGGTGAGAATGCTTGTTGCCACTCCCAGCAGCACCACCGCGAAGCGTGTCGTTACAGTAGTAATCACGTTTCGAAGATACATTGGTCACCTGGAGTTGATGAAACGTTCGATCCATGTTGTATCTGCCGCAGTATCGGCCGGAGTGAACACTACCGACAGGGGGCGGGGAACGCCTTGGCGCCGGAACGCCAGTCGAACGATCGGTATGGCCACGCCGTAGCTCGGCGAACAACGCCCAGCTTCCACATGCAGTGTCCAATCCGCAGTCGCACTCCAGCTGAGGATGAACTCTCTTATCTCGCCGCCCGAATCAGGAGCTAAAAGGCGCACCCGATCCGAGGATTCCGGGTGGGCTATAACACCGGGGGCGAGATGAATTGGAATTTCAAATGCGTGTTCACCTGCACCCTCAAAGGTGTCGTGGATGAAGAGCGCATGCCGGTTGTGGTCCAGAACAATCGTGCGTAGCGGACGCACGGGGTTCCTCAATTTTATGTAACCAGAGTGGGTGCCTTGAAATTGATCGTGCGTGGCACCCGTCTGCCATAGCCGGGTTTCAGGAAACGCCTCGTCCCGTAAATTCCAAAGATTGTCCGGGCTTACGAAGCGATTCATTTCGACCCCGTCAATTTGAGGAGTATTGTGGTAAGCGGTCGACCGAAAACGATTCCGCTCCATATAGGAAGCCGTATAAACGTAGGCACCGCAGTCGGCAACCAAATGAGCTCCGTTTAAAACGGCCTCGAAGGCAAGACAATCGTTATGACCGTGCCCGCCTCGCCCCAGCATTCCGACCGGCCCGCAGTCGATAAACACATGGTCGCTGCCGTTTCTCATAATATAGAATCCCCCTATTGGGAATGCAGATGATTCTATCCCTTGAGGGAGCTCTTGAGGATGAGCGCTTAAGACAGGCAGTGCGCGCGCATCGTCGGCGTCCCCCCACAAGGGAACGGATCCATCCGGTCGCGTGAACGCTCGAATAAAACCCTCCATGGCGCAAAGTCGCTGACGGTATTCCGACGGCGTCACCAAGCCGCGCCGTTCGCGATAGAGCGCGGGGAACTGAAATAACTCGTAGACGAGCCGATGGTATGCAACAGACCCCTCGAAGTCTACCCCGTCGCTAAAGACTTGACGCGGCAATTCATCGCAGAGTTCAGCCCAACCCATTTGAAGCCAGCGCGCAGGCGCCTTGCCCGTTTCAAAAAATAACCCGGCAAAGACGAGCGCCGCGGCATTTGCAGTAAAGTGATTTCCATTTACGTCAGAGCGCTCCAGGTAGCGCTCCGTAAAATCGGCATGTAAGTAGAGCGCACGAAGAAATCGGAATTGAAATGCTGCGTCGCGCCACGCGATACTGGAACTGCATGCGTGGAACAAATACGTCCATGTAAGTATGCGCATCGCAGGTTCCATGGTACACGCCCAATTTACGCTTGATGCGTAGGGATTGTTTGCGATCCAGTCATCGATTGTCTCCGTAATAAAGGCGGCGTAGCGTTCGTTCTGTGTCAGACGAAAGGCCTGAGCAACCGGTATCAGCCACTGCATTCGCGAGAGTTCCCACGGCACTTTTACGTCACTCGAGCGCTCCGGATTGTTATAGTCGATACCGCGAAAGTAAGTGGAAGGCCAACTGTGTCCGGTCTTAAAATCTGTATGCCAATCAATTCTTTTGCCGAGTGATTTCGGTCCGCTACCAAGAAGCTCGATGCGATGACTCATGGCGCGGCCCGCTTTTTCCAGAATGTCTTCACGGTCGACTCGATGTGGGAGGATCTCTACTGCGTACGGCCGGGACGCAAGGCGATCCCAGAGTTCGGGCAGCGTGGAGGCATGCGTGTTTTGCAGAAGCACGCGTTCGTTCAGGGCCTCCGCGCGTCGTGGCGCAAAATAGCGATCGGCCTCGGCACGTAGTTCCCGCGATAAACGACCGAGCAACACCCGCGGCGGCTTACGCAAGGCTTTACGCAAAAGTTCGAAGATGCCTGAAAACATTAGGCTCCCAAGCGCCACACGACGTTGCGTATCGACCCGGTCACCGAAAATTTCCCATGCCATCCAGCGGCTGGCCCCTTATCCAATGTTTATGCCACAAGGCCAGGTTGAGCAGGTACCAGATCTGGGAGCCTGCGCCACGATCCAGGTAACGGCGAACTTCGGACACATCCAGAATGTCGCTGAAATGGCAGAATTCTTCCAGTTCCCTCCGGGCGACGACGCCCAGTCTATCGCGCACCCATTCGTAAACGGGCACTCCAAAACCCTGCTTGCGCCGGTCAATCAGCTCATCCGGAATCACTCCCCGAACTGCTTTCTTCAAAATGTGTTTCAGCGTTCCGTTCCGTGTCTTTACGGACTCAGGAATGCTCATGGCAAGTTCGACGAATTTGTGATCGAGGAATGGCACCCGCGCCTCAAGACTTACTCCCATACTCATTTTATCGACTCGCATCAAAAGCAGTTCAGGGAGACGAAGGCTCAGGTCAAGAAAACTCATCCAATTAAGGGACGATTTCTCCCAAGCCTTTTCCTTAAAGCGCGCATGCAATGGCTTGAGCACTTCCCAAGACGAGTAATTCCGGAATTTTTCCCGGAGGCGCGGAGAGAGAAGCCGGACCTTTTGTTCTTCCGTAAAGCAGTCCACACCTCCCCAGAAAACGGGCTGATCTACGCTGACGCGCCGAAGGGCTTCGTACGGAAGTCCGGCTCGCTGGCCCACCAACCCCAACGCGGCTAAACCGGCCCGTTTGAAAAGCGCCGGAACGGGAATGGCGTCATTCCAACGTTGTAGGTTCAGCCGAATTTTCCAGCTCTCATATCCCCAGAACAACTCGTCGGCCCCTTCGCCGACCTGGCAGACCATTACGCCGTTATCACGTGCCAGTTTTGAAACAAAATAGACCGGCACACAAACGGGGTCGCCGATCGGTTCATCCTGAAGATGAATCATCTCAGGCATGAAAGCAATCAGATCGTCTTGCGTCAAAAGTTTTTCGTGATGCTCGGCGCCAACACGCTCTGCCATGATTCGCGCATATTGTAATTCATTCTGATAGGAAGCGTATGTGCCTTCGTAACCAATGGTGAAGGTCTGCACCGGCCGGCGTTCACCCTCAGCGAAAAGCGCGGCATTGGTGCTCGAGTCGATCCCACCGGAAAGAAACACCCCAACTGGAACATCGCTGACTTTTCTCAATTTCACCGCCGTACGCAACTCAGACATAATCCGTATTGCGATATCCTCGTCAGAAGCCCCGACTAGAGGTTGCGTATGATCCCAGAGGTCCCAGTAGCGATGCTCGAGAATCTCACCGTTCTCGCGAATGCGCAACCAGGTGCCAGGCGGGAGCTTCTTAATCCCGGCAAACATAGTCTGGGGCGCCGGCGACGTTAGAAACGAGAGATAATGATAAACGCTTTCTTCGTCGACCGTGCGAACCTGTTCAGGATCTTGAAGCAGGGCTTTGATTTCAGATGCAAAGGTAACTCGGCCATGATGGACACTGTAGTAGATGGGCTTGATTCCAACCCGGTCGCGAATCAACCAGAGCTCGCGCGATTCAGCATTCCATAGTGCAATTCCGAACATGCCGCGAAATTTCTGCAGACACTTGATGCCCCACTCTTCGAATGCATGCAGGATCACTTCAGTGTCTGAGTGGTCTGTTTTCCAGTGGTGACCGCCCAGTTTCACAAGTTCAGCGCGGATCTCCGCATGATTGTAGATTTCACCATTGAACACCACCCACAAGGAGCTGTCTTCGTTGCTCATGGGTTGATTCGCGGCAGCGGAGAGGTCGATGATCGAAAGGCGGCGATGGCCAAGTCCGATCCGGCCATCTGACGAGATCCAGTTCGCGCCACCGTCTGGCCCTCGGTGGATCAAAGTATCTCGCAAACGCGTCAGATAGTCGTGACCCACGCGAAAGGTACTACCATTGAAAACGTAGGCGCCAACTATCCCGCACATTGACAATCTATTCCTATATTCGAGGTGTGATGGACATCGGTGCGACCTGCTGCTCAACTCGAATCAATGATTTGTAAGCACTCTTAAAAGATATCCGCAGCCTGAAAGGAAGTCTAGAAATCCTGAGCGAATGGGATTTTGGCGGTTCCAACTTTTTCCCTCGCATGCAGCTCAGCAATTTCCGATAATGAAGGCATGAACCCATTGTTACGTCCCTCCTCCATGAAAAATTACTCAGCACTCGGCAAACTGTACTCAGCACTTCTATTCACCGCCGCCCTGCTCTTCCTGAGCGGCTGCGAAAAATCCGTGCCGCGCACCGACTACATGCCCCTGCGCGATGGCAACCATTGGGAATACCGCCTGCTCGACCTTCCGCTGCTCAAACGTATCGACGCCGGCCAAATCGTCGAAACTTCAACGCGTGAAGACGATCTCTCAATCTCCCGCGCGGAAACCAACGAGGCCCAGTCCAAGCCAAGCCAGAAAGAGTCCGCCGAAAAAGCCAGCCAGAAAGAAGCCAAGCCACTCGTCGCCCGCCGCGTCGTTCTCGATCTGCGCGATGCGGTCGATGAAATCACTTTCCGCGCCGTCTATGACACCGCCGAACAAGTTTGGTCTAAGAAAAATGGCTACATCGGCTTTCAGAGTTCCCGGGGCCGCAACTACCTGCTCATCCTCCCGCCGCACAGCGGCTACAAATGGGTCGTGACAGGCCCCGCCGGCGAAGACCTCTTCTACGAAATCGAATCGGTCAGCGCCTCGGTCAGCACGCCAGCCGGAAAGTTCACCCAATGCGTTCTGGCGCGACAGGAATCCCGCGATCGAAAAGAAATTTTCCGGTTCTGGTTTGCCCCTAACGTCGGCCTTATTCGCCGTTCCAAATTCTTTGCCGGTGAAGAAGTCTTCCGCCAGGAGCTTGTTGAGTACGTCGTCAAACCGGCGACCCCTGCCACGCGGATGGCTGAAGACCGCGAGGGTCGACAGGCGATTGAGGGCAAGAATCGGGGTAGTGAATTCCGCGAACTGGCAAAAGACGAACGCGACCGCCGCATCGACTCCTTTGATGAAACAGATCGTATTAACGAAAAAGTTCGAAAGTACGCCGATCCGCGCTAAGATGCTCCTCATGTGCAATATCCGAAAGTAGCAGTTTCCGGTGCTTGCCAAAAGGGCGTTCTTCTGATGCAATTGCACCTCTTCATATAAAGTGAAAAAAAGGGCGCACTCAGGGCATGAAACTTAAGGGCGATCTGGACAGTATTGGTCTGGCGGAATTGTTCCAGACTCTATCGAGCCAGCGTGCCACGGGTGTTCTCACCGTCAGCAGTGCCAACGGCGATAAAGTCATCGCGATCGCCCACGGCGAAGTCGCGGTGCTGTCCGACAAACTCGCCGAACGTGTACGCTTGGGCGACCTCCTCATTTCTCGCGGCAAACTCACGGAGACCCAGCTGAACGATGCCTTAAAAATGCAGCGCACCAGTGAGCAGCGCAGCCGCCTCGGCGACGTGCTGATCAAACAAGGTGTTATCAAGCAGCAGGACATCACCGACTCCCTGCGCTTTCAGCTCGAAGAAGAAATTTACGATCTCTTCACATGGAAGAACGCCAACTTCGAATTCGATGGCGATCAGTCCGTCGACGACGCCGCCTCGCTCGAGACGAAGGACACCAATCTGCAGCGCATGAGCATCGAGCCGCAGGCGCTTATCGCCGAAGCCGGCCGACGCATGGAAGATTGGAAGACCATCGAGGACCGTCTGCCCACGCCCTATCTCTGTTTCAAACTGTCGCCCAAAGGTGAAGAACTGTCCGGCAAAGCGAACGCGTCCACCCTGCAGATTTTGAAATTGCTCAAGGAAGGCCGCACGATCGAGACGACGGTCAAACGCAGTTGCATGGGCCGTTTCAACGTCTGCAAGATCATCGTCAAATTGCTCGATGACGGCTGGGTCTTCCCCTACCCCGCTGGAGAACTGAAATACCTCGCCACCGAGCACCGTGCCGGCGGGCGTTTCTCCGACGCCCTTTACGTCTACCGCCGCATGCTCGAAGCCGCGCAAACCGACGTTGAAAAAAATGAACTGCACGGTCTTATCGACGACACGCTCGATGCCATCCGCCGCGCGCAGGAATCCGGCGCCTCCGTCGAAGGCGCTGAGACCGTCTCCTACAAGCAGGCCGCCGAACACTATAAAAAACGGCAGTACCGCAAACGCATCCTCACTTTCGTCGTCAGCGGTGTGGGCCTCATCGCCGCCACGCTGTGGCTCACTGAATACATGCGGCCCTCGGTAGGCATCGCTGCAATTTATCAAGAAGCCTATCTGAACGCCAAGGAAGCGGAACGAAAGCAGCAGTACCAGAAAGCCGTGGCCATCTGGCAGGACTTTCAGAAAAAAATCCCGCGCCGGAGCCCCACGTACGGACAGGTGGAGGAACAGATTGAAAGCCTGCGCCTTCAGGACGACGCGTATGTGCGCAACGTACTGCAGCGCTTGCAACTACTCGTGAAAACCGATCCCACGGCGGCGGAGAATGACTACAAAAAGCTCGCTACCGAACTGGCTGAGAAAAACGCCGAGAATCCGCACCTTGTCACCATTAAAGGCGAAATGGAGAAAATTCAGGCCGTGCGTTTGAAGGAAGAAGGCATCAAAAAAGCCGCTGTGGTTAAAGAACAGCTCCAGCTTGTCAAAGATTTGATGCAGCAGAAAAATTTCAGCGCGGCCCGAAAACTCTGTGCTGATATCGCCAACACCGCTCCGGCTGGTTCGCCCGAAGACACGGAGACGCAAGACGTCATCAAGCAGCTTTCCGCCATCGAATTCCGCGCGGAAGCGGCCGTCAAACAGGGCAACGAAGCGCTCGCGCAAAAAAAGGGCGAGAGCGCCATCGCCATCTATGCCTCCGCGTCGAATGAATGGCCGGAACTGTCCGCTGCCGAAACTGGCGACCGTGAAAGCGCGCGGCTCGCTAAGCGGCTGGAACAATTAAAACAGGCCGTCGCCGGTTCCGACGCGCTCGCCGCCCGCAAGAGCTACATCGAAGCGTTGGAACGTCTGGAATCCGCGCTCACTGAATACGCCGAGTTCGACTATGCCACGCTGGCCCGCGAAAAAACCATCGATCTCAAAAAACAGCTCGCCGCGCTGGATGCCCGCATCGCCGAGGCGCGCGCCGCCGAAAAACGCGGCGACGCCGCCGCCGCACGGAAATTGTTCTCGGAACTCATGAAAGAATACACCAATCACCTCGCTGGCCGCAGCGTCCAGGTGCCCGTCTCCATCGTCTCCTACCCTGCCGGCGCAAAAATCTCGATCAACGGCGAAGACTCCGGTCTGACGCCCAAAGAAATTTCCATTCCGCTCAACCGCGCCATCACGGTGCGGATCGAACTGGCCGGCTACGCACCCAAGGAACGGCGCATCGAACGCATCGGCTTCGAAGGCATGGAAATCCGTGAGACTCTCGATCGCGAAGCCCTGCTCATCCTCGATCTCAAGGTCGCCATCATGGCGCAGCCGCGCGTCATCAACGGCCGCCTCCTGGTCCTCAGCGGTGCCACGCTTTCCGCGCTCTCCCCCGACGGCAAAGATATCGCCTGGACGATGGACAAGCTGCTCGACATCAGCGCCGAAACGCGTCCCCATTCCAGCGGCGTCGGCGCGCCCGTTTTTGTCTCTGATAAAACATGGTGGTTCCCGCGCTGGCCTCCGATGCCAACTCTTGAAAATACACTGCTGTTGCCGCTGCGTTCCCGGAAACTGGTCGAGATCAATACCGCAACCAAAAGCACGCGCCTGCTGCTCGCGCTGCCGTCCGAGCCCATCGGCGCGCCGTTTTTCGACGGCCGCTCTCAGCTCGCGGGCAAACCGCTGCTGGCCGTGGCCTGCGCCGACGCCAAAATCCGTGCGTATGATCTCGAAAAGCCTGGTGCGACACTCTGGGAAAAGCCGATCGATCCCGCCGCGCCCGCATCGACCGCGGCCAAGCCTGACGACACCACTTTCGCCACCGGCCTCTGCCCGCGGGTCGGCGGCCTCTTTATCGCGCTCAGTTCCAAGGGACGTTTGGCCTGTTTCAGCATTATCAACGGACAGGAAATCTGGTCGCGCGATTTCAAAACACTTTCAGGCTTCAGTGACCTTCCGACGGATACGGGCGAAAATCTCGCCTCGCTCGTTCTTCGCGATGGCCGCGTCGTTTTGGTGGATCTCAATTCGCGCGGCGAAAGTGCGTGGGAACTCCCCGTCTCGCAACCCCTGGATGAAGCCACGCATGCCGAAGTCAGCAAAGACGGCGTCTACGTCGTGACCCGCCGCGGCGACGTCTGCAAATACAGCCGCGAAAAAACCGCAGGCAAGCCAACGCTGCTATGGAAGCGCGCGCTCGATGGCCACTGCGAACTGCCGCTGCACGCCGGCAAATACCTCTATGCGCTCTCGCATTTCGGCACCGCCTACGCCATCGCGCCCGCCGACGGCCAGATTGTCTGGAAGTATAAAGTGGAAGGCACACCCACCTGGCTTTCAGACCACGCCAACCTGATGTACATCGCCACGAAAGAAGGCAAACTCCTCATCCTCAGCGCGGAGTAGCTCACGTTTTTTCCACGACGCTCACAAAAAATAAATCTCATCGAAATCTCCGCACACGAAGGTGGGGCAGACATTCCTGTCTGCCGGGGGGCGCGCATCGACCACGAACCCCAGTTCTCGTTAGCCGGCGCAACCCTCCAGCAAATAGAAAGTCCTTTTCACCTTCGTGTCCTTGAGTCTTCGTGACTTTGTGTCGATCTTTTATAGCGCTTCATGCCCGCGCTCCCCCGTGCGGATGCGTACGGTGTCCTTCAGATCGAGCACGAAAATTTTGCCGTCGCCAATCTTTCCGTCGCCGGTCTTCGCCGCCTTCGCTATAGCCTCAACCACCTTGTCGGCCGTCGCCGCATCGCACGCAACTTCCAGTTTGACCTTGCGCACGAAATTCACGGTGTATTCGTGACCGCGGTACATTTCCGTGTGACCCTTCTGCCGGCCATATCCCTGCACGTCTGAAACGGTCACGCCCGATACGCCAGCGGCCATCAGCGCCTCGCGCACCGCATCCAGTTTGTGCGGCTGAATCACTGCAATCACATATCTCATGAATTCAATCCTCCGTGTTGCGATACCACCCGCCATGTTGCGCTTTTTACCTCGTTTTTCAAGCCCAATACCCGCTCCTCTTTCAGCCGTTCTCTGTGCGCGTTCCGTGTCCTACGTGCCTCTGTGGCAAAGTCCTGTTCCGCTCGCCCGTCTGGACATAGACGCCAAATTGTTCGTAGCTATAATGAATACCTGTTTGCATCCCCTATAAGGAGCCGCCCGAATGTCCAAAACAGTTCTTTCCTCCGCCGCCCGAAAACTTCGCGCGTTTGATGCCTCAAAATCACGCGTTCTGGTCGGCCTGGACGGTTTCGTCGATAACATCATGGACGTCGTCGACAAACGCAGCGACGCCGAAAAATACACGCGCGTGGAAACCATCGATATTCTCGGCGACCGCATCAAGCGCGCTGCGGGCCTTTCCAGCAATCTTGAACTGGTCGTGCGCCAGATGAAGCTCGGCGGCAACGGCCCCATTATGGCCAATGCCATGATCGAAAACGGCTGTGCCGTCACCTACGTCGGCAACGTCGGCCGTCCCGCGATCCATCCCGTTTTCGCCGATATGGCCAAACGCTGCGTGACCTGCTACAGCCTCGCCGAACCCGGCCACACCGACGCGCTCGAATTCAAAGACGGCAAGCTCATGCTCGGCAAACACCAGACGCTCAAGGAAGTCAATTACGAGCGCATTCTCGAAGTCATGGGCCTGGAAAAATTGAAGAACGCCTGGGCCACCTCCAATCTCATCGCTCTCACCAACTGGACGATGCTCATTCATCAGACCGACATCTGGAAGCGCCTGCTCAAAGACATGGCTGGCGTTAAAGCTCCCGCGGGCGCGACGCTCTTCATTGACCTGGCCGATCCTGAAAAACGCAGCGCGGCTGAAATTTCGGATGCCGTGAAATTCCTGAAAAACTTCCGCGGATCGCACAAAGTCGTATTCGGAGTCAATCAGAAAGAGAGCATGGAAGTCAGCGCCGCGATCGGCCTGAAATTCAATGCCGAAGAAATTGAGGCTAACGCGGTCAAGCTGCGTTCCACGCTGGAACTCGACGCCGTCGTCATCCATCCCACGCGCAATGCCGCTTGCGCCACAGCGACCGGCAGCGCCTATCTCGACGGCCCCTACTGCCAGAACCCGAAATTGACCACCGGAGCCGGCGACAATTTCAACGCGGGATTCTGCGCCGGACTGCTCGCCGGATTGGAACCCCAGGAGTTGCTCGCCGCCGGAACCGCAAACTCCGGCTTCTACGTCCGCAACGCCCGCTCCGCCACCAGCAAAGAACTCAGTACATTCCTGGAACAGTGGGAGTCCCGCCTCGGCGACGTCACATTCTAAATTGTACCGCGGGCTTCCAGCCTGCCCGATTCACAATCGTGTCCGGACGTCTCTTGCGCGGAAATAATGGTGCGCAATAAAAAGCAGGAGCCTTGGGCTCCCGCTTTTTTATTTTTTGGTTGAAAGCCGTGACGCTCACTTCCGTTTTTCCGCCTTCACCGAATCCACTTCAGCGGCCTTGCCCGCCGTCAACGTGATGCGGTCGTCGCCTTTCATCAGCACAACATACGGCGGTATTTTCGTTTTGTCTTTCGCAATGCTGGGCATGCCGATATGCCGCACCTTATACCCGGACGCCACCGCCTCGCCCTCGCGGTACGTCACCTCGTTGCCGTCTGGGGCTTTCAAAATAATGCCGAGCGCCTTATCACCTTCGCCGATCGCATCGATAACTTTGAATAGCTTCACCAGTTCTTTCTGCTGATCGGTCAACACGCGTTCCACTTCAGGCCACGCGTTATCGCGGCTCGGCAGAGATGAAATGATCAAATCGTCTTTCTCCCCGCGCAAGATGCGCACGCAGGAAAGCATCGTCAGCCGCTCCATCATGTCCGGCCCCGCACCTCGCCGCCCCGGCGGCAACGGACCGCTCCCGGTCATGCCCTGTGTGCCTTCGATCAATGCCGGAATTGCCTCGACCGCATTCAATCGCGTCAGCGCCACGGCCGCTGTCTGCCGCACATTTGTCTGTGGATCCCGCAGCTTCTCAATCAACAGGGGAATGCGGTCGCGCCGCTGCAGGTTTCCCAGCAGTTCGCACCCCATCACGCGCTCATGCAGATCGCCACCGCGCACCGCGCGATCGATGTACGGCAACGCTTCATCCGATCCCAGGAATCCCATCGCCAGCGCCGCGCGCCGACGCATGACTTCCGATTGTGAATCAAAACGCGAACGCAGAATCGGCAGCGCCTGCTGCGGCCCGAGGCGTGGAAAAAGGTAAACCGCCGCGGTCCAGACTTCCTCCCAGCGTGATTCCAGCGCCTTATTCAGATAGCCCGCCATGAACGGCTCGTTGAGCTGCGCCAGCCCCGTCAGACCGAGTACCTGCAGCGCCGAACTTTGCGAATCTAGATTTTTCACCAGATGCGCGCGGCCCGACGGATCGCCCATCCGCGCCAGCGCCAGAGCCGCGTGGCTTTTCAACGTCTCGATTTCATCGCTTTCCAGTTTCGATTTCAGAATCGGAATGCCGTTGCGGTCTCCGATCGCGCCGAGCGCATCCATGTACGTGGCGCGAACGGGATAGCTTTTCTCCGTCTTTAAATTTTCGATGATGATCGGCACCGCGCGCCGGCTGCGCAGAACGCCGAGGGTCTCCGCGCAGGATCTGCGAACTTCCGGCCTGAAACTGCTCAGTTCCTTGATCAGTCCCGCTTCGATCTCCGGCGTCAGCTTACCGATCGCGCCGATACATTGCGTCGCATACGCAGCCAGCAGATTGTCCTGCTTGATTTCCTCAAGCATGAACGGAATCGCGTCGTCCCGTTTCTGAATCGCCGCACGCTGGTAGGACGCCTCACGCGCCACGACATCCCGCGAGCCCAAGCCGTGGCGGTACTGTTTCTCCGCCTGCGCGCGCGTTTCTTCCTCAGTCAATACCGGAGCTTCTGTTTCGGCGGCAGCATTCACATTGATCGGCTTCGCTGCCTCCGCCAGATTTCCCTTCTCGGGCGTCGGCGTCTCCGCTCCGGCAGTCAGGTCGACGACCTCCGCATTCTTCTCGCTCTCGAGAACGGCTGGCTTATCTTTTTCGCGCTCCTTCATTTCACCTTCGAGCCGCTTTAGCGCCATCATCTCCTGCACGCGATGACTCAGCGTTTCTCTGCGGTCAGCCGGCGCGGGAACGAAGCGGTTGGAATCGACCGGCAGCCCCTTCTTTTTCAGGTCTTCACTGCGGGTGCTGTTGGCGACCGGCTGAAAATCCTCGCCCTTGCCGCTCGCCTTCACCGCCGGTTCAGCCTTGCCTTCTTTAGCTCCAAACAAGCGGTCGAAAAATCCGGGCTTCTTCCGCGGCGTATTTTTGATTCCGATTGCATTGATCTTACCCGCTTGCGATGTCCCGCTGGTCGCAGTGGCGCCGATGGTCAGTGTGTCGCCGTTCTGCGAATTTTTCTGTCGCGATCCGCCGATCTCAATGAGCTGCGATGGCTTGCTCGCGGAATGCTTCACCAGTTCCATCGAACTCTTGCTGGCCTTGCCTTTCTCAGGCGGCTCCACTTCCAGCGTCTGCGTTTTACCTCGCGAGACAATGCGCGGCGCGGTCGGGTCCGGCTCTTTCTCTTTCTTCTTTTTGATTTTCTTCGATTTCGCTTCGGCGGTCTTTTCCGCCTTCGCCTGCATCGCTTTCATTTTCTCAGTCTGCTTCTTGTGCAGATCTTCCGCTGATAAATCCGCGTCACCGTCGTCCGTCTTTCCTTTATTCCGGTTTTTGTCAAAATCGCCAAGTCGCTGCACACCCGAGGCGGGCCGCACCGCCTCTTCAGCCTGCGATGGCGCCGCAAATAGAATCATGAAAAAAAAGAGGAACGTTGCGGGGAGCAACGAATGCAACCGAAATTCCATGTCGCCTCGCCGTCTGGGAGCGCCGGCGTCCCGCCGGCCTTTCGAGCAGGCATCC
>Ga0163155_10003318_pt1 | contig 17419 bp, 15 predicted proteins | sample OliLakLV19SP4G1_FD_148611 | JGI IMG/M metagenome (GOLD analysis project Ga0163155, IMG submission 148611) | Freshwater microbial mat bacterial communities from Lake Vanda, McMurdo Dry Valleys, Antarctica - Oligotrophic Lake LV.19.SP4.G1 | ecosystem: Environmental > Aquatic > Freshwater > Lake >... | reverse complement strand
GTTTGGGCAGCAGCAGTTGCAGCGCCGCTATAGCCACCGGCACCTGCGGCAGCAGGAGATTCGGCCACGCCGTCCTGTAATGCTTTATTAAAAGCTTCCTCAGATCCGAGTTTTGCAACCCAATACTTCTTGAAATAGGTTTCGTAATCCTGTGTGTTACCACTCCACTTCAATAAAGAAGTTTGGAACGGACGTGTTTTGAATAAAGGGTAGATGGTCGGCTGAAGGAAACTTACAAAACCTGCTTTTGGTGCTGCATCACCCCAGCTTTCCAGGTAATGATGATTTGGAATAATGTATTCGCAGAGTTCCGTTGTTTCATCCATTTTTTCATTGAAAGAAACCGTCACTTTAACTTTCTTCAATGCAGCTTTGAATTGATCCGCATTGAAATATGTATAAGCTGGATTGGCACCCTGGATTAGCAGTGTACCAACAGTACCGGCTTCCATTTGTGCTACCAGGTCAACCATATCACTGTCAATACCCTGGCGGTAATTAACAGGCTGATTCCAGTTGATCGTTGAACCGTTTGCGCCGATTGCACTATTGATAGCGTTTACAATTACCTGTACATTTTTATCATTACTGCCGCATACTACTAAGGCCGTACCGCTATGCGCTTTTAAATCAGCCGCCGCTTTTTCAATTCCGGCTTTCAATTTTGCATCTGCCACAGCGGCAGTTCCACCGTTTACGGCAGCTAATAAAGCCAGTACCACCGCACCTGTTTCAGAAGGACGGTGTGTAAAACGTTCGTCTGCATTAGAGCCCGTCATGCTCAGGTGGCTCTCGAAATGGTAATGCTTGCTCATGGAAGGATTCTTCTCATCGATCTTTCTCCCGATTGAATAACCCCTGGCAAATTCAACGGGGCTGAGCCAGGTACCGAGGAAGTCAGCACCAAGACTTACAATAACTTTAGCGGCGCCAAAATTATAAGAAGGAATTTCTCTTCCAAAACCACTTGCTTCATTGGCCAGCAGCATACCGCTGTAAGAAACGGCATCGTATTGTACATGCTTTAAGTTTGGAAACTTAGCAATAATATCTTTCGTAGAAGGAGAGGTAATTGTAGAAGTCAATAAAACTGTAGTGCCAGCCGCAGCTTTTACTGCATCGCCTACCATTTTATCAAATTGTTCGAATGTAGGAACCTCTTCAAACTTATCTTTTACTTTATGTAAGGGGAATTTGGCCCGGTACATATCATAGAGATCCAATACGGAAGCCTGGGAACGGGCAGTAGTACCACCACCGGTGTAACCCGCCAATGTATTTCCTTCAATTTTGATCGGTCGGCCATCTCTTACTTTAGCTACTACCGGTATCACATCACCATCCTGCACATAGGTAGTTGCATAATATTTTGCTACACCCGGAATTAGGTTTTCCGGTTTGTTAGCATACGGAATTGCTTTTTTCACGGGAATCTTACAACTGGCAGCTAAAGTAGCAGCAGCTGTACTAAAACCGAGATACTTTAAAAAATCCCTGCGGGGAGCTTTGGCATCGATCAAACCCTTATCATCAAATCCCTCAAAAGGTAACTCTTCCTGGAACTCATCCTGGGACAGCTTTTTAAGGTTCTCCGGGTCATTGACCTCGCCGAAACTTTGCCAGTATTTGTTACTCATAATACCCCAAATCCGCCGCGGCGGACTAATTATTCTCCGAAAACTCAAAATCACTTTACCATCACACAATTCCGGAATTGGTTAAAAAATATTTTTAGCTGAACTCTATTCTTTCGAACCCTATAACTCTTCTCAAGACTATTTAACCTAAGTTTCCCTTTAGGGGACAGGGGTTTAATAGTGACATTTCTGACATTCGATACCACCGATATCTTTTACGGTCACACTGTCCATTTTATTATTCTTAATGTCATTATGAAACTTCTCGTAAATGCTGTAAAATTTGTTGCCGGTGCTGTCGCTGTAATTGAAATCAACCTTGGATTCACGGTGACAGTTGATACACCAGCCCATGCTCAGTTCAGATACCTGTTTTACCTCATGCATGGCGGTTATTTCGCCGTGGCAACTCTGGCATTGTACTTTACCGGCCCTGATATGTTGTGAATGGTTGAAATAAACGTGATCGGGCAGGTTGTGAATCTTTACCCATTCAATTGGCTTGGATTTAGAAGGATCCCATTTGGTCGGGTTCTTGGGATCAAAGCCGGCATATTTGTACAATTTTTCAATTTCATACGTACCGTTCACTTCTTTGCCTTCTTCGTCATAAATCTTGGGGCCTTTTTCATAGGCGTTAATTGACTTATGGCAGTTCATACAAACATTCACCGAAGGTATAGCAGCATGCTTGCTGTCCCAGGCCGCGCCATGGCAATAGAGGCAACTGATCTGGTTGATACCAGCATGCACTTTATGGGAATAATAGATTGGCTGAACCGGCTGATAGCCTATCTGGCGGCCAAATCCAATGGCACCTTTGGATACATAATAGCCGCCTACTGCAAAGAAGATAAGGGCCAGCGTAGCGATATAAATTTTGTTCTTATAGAAAGGAACCGGGTCTGCACGACGGATACCTTCCACATCATCGCTCATCTTTTTCAGGTTACTGTTCACCTGCATTAAGATCAGGGCAATGATACCAAGGATGAGAGAGATAACACCGAAGATAACAGCGTTCGAATTGCTTGATTTTACTTCCTCACCCGGAGGAGGTGGTGGTGGTGGTTTTGCAGCATCATTAATATATGCAACCATGTCATCTACATCTTTCAATGTAACATCGGAAAAAGCTGTCATCATCGAACCATATTCAACCTTCAGCCCCTGGGTATAAGGGTCAGCAGCCATATAAGCTGAGGGGTTATTGATCCATTTCAATAGTTCTTTATGATCCGCCCATTTATGCCTTTCCTCTACACCAGCCAGCGCAGGACCGGTGCCTCTTTTCAAAACATTATGGCAACTGGCGCATTTGCTCATAAAAAGGGCTTTACCCGCCCCCACATCACCTGCTGCAAATACAGTATTGATCGTTGAAAAAACAATAAAAGAAAGTAAAAAAAGCGTAAGTTTTCTGGCCAATGGTTTACAAGGAATCATAGACACAATTGATGCTGAAAAATGTGGATAAAATCCGTTCGATTGGCGCAAAAATAAGTCAGGAACTTAACAAAACGACAACCAGTTTAACTTTTTTTTGATCCGCTACCAGCATGCATTTCAGCGGATTTATGCTGGTTCTTATTTCTACTAGAAAATTGTTTGTCATAATTTAGTCAACTTGGGGGTAACCTTTAACAGTTATAAAAATTAGCCACCGACTTGATTGTTTTTTCTGCATTTTTGCGCCTCACCAGCCCCGGCAGGGTATAAAACGCTGTAAAAGCACCCGCAAATGTTTGAAGGACTACAAAAAAAATGGAAAGTAAAAGGCCTGCAACTGCTGCTGATCCTCTGCACTTTTGCTATCGGAGGCAGCTTAACCGGGTTTGCAGGTAAAAAGATAATGAATGTGCTGCCGTTGATGCCGGATTGGCTCTGGGCAATCGTTTACATATTACTGATCACCATTATCTGGCCGCTGGCTGTGCTGATCGTAAGTATCCCTTTCGGGCAATTTCGCTTTTTCATCAACTACATAAGGAAGATCGGGGCGAAAATGGGAATTGGAAAGTACAAAGTACGAAGTACGAGGTTCGAAGAGTCAGAAAGATCATAGCTTATTAATAGACCCGTTTCCCACTAATTACCTGTTTTTAGCCATTCTTCATACGACAGGATTCCAAATTCCGGGCGGGCTTCTCCCGACAATACAGCAATAAATTCCAGCACATTGCCATCCGGGTCGTCAAAATAAATGGCGAGGGCGGGCATCCAGGCAAATACCATTGGTTGTTTTGCGTCATCTTTCAGGAAATTATAGGGCTGCAGGTTTCTTTCCCCTAACCAGGCTACCGACCGTTCCAATATATCTTCCAGCTCACACCGAAATGCAAAATGTCGTTTTTCGATCGAGGCTTTGGGTTGTTCCCATAATCCCAACATATATTCTTTGGGCTGACCGATCCAGAAAAAAGCAATCCTTCTTTTTTCTTCCGTATGACAATGCTCCAGCCCCAATATGTTTTTATAAAAATCAATGGAACGTTCCAGGTTTTCTACCTGTATATGGGTTTCGTATAGTCCTTTAATCAATGATATTTTGGGTAACTGGGTAATTAGTTAATTGGTTTATTAAGGTCGTGAAAAGGTAAATGTGTTTTTCTGTTTAAAAAAACATATTGATATAATAAAAAAAAATAGGAGTTCAGCTCCAATAAACTAATTAACCAATCAACGAAGTTTATATTTGCCCGGTGAAAAAAATAGCTGTTTTTGCTTCGGGGGCAGGGAGTAATACTTCGCAGATCATTGACTGTTTCCGGCAGCATTCTTCTATACAGGTATCATTGATCGCAAGTAACAGACCGGATGCTGGTGTTATAAAAATTGCTGCCCGGGAAAATATTCCGGTCTTGCTCCTCGATAAAGAAAAATTCTTCCGCGGTGATGGGTATATAATGGAGTTACAAAAAAAAGAAATTGATTTTATTGTATTGGCCGGTTTTCTCTGGAAGATCCCGGCAATGCTCCTACAACTATTTCCGGAGCGGATCATCAATATTCACCCGGCCTTATTACCAAAATACGGGGGTAAAGGTATGTATGGCCAATATGTTCACCAGGCGGTGCTTGATCATAACGAAACTGAAAGCGGCATTACTATACATTACGTGGATGAAGTATATGATCACGGGCATATCATTTTCCAGGTCCGTTGTCCTGTTACAGCTGCGGATACAGCAGCGAGTTTGGCCCGAAAGGTCGCTGCACTGGAACATAGGCATTACCCGGAGGTGATTGAGCGGGTCATTTCCCGCATTGAGCCACTTTAAAGAACATTTTGCATTTTCTTTCGTTACTTGCTGACAATTAAACAATTTTGTCCAGGCGATTCTTCTACATAACAATTCTTATTCTTAGTTCCCTGTTCCTGGCTGACCTTTCAGCCGGGGCCCAAACCTATATGATCCGGGGAGTGGTGTATGACAGTTCCCGTAACTATCCCCTGGAAGCCGTGAGTGTTATTTCCACTTCCGGAAAAGGTACTATCACCAACGCCGAAGGTTTTTACCGGATCGAAGTGAACGAGAAAGATTCTATCTGGTTCAGTTACCTGAACAAACCCACGATAAAATTTCCGGTGTTAAAAATTACCAACCCTCTGGGCTTTGATATTTCGTTGCAGGTAAATGTGCCGACACTAAAGGAGGTGAAAATAAGACCGAAGAATTATAAACAGGATTCGATACAGAACAGAATCGACTATGCGAAGATCTTCAACTACCAGAAGCCCAAAATAAAACCCACGATGAACGGGATGGGTGTCGGTTTCGATCTGGATGAGATCATTAATATGTTCCGCTTCAAACGTAACCGGAGCCTCGCTTCTTTTCAGCGAAGATTATTGTTAGATGAACAGGATAAATATATTAATCATCGCTTCAATAAAGCCCTGGTGCGCCGGTTAACCTTGCTGGATGGATCTGCTCTCGACAGCTTTATGCAATTATACCGGCCTTCCCACACGTTTGCCAAAATGGCGGGGGATTACGAGTTTCAATACTATATCAAAGCCGCCTTTCTTCGTTATAAGAAGGGATTGCCCCCTCCTGCTGCCCTTAAAGAAGAGGAAGAAGAACAATAGGCTGGTTTTTTTCTACTATGTAAGTGCAAAAAGAAAGGTAATTTCCGTTACCATTTTTTAACCAACACTTACTTACATGAAACGTTTCCTTTTTTTATTATTGCCTGTATTATTAAGTCAGCGCAGTTTTTCTCAAACTGATTCGTTGCCTTCCTTTGTTAAAGACAGTTTAGATATTTATGTAAACAGGGCATTAACCGAATGGCAAATACCCGGCGTAGCTGTTTGTGTAGTAAAGAATGGAAAAGTAGTGCTGATGAAAGGTTATGGGGTAAAAGAAACGGGAACAGCTGATAAAGTGGATGAGAACACCCTGTTCATGATCGGCAGCAACAGTAAAGCATTTACGGGAACTGCATTAGCAATGCTCGATGCAGAAACCCTGCCTGCCGGCAAGGCAGGAAAATTATCGCTGGATGATAAAGTACAAAAATGGTTGCCGGATTTTAAACTCTACGATCCCTGGGTGACGAAAGAAGCCAACATAAGAGACCTGCTTTGTCATCGCCTCGGTTTTGAAACTTTCCAGGGAGATTTTATGTATTTCGATTCTGATTTAACCACGGCAGAAGTAAGAGAGAAGATGGGAAAGCTTAAACCGATGTATGGTTTTCGCAGTAAATGGGGTTATTGCAATGCCGCTTTTATGACGGCGGGAGAAATTATTCCGAAAGTAACCGGCCAATCCTGGGCCGATTTTATTACTGAAAGAATTTTCAAACCACTGGGTATGAATAACAGCCTTGCCTTATCAAAAGATATAAAAACAGCCCGTAATAAATGTTCGCCGCACACGGTGGTAATGAATGAACTCAAAAAAATTCCCTATGGCAATATTGATAACCTGGCACCTGCGGGCAGCATTTCATCATCCGTCAGCGATATGAGCCATTGGATGATGATGCAATTAGATAATGGGATGTATAACGGCAAACAGGTAATTCCTGCATCAGCTATTGCACAAACAAGAATGCCACATTCAATTTTGGGAAATGGCGGCACCCTGTTTAATAAAGGGCACTTTTCATTATATGGGTTAGGTTGGTTATTAGAAGAATATAGCGGAAGAAAAATTGTATCCCATACTGGTGGCGTAAATGGTTTTGTAACGAGTTTTACACTGCTCCCCGAAGAAAAAACCGGCATTATCGTCTTGACCAATACAGATGCAAATAATTTTTATGAAGCATTGAAATGGGAAATTATGGATGCTTATCTCGGCTTGCCATACCGCAACTACAGCAACGTGTACCGCAGCTACCAGTGGGCGGATGAAGAAAAGAAAATGAAAGAGTGGAAAGAAGTACGGGATAGTATTGCGATGAATCCAAAAACAGATTTACCATTAACCTTTTACGCCGGCGACTTTGTACATAATGTATATGGTAAAATGAATATTAAAATTGAAAGCGGCAATCTCATCATGCGGTTTGAACATCACAAAGGAAGATATGGTACATTAGAACCGCTGGGTGGCAACCGATTCTTCTGTACCTACAACGACCCGCTGTATGGAATGAAAAAACTGGAGTTTACAGTTTCCAATAAAAAAGTAAAATCGCTGACGGTAAAAGTGGCCGACTTTGTAGAGTTTACGCCGTATGAATTTATAAAAGTAAAATAATTCTAGCCGGTAAGGAGAAAAGACCTTAAGGCAAAAAGTTTATCTCTGACTTCCCGTCTTTTCGTCTTCCCTGCTTGCCTTTGCTGAAGTTTCGGCGCAAGCAGGCAAAAAAGTTTAAACCAACACCAACAAATGAAAATCTTTAGTACTTCCTTCCTTTTACCGGCCCTGCTGCTGGTATCGGCAACCAGTTTTGCACAACGGGCAAAAAAAATTCACTTTAAATCAATATTGATTGATACGCATAATGATATTCCCACTACGGCAATTGATAAAGGAGTAAGCTTTGACCAGCAATTAAAGCACAAAACACACTCCGATTTACAACGGATGAAAGAAGGCGGTGTGGATGCACAATTCTTTTCTATCTGGTGCGATGGCAATATGAAAAATCCTTACGGCTGGGCCAATCGGGAGATCGATACCGTGCTTGCCTGGACTAACCGTAATCCAACTGCTATGATGCAGGCATTTACTACCGCCGATATTGCGGGTGCTGCCAGGCAAAAAAAGTTAGCGGTACTGTTTGGCGTAGAAGGCGGGCATATGATAGAAAATGATTTAAACAAGTTAGATGCATTATATAAAAGAGGTGTGCGGTATATGACCGTTACCTGGAACAATTCAACTCCCTGGGCTACGTCGGCATTAGATGAGGCCTCTGCAGGAGGGGCTTTAAACTCCGAAGGGAAAAAGGGTCTAACTGATTTTGGAAAGCAAATTATAAAAAGAATGAATGAACTGGGAATGTTGGTTGACCTGAGCCATGTTGGTGAACAAACTTTCTGGGATGCTATTACTACAACCACTAAACCAGTTTTGGTGTCGCATAGTTGTGTTTATACGCTTTGTCCGCACCGGAGAAATTTAAAAGATGACCAGATAAAAGCCCTAGCGAAAAACGGAGGTGTTATTCATCTCAATTTTTACAGTGGTTTTCTGGACCCGCTCTTTGAGGCAAGAAGTGATGCATTTGCATCGAAACATAAAACTGAAATGGATTCGATGTTGAAAATAAATCCTGAACCCTATTTTATGCAGGTGTACCTGTTTGAAAAGTACCCGGACGAAGTAAAAGGGTTGCGGCCTCCCTTATCATTATTACTTGACCATTTAGATTATATAGTAAAATTGGTTGGGGTAGATTATGTTGGCCTCGGTAGTGATTTTGATGGTGTTAATTCCTTACCGGCCGGGTTGGATGGTGTGCAAGATTTTCCAAAGGTTACAGAGGAGTTAGTAAAAAGAGGGTATAGTAAAAAAGACATTCGCAAAATACTTGGCGGCAATTTTCTAAGGGTGTTTGCGGCGAATGAAAAATGAATAGTGTAGAAAATGAATCTGTTACAAATTGTACCTGGTTGAAATAAGCCGAGCAAAAATCATAACACCTGAGCAATAAACAACTACAAACAAAAAACTATAAACCAGAAACTATTTATGGAAGTACATACCCACACACATCCCGATCCTTCGACAAGCTCAGGATATCGGGACCATCGCAAAAAATGGACGAATTATTTCTGAGCGTCTTTGATGTTGTTCCTGGCTTTGCTCAGCGGGTTACTGGCACCGTATAAGCTGGAACAAACAATAGAAAGGTATCAGGGACATCTGTTTGAAGAATCACTATCGAATAACTTAATAGCAGATATTAACCACCCTGATAATATCATAGATCACAAAAACAACAGACCGGTAGAGTTGGATTCATGAATGTTTTTTAATAAATCCTCCTTATAGAAAAAAGATTTATACTGCTATAGATATACTTATTCCTTTATAAAAAATGATCAGCTTAGCAGCACTGAAAATAATAAACTGAAAGAGTCGAAATATCAATAAAGAAGACTAATTTACTTTTTTTTGTTCCCCTGAGAAAACTAAACAACTCCACTCCTACTTTAAACTTTAATTGAAGATGATATAGACTCATACAGACTTCTAACCAGTCTGATAAAAGTAATGAGATAAAAAATATGAATACAAATAAACAACTGAAAAAACTTTGCTATGAATCCTTATTCAAGCTATTTGGGGAAATCAATGATGAACAGCTGGAGCACATATTATCAATCGCCAAAATAGTTTCATATGATACGGGTCAATACGTTTTTCAACAAGATGATCCGGGTAATGCTTTTTATATTGTTTTATCCGGTCGTTTCCGTGTACTACAAAAAAGTAGTGATGGTATTTATATCCTTGGAGATATTGCTGTTGGGGAGCCTATAGGGGAATTTTCTCTTTTTACCCGTGAGCTGCATAGTGCATCGGTTGTTGCATTACGAAAATCAATCGTAATAAGTATTGCAGATGATGAATACACTTTACTTATAAAAGAGTTTCCGTCTTTTGCCAATATCATTACCAGGTTTGTAATTGAAAGAATGCGGCGTAATGCTTTACAGAAAAAAGTAGACGCTGCCCCAAAAAACATAGCGGTAGTGAATTTGCAACCTGAAAACGATGTAAGTGTTACAACGGCTCAACTTCAAGAACAATTAATAAATATGGGGATGGAAATTACAATTTATAACTCTCTTTCTATTTCAGAAAAAAACTATGAGAGCACGTTTGACGATATGGACAAACATGCAGGGCTTAATATTCTGGTATGTGATAGTGATCATATAGAATGGGCAAAACAAAGCATAGCTTATTGCGATTTGGTAATCGTTGCCACTGAATTTTATGCTGACTGTAATTTATATGAAATAGAAAAACTACTGAATCTTTATTCAACCAGCGTATTAAATAAAAAAATTTACTTACTGCTATTTCATCCTGAAGATGCAAAATTACCGGAGAACACAAGGCGTTGGTTTGAAAACAGAAATTGTGATCTGCATATTCATTTTCGAAAAAACAACCTCCGTGACATCCGCCGGTTTTGCCGTATTATAACACACCAGGCTATCGGTTTGGTATTGGGTGGCGGTGGGGCAAGGGGTTTTGCACATACAGGAGTTGTAAAGGCATTACTTGAAGCGGGGCTTGAATTTGATTTTGTAGGAGGTACAAGTGCTGGTGGGCTTTATGGGACAGCAATTACCTATGCTGACTTTGATATGGAAAAAATAATGCGACTGTGCAAACTTGCTGCACAAAGCAAACTTACTTCCAATGATTATACGCTACCTTTTGTATCGTTGATGTCGGGGAAAAAAATTCGTCGATTTTTACAAGAAATGTATAACGATACCTTTATCGAAGATTTATGGGTAAATAGTTTTTGCGTATCAACCAATTTTTCTAACGCTTCAATCAAAGTACATGAAAACGGATTGCTCCGCAAACAGGTGGAAGCCAGTATCGCTATTCCGGGTGTTTTTCCACCAGTGATAATTAATCAAAACCTGCATATTGACGGCGGGGTAATAGATAATCTGCCTGTTGAATCTATCAATAAAAAACCAGTACGATACACCATTGCGGTATCGCTTTCCGCAGAAAACACACCTGTTGTAAATTTAAAAGAAGTCCCCTCCTCCTGGAAAATGTTCTGGGACAAGATAACCAAATCGGGAACTGAAAAACTTCCGGGTTTGTCATCCATACTAATCGATAGTATTACCATCAACAGCCGGCATAGGCAGGAACAAAGTAAGCAGCATGTATCTCTATTCATTGAGCTTGATTTAAAAGAATACAAATTTCTGGACTGGAATCACTGGGAGCAGATTATTCAGAAAGGATACGATCAAACAAAAAAACAATTAGCCGACACACCTGAACAAATGCAATTTTGGAAACTATAAAACATTTATTCAAAAATGCTTTATAGTAAAAGGGAGACTATTGACTTAATGATAAAAAATAATTAATAAATGGAAGTACACCACCATGCACACCCTTCGACAGGCTCAGGGCACCGAAAAAAATGGACCCATTATTTCTGGGAGTTTTTAATGTTGTTTCTGGCTGTATTCTGTGGTTTTCTGGCAGAGTATCAGCTTGAGCATAAAATAGAAAAAGACAGGGAAAGGCAATATGTTAAAGCGCTTCTTTCTGATTTGAAGTCAGATACAACACAGCTCAGAGATTTGATAAATTTCCGGATGGAAAAAATGAAATCGCTGGATACAATTATGTACCTGCTTAAAACGGGAGCATGGAAAAGCAATACAGCATTATTGTACTATCATGCTTTCTATGCGCCATTTGCAAATAAATTCCTGCCTAATAACGGTGTACTAACACAACTGAAAAATGCAGGTGGTCTCCGTCTTTTGCGGAATTCAAAAGTTACTGACAGCCTATTGTATTTTGATATACAAACTCAGTGGGTAACAGATTTTGAAAATTTTGAACGGGATCGGTTTATAGATGTATCCCCATGGGAAAAAGTACTCGATGCCGCTGTATTTGAAAGTAACATAGAGTATAAATATCCCAGGGAGGTTTTTATACTGAACCGGATAACAGGAACCCCGCCTTTATTATCGGAAAAGAAAGAAGATCTTGACCAGTTTTATAACCGTGTGCAGATGCAGAAAAGAATTAATGCTGTTGTTATCAATCGCTTTTTTTTATTAAAATTGCGAACGGCAGAGTTGATGATACTGATAAAAAAAGAATATCACCTGTCCGAAGGGACTCTCCGAAGTAGTCCTTTGTGACCTTTGGAGAAATAAAATAACTATGGAAGTACATGCCCACACCCACACTGCCCGGAAAAAATGCCTGCCTGTTGGCAGACAGGGACCCATTATTTCTGGGAGTTTTTAATGTTGTTTCTTGCTGTGTTCTGCGGCTTTTTGGCAGAATATATACTGGAGCAAACAATAGAACGACATTGGGAACATCAGTTTGCCGAATCACTATCTAATGATTTAGTAGCAGATATTAACCACCTCAATAATATTTTAGAACACTGAACGACAAGACAGATACAACTGGATTCTTAAATGTTTATGTTGAATAATGCTGATAACAAAAATATGAGAAACAGTATTTATTACCTTGCTATCCAGGTCAGCCTCCGTATTCCTGTATTGTTTACCCCTGATAATGGAACTATGCAGCAATTAAAAAAATCCGGCGGCTTACGATTAATCAGTAAGAGGGCCATCGCTGATAGCATTGCCCGGTACGATGTAAGTACCCGCAATATGGAAACTTTTGATCAAATAGAGAGTAAATAATTCGAAGATTATCGTATTGCTGCCGGAAAAAATTTTAATTCGCTTGAATTTGAAAAAATGCTGGATGAAAAAAACAAGGTGAGCAGGCCGGACAGTAATCCGGCTCTGCTTTCTTACACCAAACCTGATCTTGATGAAATAAATTTTAACATCCGCCGGATGAAATTCAATAACCGGGGTAGTAAAAGAGATGCACAACGGCTTTTGAAACAGGCTGAAAAATTTTAAGCGTTTTAAAAAAGAATATCACCTGAAGTAAATGATGGGAAGCAGCTTTTATTTCAGTAAATTTAGAAACCAAAAAACAATTATCATGCAAACCAACAACTTCCTTCTACTTATTTTATTTTCTTGTTTTGCAACCAGCTGCATGAACAAAAAAAAAACTCCATTAGATACATTAGGGGACATCAGTTTCCAGGTAACTGGAAAAGAAGAGGGTCAGCCGCTTTTTAAAAAAGGGATGTTGCTCCTGCATAGTTTTGAATATACCGATGCGGCTGAAGCTTTTCAACAAGTAAAAAAAACAGAACCCGGTTTCGTTATGGCTTATTGGGGCGAAGCCATGTCACTCAATCATCCTTTATGGCAAGAACAGGATTATGATCAGGGAGTTGCCCTACTTAACCAATTAGCACCGACAGCCGAAGAAAGGACGACTCTTGCAAAAACAACTTTGGAAAAAGATTTTATCGGTGGAATAAATATTTTATATGGTAAAGGCAATAAAGCGGAAAGAGACAGCAGCTATGCTGCTTATATGGAGACGCTGTATAAAAAATATCCTGGCAATGATGAAGTGGCTGCATTTTACAGCCTTTCATTAAACGGATGGGGAACCACCGAGCAGGACATAAGCATTTTACAAAAGGCTGCTGCTATTGGAAATGAAATTCTGCTGAGAAACCCTGATCATCCTGGCGCATTGCATTACATTATTCATGCATTAGACAATCCGGCTTATGCGGAAAAAGCTTTAGCCGTAGCAGATAAATATGCATTGGTAGCGAAAGATGCCGGCCATGCTTTACATATGCCAACTCATACATACCTGGCATTGGGTCTTTGGGATAAACTGATCAGCAGCAATGAAGTTTCGTGGGCAGCGGAAATGAACAGAAGGGATAGAAAAAACCTGAATAATGATGCATTAGGTTATCATGCTTATCATTGGTTGCAATATGGTTATTTACAAAAAGGCAATAAAGAGAAGGCCCGCAGTATGCTGGATAGTGTAAAAAAGTATTGCAGCACATTACCAAGTCCAAAAGCGAGAAACCATGTTTTTTATTTGAAGTCAACTTACCTGGCTGAAACCAATGACTATTCAAAAGAAGTTGTTGCTATCTCATTTGAAAATAAGGATCTGAATATATTAACCCGGGCCAGAAATAATTTTGTTACGGGCATGAATGCTTTTTATCAAAAGGATGAAACAGCAATGGAAGAAGTAATAACTAAAATGGCCGGTGACAGGTTAATGGAACAATCAAAAGCCGCTGATAAAGGCATAAGACTCTGCGGCAATATTAACCGTGCTATCGTGACAAAAAATGATTTGCTGGAATCGGAAGCGATGGAACTGCAACTGAAAGCCATGAAAGCCTGGTTAAAAAAAGACGCTGTTGTAACAGAAAAATTATTGCAACAGTCTACTGCATTACAACAAAAAGTGGGTTATTCTTACGGACCACCCGCCATTGTAAAACCAACATATGAAATGTATGGGGAATGGTTACTGGAAACCGGTAAACCAAAACAGGCACTGGAACAATTTGAACTCTCTCTTAAACTGGCTCCTAACCGATTACTATCATTAAAAGGAAAAGAAAAAGCAAGAGAAGAATTAAAAAATACTAAGCTGGCAGTTATATAATAAGCAAGTTTTGTATATGAAAAACTCAGCCAGTAAGAAAAGAATAATCCGATTGCTTATTCTTTTTATCATTTTATTTATTGCCTCCTTTTGTTATCGCTATTTTAAATAAATGTAATATGGAAGTACATCATCATGCACATACCGCAAGAAAAAAATGCCTGCCTGTCGGCAGACAGGGACCCATTATTTCTGGGAGTTTTTAATGTTGTTTCTTGCTGTGTTCTGCGGATTCCTTGCAGAGTACAAATTGGAACACACCATCGAGAATCAACGGGAAAAAAAATATGTTTATTCATTGAGGATTTAAAAGCAGATACAGCTGACCTTGAGTCCTACGTCCAATTAAGAAAAGAAAAAAAGATTATGATGGACTCATTAATGATGTTGCTAAACACCGGAATGCATGTAAGTACCGATGGAACCATGCAGCAATATAAAAATGCCGGGAATCTCCGGTTGATAAAAAATGAAAATATAATCAGCAATATATTGACATATGACGGATCGGTTAAGAAATTAAAGGAATGGGATGAATCTGACACAAGAATAAAAAACAGCTTTAGGGAAATGGGCGGGAACATATTCAATGCTGATCTTTTGTATAAAGCCATGGATTCCGATTTCAAATTTGTAAGGCCAACAAATAATCCTCAATTAATAACCGACAACATGATAGCTATTAATAATATTGCCTTCCAGTTGCAATATTTGACTATAAGTACTTTAGGAAATATTATAAGAGGAAATGAGCTAAAATCAAAAGCTACAAAGCTGATTGAGTTGCTGAAACAAGAATACCACATCAATTAGATTTTTTATGGAAGTACATCACCATGCACACACCGCCCGAAAAAAATGGACTCATTATTTCTGGGAATTTTTAATGTTGTTCCTGGCAGTGTTCTGCGGTTTTTTAGCAGAGTACAAACTGGAGCACACGATTGAACACCAACGGGAGAAGGAATATGCCAGGGCATTATATGATGAACTTTATGCAGACTCCATTGTGTTTGCCAAAAAAATAGAGGGAAGGTTGGGAAAAGAAAAAGACTGTGAGTACCTGGTCAGGTATATCCGGGATAGCTCATTAACAGATTTGCCTAAAGACTTTTACCCGGCTTACACCACTGTAATGTATCTAATTACCAGCTACACATTTGAGCCGAAAGACGGAGTGCTGAACCAGCTCAAAGGTTCAGGTTCACTCAGGTATTTTAAAAGTGCATACCTGCAAAAACTGTTTGGTGAAATCAGCGCCTATATCAACAATGTTCGTGACAGAAACGATCAGGAATACCAATTTTTTGCCAGTCCCATAAAGCAGTTTGATTTAAAACACTATGACTTTGGCTGGATGAATGAATTGAGAAAACAAGATGAAACCGGGTATAACATGGATCTTATTGCCCGGTACCGGGCAGGCAATACCTTCATTAAGGCCGGAATATTAAACCTTCCTTCTTTTAACAGAGGCGAAGTAATAAATATGATATTGTTTTATAAACAAATGCTGGTATCGACCCGAACCCTTGCAATGAAAGATTACATGACAGCCAATCAAAAACTATTAGTAGAACTGCGTAAAAAATATCACCTCAAATAAATTATTTATGGAAGTACATGCCCACACTCATACGCCAAGAAAAAAGTGGACTCATTATTTCTGGGAGTTTTTAATGCTGTTCCTCGCAGTGTTCTGCGGTTTTTTGGCGGAGTATCAGCTTGAGCATAAAATTGAAAAAGACCGGGAAAAACAATTTATGCAAACTATGGCTGAAGACCTGAAATCAGATTCGGCCCAATTAAACAGATTAATCAAATCAAGAAAGTCACGCATCAAGGAACTGGATACATTGTTTCATATTATTGCCAACGATGAATATCTTAAGGATGGAAGAAAAGTATATCAACTTTACGAATTCCCTTATTGGGATATTTTGCGATTCTTCCCATCGGACAGAACCATGCAACAACTAAAAAATGGTGGTAACCTGAGGCTGATACGTAAAAAAAATGTTTCAAATGCATTGATAAAATATGATGTATTGGTACGCAACTTTAAAGAATACGAATCGCTTCAGGCAGAACTGGCAACACAAATCAACCAGCACCTTGAGAAACTCATTGATCCTTTAATTATTGAAAAAGCAACCAGGGCATTTGCAGAAAAGCAACTGGTTGTAGATACAATTGTCAGCAGGGGTGGTCGTATGGACTTGCCATCAGATATTACCATCTTAAAGCTTGAAGATACCGATAAAAAAATTTTATTAAAATATATAATCCAGGTAAAAACACTTTACCTGCAACACATCAGAGATAATATGTCAGAAAAAAAGTTGGCTGAAGAAACACTGGCATTGGTAATAAAAGAATATCACCTGAAATAATTTTATTTATGGAAGTACATGCCCACACCCACACCGCAAGGAAGAAATGGACCCATTATTTTTGGGAGTTTCTTATGTTGTTTCTTGCTGTGTTCTGCGGATTCCTTGCAGAGTACAAATTGGAACACACCATCGAGAATCAACGGGAGAAAAAATATATATGTTTATTCATTGAGGATTTAAAAGCAGATACAGCTGACCTTGAGTCCTACGTCCAATTAAGAAAAGAAAAAAAGATTATGATGGACTCATTAATGATGTTGCTAAACACCGGAATGCATAAACAAATGGGTAATGCAACCTATTTTTTTGCACGACACGTATTTTATGGGCAGCCATTTGTAAGTACCGATGGAACCATGCAGCAATTAAAAAATGCCGGGAATCTCCGGTTGATAAAAAATGAAAATGTAATCAGCAATATATTGACATATGACGGATCGGTTAAGAAATTAAAGGAATGGGATGAATCTGACACAAGAATAAAAAACAGCTTTAGGGAAATGGGCGGGAATATATTTAATGCTGATCTTTTGTATAAAGCCATGGATTCCGATTTCAAATTTGTAAGGCCAACAAATAATCCTCAATTAATAACCGACAACATGATAGCTATTAATAATATTGCCTTCCAGTTGCAATATTTAAC
>Ga0163155_10003317_pt1 | contig 17422 bp, 21 predicted proteins | sample OliLakLV19SP4G1_FD_148611 | JGI IMG/M metagenome (GOLD analysis project Ga0163155, IMG submission 148611) | Freshwater microbial mat bacterial communities from Lake Vanda, McMurdo Dry Valleys, Antarctica - Oligotrophic Lake LV.19.SP4.G1 | ecosystem: Environmental > Aquatic > Freshwater > Lake >... | reverse complement strand
TCTATTTATGGTAAATTTACAGTTGTTATGTATATTTGTTATTTATTCCGGGTTATTTATTCATATGAAATTTGTTAGATCGTGTGATCCTGATATAGAAAATAATTGTAAAATCTATTGTAAAATCTATTGTAAAATTATGATTAATTCGGTATAATTGTAGGAAAGTCTGGTTTGACTGGTTTTGATTAATTTATTGCTTAATTTCTCGGGGAATTCCAAAATAAAAAGTTCACGTCAAATTCAATGTAAATATTGATAGAAAATTGAAAAAAGTAACATGATCGATATCAGATCGATCGGAACCTTTTTCTAGGAGCGCTGTTTTGATTCTGGACTATTGGGTTCAATTTGAACAGATCTGGAGGGATCGGTATAATTAATAAGCGATCTGGTTTACGATGAATTCTTGATTTCGGAACAATTGATTAGATATTCATTTATGTTAAGGTAGTTTAGAGTTAAGGAATTCTGGATAGCCTGTGGAAGCAGTGAATGGAGAAGATTTGAGTAATACCGACGTAAACCGATTAGCTTTTAATATTCGGGCGATTTTCTCTGATCAGGCTACGATATCGTGAAATTCATCATTATTAGCAAATGGTTCAGCCTAGCCAACCGTTCTATGAGAAAGTTATTCTGGCACCGATATTTATCACGACGGATAATTTTACAGGTTCATTCGAAATAGCAGCCGAATCTTCAAAGATATCATGAGATCTCTATGAATTCCATCGGAACTTTCCTTATAATCTGGCAGGGTTTAGGTATTTTGTTTACGGTTTATAAAAATGCAATAATGCAATCATGAGTACGAGACGGATAAAATCTTCATTATCGGAACAATTTATTCTTTTGCCATTCCGGCACCAACGTTTCGTGCCATTATCCGGACAATGTGCCGGTCCATCAGTTCTATGAAGATTGTTATCCTGATACCAATATTTCGTGCCATCCGCGGATGCACCTTGTTTCGTTCTATAGATCGTTATAATAAAGCGTTTCCGCAGGAACGGATTTTGATCTTAACCACATGACAGCAGATGAATCTTGACATTTTGATTCAAATCTGTACCGAATAATCATGTTATTATGAATCCTGGCTATCAGATGATAATATCTTACGGTTCTTACAAACGTAGATTTGATCAATTTTATGGCCAGGTTTTCTGACCATTTCTTGGCCGCAAAACAAAGCAAAATCGAAGGGACCAGAACCGAAGGGACCAGAACCGAAGGGACCATCATGATATATTATGAATTCTTTTAAAGGAATTAATTGTTTCGTGCAGGTTGATTCGATTGAGAGAAATACTCAAAGGAATCCATAATTTAAGATATAAATATTCTCCGCCAATAAGCAAAGAAGCAAAGGGCATTTGATTATGTTTATGAGATTCTCCGCCAATAAGCAAAGAAGCAATGGGCATTTGATTGTGTTTATGAGATTTTATCATATCTTTACCAAAATATAAAGCATAGCTTATTATTTCGGATTTAAAAATTTTTACTTCCGTATAATGGTCTACAGCATAACAGTGAAACAAGTCTGGTTTACCCTGGCACGGTTTCCACGTCGGTCGCAACAGTTCGTTACAATGACAAAAGATCATAATATTATTATTATTAATAATACTGAAAGTCAGTTTTTCAAAATAAGCTAATCATATTGTTTATAGAAATATGCAAAGGAATCCAAATATCCATGTTTTATTATTTATTTTCCGCGAGGCTGGGTTTTTATGATTTTTTGAAAAATTCGATAGCTTGGGGAAGCAATGCATGATATTCTTTTTTCGTCAGAACATTAATTGCGTCTTTTTCTTTAAATTCCGCTACGGCTTTTCTTTTTGGAGAAAGCATCCAAGGAGTTCCGTAATCAAATGTAATTTCGACCAACGTATCTCCGGTATGCGAGACCTCTCCTACCTTGACAACTCTCGCCACACAATACAGCGGAACCGACGTATTGGTTGCGTGGATGTTCCAGAAGCAATTATGTTCGGCAGGTTGTTCGTTATCTTCCCAAGCCATGACAGCATATCTCTGAGCATCCTTTTTACCGGCCCAGGATCCTCCATTTTTTGGATGCCATGCAAAATTACCTTTTTCCAAATTACGTGCATCAAAGGCAATCGCGTACGCATCTTCCGGGATCCATCTTTGTCGAAGGATGTTCAGGCGATGTTTTTCGGTAAAAACTGGACCCAGGGGAAAGTTCCTGACCCACGATTCAGCCCGGTCTTCTTGGTCCAGCCAAGCCCTGTATTTCGGATCAGCTGATTCGGGATACAGTGCTGCTAATTCGCGGTATCGATTCACCGAGACCATCATACGTTGTCTAACGTACGGAACTTCGCGAGAATGTTCTCCATCCCGGACTACATTTCCGAAAGAAATGATAGATTCCAGAACACGGAAAGCCAACCTGGCAAATGATCCAGATAGGGTTTTTGGTTCGAACAATCCTCCGTATGGTTTTGAGAAAGGGTACCAATTGAATTGTGATCTAAATTCCGGAGGATCCGTATCCAGCACATCCGGGTCAACTTTAGCTTGAGGAAAGCCCTTTTCGTGCCAGTCAATTCCTCCGCCGATCACACAGAAGATGTCATTCGCAACTTTTTGCCATGAATTAAGTTTTTGTTCTGGCGTCATACCGGACCACGGAACCGTGTCTCCGTAAAGTGTTGGCCAACGATCTACCGTGGCCACGACATAAGCATGAGCATTGACATTAACTTCTTTATAATAAGCCAGGAAATCTTTAACCGGATGAGGTTCTCCGACCCATTGGAAACGTGTATATATTATTTCTTCCGGGCCAGTTTTTTTGACAGCTTCTTCATCGTGAAGGAAGCGATAAACGCCCGGTTTAACGTTGATCGTTTGAATATTTAGATTGCTAGTTTTTTGCTTAAAGTATTTGCAACGGCGTTTAAATTCTGCTTCGTCGCAGATACAATACCACCAAAGATCCGTGCAAATCTGTGCTACTGCCTTGCCTTTGAATTTTGGAGTCGGAACGATCCTGGTATATTGGGTACCGTTCCAGATCTCGTTTTCTGGAGGATTGGCGATCTTAAAATCATTTCCACATTTATACACACCTGGGGAAGAGTTACCGACGAAGGCACTGGCTAAACCATTCCCTGCATACATGAGGGCTGTTTTTCGGCAACCAATCAAAGTATTGATATTCGGGCCCTCATCTTCCGCAATGGGGAAGATTTTTCTGAGGTCATTCGCGATTACGAGTTTGCCGCTCGGAACATTCAATTCGAATTCCGTTAGAGGCATGCCTGTCGAAAATTCACATGCTTTCCCTACAATCCGAACGACTGAGCCATTTGTTTCGGCGTTGAATTGGTTTTCGCCACAGTAAGTACAGGCTCCGAGGGTCATGGTTAGACTTGCTGTCAAGTCAATCCCGACCCAACGATCCAAAGGCATCGTGGCATCGATCGCACATATTAAATCCTCAGCATCTTCCGTCTCCATGGATCTCGGACCAATGAATAATTTCTTCAAAACATTAAATGATTTATCCTCGGAGCTTCGTAATGCCGAGCCATCCTTCCAATGACCATTGTAATCGAGAGAGGCTTTTCCCAATATTTTCTTAAGTTTTTCTAGAAGAACAGATGGCATTCCGGTAACTTTTACCTGGTTTGCCGAATGCATATATTCACGAAAAGCTTCAGATGATAAATCTCGTGCATTCGCGGTAGCCAGGACCGTCAGGTGAGCTGGAGTGAGATCCGTTTCATTAAATATTCCTCCGGACGTCATGACGGGCCATTTATGAATATTTGATCCTGATAAACAAGATGTCTCGGGCAAAATCGTAACGATCTCGCCAGATCCATTGACACGAGCTATTTCACCTGGTTTGAACATTTGTCGTTTCTTTCTTATCGTAACGAAATTCGGTAAATCAATAATAGCGGATTAAGCGATCCATCCGATCGAGAGGACGGATCTGGATGAAGTTACGGGTTTCACTCGATGCGGTATAAGGTCTGGTCGAAACAGTACAAACCTCCACCAAGACAACTTTAGAGGTTTTTCCAGGCCGGTAAATTTATATTCCGTGACATCTGTTTGTCCAGACAGGATGATGTTTAGTCTAAAATGTTTCTTTGTCAGGCCATCCATCACCACGGGGTCCGTATGAAACGGGATTCCGGCTCCCACAGGATAGCGTAGGAGATACGTATCCCAGAACGATCCTCTGAATAGGAGCATTTTTTCATATTTTGGTCCAGAGCCCGGAACGTACTGTCTACCAGGTTCCCATTTCCAGCGGTTAAATATATTCATATTAAATTATTTTTATCGCAATAATTATAATAATATTGAATTCAATAATTTAGAAGATTTCTCAATAAAACTTTTGTAATTAGTTAGATTCCCTTCGGGGGGCACTGGTAATTGAGATAGATAAAAACATTTTATTTTAATTCTCTCTACGCCTGAGTCTCTACGACCTGAGCCATGATAAAATATTGCGGCTGACCTACAATAAAACTATTGACTTACCTTTCAGGATAAGAGATTCTTAATCCAGAGTCAAACTACAGATAGGTGAGCCGTGGAATGGATGAGATAAATCGAAGTTCGGGCCACCAACGTAAATACAAAAACACCGTCTTGTTAAGAAGAATATGACAACCGGCGCCTTTCTGCAAGAAAGTTTCGACGAGCCAAACGAGCTTAATCCGGACCGAAGGTCTCTGGAGCCCGTCGTATCGGGTTATTGGGGCTGGGTTAGATTTGCCCGAAAGGCCCGGTTATAGATCTGGAAGATTAATTGTCCTAGACCGGTAGAACATTTACCAAATTGCTATTATTTTTACGATACGAAGAAACTCTTGATTATCTGAACAATTAAGACGTTTACCGTTTAGATACCAGCATTTAGCGCCATTGGAATATTCAATAGCCGGTCCGTCTTCTCGATGACGTTTGCCGTTCAGATACCAGCGTTTTTCACCATTAGCCAGCTCAATAGCTGGTCCATCTTCTCGATGAAAATTACCGTTTAGATACCACCATTTAGTTCCATCCGCATCTACTTTAAGTACTATTGACTCCATAGATTTATTATATAGATTCATTTTTAATGAATAAACTTCAGCCGGTGTAGACGAATCATCTGCTTAATAAAAACATCGTAATTACTCTCTAGATACGTGGCGGTGTTCCCCTGTAAAGATGGTGTGGTAGTCGAGGCAGCTCTGAAAGAGTTATTTTCTTCAATATAACTATAAGTTATTCCTGATATTTTGAAAACATGAAAAACTTTTTCAATAGACAAAGTTGAATCTGAATCATTATAATGATAACTAATAGAAATACTTTCAATCAGGTCTTTTTGAATTTTACGATAAAAATGTAAATTTCCAATTCTATTAAATGTAAGGTGAGCTAAACGGTTACCGGAGATGATTCGGTCAATATATCCTGTGGTGGCGTTAATTCTGAAGTAATTAGGGATCAGGCTACCTCTGGTTTCAGGACTCGCCTGAACATAACTGGTAAAATCTTCATGCTGAAGAAAGATCATGCCATCCATAACGATTGGGCTAAAAAACTCATCCTCAGAATGCAAATACTTGCGGTTCTGGGTCGGGGCATCTATCTCCTTGCCAACCAAATTTCCTGCCTGCTCCATCAGATATCCGAAGACTCCTAAAGGATGGTTCAGGACGGGCGAACAAGAAATGGGAATTTCTCTCGAACATGCCTGCGAATTAGACGACATGACGTTTATTTAGCTGACCTGTATGTCGGGTCAAATTAATTTTTTATTCTGATCGTTCGGATGATAGGAAGCGTCCGGCCCGTGCCGGGTTGCGTCACGCAAGAATGAAAAATCTAGATAATTGCTTAGTTAATGTTTCTTTATTCTTAAAATTTAATTTAGAAAATCCGTATAAATCAGAAATTATGCTTGGCTCGGGCAAGATGATTCTTTCAACATACTTTGTTTTCTGAGAAATTATCATTTCTTTAGACTGAAGATTCAGATTTATCGAATAATTAATTCGGGTTTTTCTCAGTTCTTTGGGACGCTGAGGTTTATTATTTTCTCTTAAATAATATAAGATATGGTTTATTTTGTCACCACAGCCAATTTGCCAAATATCTATAGCTTCTTTAGAACAAGCATATCTTATTGAGAAATTTCCTGAATGATAAGTATAATTTTCTACAACGCATCTAAAAAAATTAGATGCCGCTGAATTGTCAATTCTTTGAAGGCATACATGACACTTATTATTTAGAGGGGCGAGTTTTTTATGAAATTTTTTCTTAATAGAGCTAAAAGCCATTCATTGGCAGAATGGCTCGCGCGCTCCTGCTCGACAAATCATAAAAGCAAATGGCCATAGAAATGGATCCATGGCCAAAAACCTCACATAACAACACGCCATGCAAGTGGTCTACATAAACCACAGCATTACACTTTTAGGAGCTAAGTGGATTAGTCCACCGTTTCTGCCTTCGCAGCCTCAACCTCTAGTGCCGTTCACCTACGCAGCTTTGGGCGGAATGGACGGATATTTTGATTCAATTGGAGAATTCAATTTTTTATTGGCTCTGATTTTTTGTCCACAATGAGCGCAGCGAGCCGGTTCCGGCCGAACCGCACGTATCATCCGGCCTTTAAAAATCCCTCCGTTGCGGCCCTTCTTAACCGTGCAGTTAGGAGATGAATAAATGCAAACCGATACGATCGGAGCGATTGTGGTTTCGGCAAGATTCAAAAATGATGCAACTTTTCTAACAAGATCCTTCATGTGGATCCGTTGATTCTCTTGCATTCGATCTAATTGTAAATTTGTTGCGTCGGATACAGACCGGACAATTTCATTAATTTTATTCAAATAATGTGGGACAGATTCGTTCTGAATAGAATTATCCGGAGACCTTCGGCCCTCAGAACTTAGGTCCAGAACTTCAATATTTTCGAGAATGTCATTCATGATAATTCCCCTGTTGAGCTACCCGTGCCTTCACCGTTGCAACGTATGTGCCGAGTTTTAAAGCTAATCTGTTATTGCTTAGCAATTACCTTTAAAACAAAGCTCCCTCAGAGTTGGATCGGGCTGATCCTGCCTATTGGGGCTTCAGCTATTGTGCAGGGTCCTTCCCTCAATTCAACCGTTTTGTTGATCCTGGCCCGGTTTTCTCCCACCCCTGCTTACAAGCCCCTGGCCATTCGATCAGTCTGGATAATTAAAAATAATTTAAATCTTTACAATTAAAATACATTCCAAACAATTCTGTTGGCCATTGATCAGGTTGGGGTTATGTTGTCTGGACCGCACCATAAAGACACAGCGCGGGCTCGGTGAGACGTTTTGACGCAACATTCAAATCCATGAAAAATCAATATATTCGTAATAATAAAAGATTCGGAATTTCTTATTTGGTCGAGACATGGCTCCAAACGGATAATAATCAAAAACATATAACTGATATTTTCCTTGAAAAATGCAATGAATTAAAAATTCAGTTAATGGGCCACGTATTTAAAGACCAGGTAGGTTTTGAGCTAAAAATGGTTCATAAAAACCAGGTAATAATAAATTCTGACGATAATCATCACCACGGCGATGTATCGGGCCCGGCTCCGATAATTAAGACAAACTTTCATTTCATATGCTCGGAATGTCGAGTCACGGCCGGGACGTGGCACTGTATGAGAAGGCAGTTAAAGTTAAATAAAACACTTTACCTCTCAACAGCAATTCCGATTATTTACGAAAGCTGTCCTAGATGGAACACTCTCGCCTGAGTCACCAATTCCCTCCTTCTATCCGTACTGTCTATCGTACCGGCTTATCAGGTACTGATTTAGCAGACTTGGAATTTTATTTCAATTCCCAAGATGGCAAAATATCTATCATTGAACATTTACGAGCCATGAATAAAGGTCTGGCCGGACATTCTATCGGAACTGTTCTGGTTGCGAATCAAGGAAATTCTGACGATTCATGTTTATTTCAGATTCAAATTCACTGTAGCCATTGCGAAGGTTCGGATCCAGAACATTCCGATCCTGCCATTATGATTCATAAATGTTGGTTCTATCCGGAGGCTTCCAGAACCGAATTGATATTCGATCTATCCTATCATATCGATGTATCGGTCTGCCCTAGATTGATTGATGCTACATAATAAATACTGTCATGGATCAACTTAGATATTATGAAATAATAACCGGCCATGTCCTGCACTCAACGGGCCAGATTGCCAAATGTACCGTCGCTGGATGTGAATGCACGATTGTTATGGATCAGTATACAAACTTTGGATTTAGAATTTGTGCGCGGTTCAGAAAATCAACCATAAAATCACGATGAAACCAAAACGGTTCTGCCTAAATCATAGCAATATTTTTTTAGCATCTCCCTGCACAGCCATCGAACGAGCCAATATCGAAATGGAAACGATGCAATCAGAACTTCATGATTTCCTAAACCCTATTGGCCTTAAAATCATTTGTTGTGCTCAATCCATGATTCATGCATTTGCACGCCAGAATCAACATAAAATAAACCTTACCCGGTACCGGGCTGCCGTGGTGGCGGAATCCGGATTGCTGTTTGATGCGGTTGAATTTGATTGTACGGAATGTCTGGATAAATTCTATGTTGTTTATCAGGAATGTCAAGCTGGGAAAATAGTTACGGACAGCTCTGGAAAATGCCGCTCCGTCATGGCCCAGGATAATCCGAACAAAAAAGCTGCTCCCACCTCTATCGCCAAAGCTTCCTAATCAGAAGATCCTTCCTGGTCATTATGACGCATCTAGATAACCAGAATCGTGCTGGCAATATTGATTGGATTGTTAAATTATTTCATCGGAGAGGATTGGAAATGAGACGAAAACATCCAAAATCAATAATAAAAAAAATATCAAACGGACTGATCCTGCCGCCTCCGGCAAACCTCACCGCATCTGATATCGCGGCGTTGATGCCTCGGATTGAAAATATCGGCGCGACTCCCTGCGGAATGCGTCACGCCAGATCCGAAATGGTAACGTTCGTACCGCCTGCTAAACAAAAAAAACAACAGCCTGGCTCGGAACCGAATGACCTAAATCCTTCGGATCTAAATTCTCCGAATCAGCTCAGAGACGAATATAATCAGAACATTGATTCCATTTATTCATTATTTGATGCGGAATTAGAAGAACAGGTGGATCTTTCGGATCCCTCCCAAGATCAGAATCCTTTAAACCTGCACAGTTTGGATTCAGAATCTCCTGAACATTTATCAAATAAATTAAGTATTTTCTCACAAATAGATAACAACTGGTATCAGGATGACCTGGATATCGCTTCCGGCGATAAAGAGTAATAATCTACTCTGCTGCTGATTTATTTTCTTCCGGTTCCATCGCTTCCGGTGCAGGTGTTGGCTTTTCAGGCTCAATCGGCTCCGTAGGATGCTCAGTATTCCAGATATCACGAACCAAATCACCAATGGGTCCGCCTCTGGCTGTCCGATCTATATACTGTACATTGTAAGATCTCAATTCTGGATTATTCTTCAGAATATCTTTTAATTTATCCGCTGGAAATCTAGTAAGAAACTTACTATCCAGTACGGCTTCAGGAAAACGTCTCAGTATATCAGTACTGAATTGTGGAAGTGTATCTAATTCCGATAGGAATCTAACAAGACTCTCTCCTATCCTTTTAGGTTCGTATTTAGACTGAATATTATTATCTCGGATCAGTTTCTCTAGTTTTGCCTGATTCTGCTGTCCCCATTGGATAAGTTTGGGACGGTAGACACTTACCGAGCTATCCGTATACCGATAAATCTTTTCCCAATAATCCTGATCATTTGATAAATATGTTTGCACGAATGCATTTCGAAGCGGTTCCTGAGCCGATAGTACTTTTTCCATAATCGGAACTAATGGTGCAAGTTCTGAGTCGGTCTTCTGCCTATCAAAAGAATATCTAAGATCATTCAAATAAGAATCAAAACTCCTAGCATCCAACGCTGATATCTGTCCCCTTCTATCCCTTATCTGATTAAAAATACCATACCAGTAATTTACAGTTTGGTAAAGAGATGTGGATTTGACGCGTCGTTTGGCCGCATCTTCATCACCATTGTATTCTATTTTATACTGCCGGAACTTCTCATCAATGATTTTCTGAGCAACTTTTTGAAATTCTCCCGCCGCACCATATACATCATTATATAGAATGAATTTTATATCTCCCGATATAACCTCATCCTCCTTCTCATAAGGAGGAGAGTTTCGAGAAAATGATGGAAGATGGATGGCCTGGATCGGGCATGTCGTGACAGTCTCCAGAAGAGATTTGGTTCGTTCTATAGACTCGGTGCTGCCCTGTTGAACCAGTACGATCTTTACAAGATCCTGATCGGTAAAGGTAAATGGTAAAGGTACCGACCATTCCTTTTCATGCCGGTAAATATCACTTATAGCAGGTTTGTGCTGAGCATCTTCCAAGTCAAACGCACCCGTTCCTCTTGCTTTTGAGGACTCTAAAAGTTGCTCATTCGTCAGATATCTTAACTTTTTAGCTCCACGTCTCTGAAGGCGTTTCCCATCAAAAACCAATACAGCGGTACCGAACTTTATCGCCGCCGTAACATCACTAGTCAGTGACAATCTGTCATAAACACTGCCCTTGGTGAATTGTTTATTCTTCAGTACTGAATAGGCATCGGCAGGTGAGGTACCGTGGTACAGGTAATCTACATATGCAGATTGCTCGGATGTCGGTTTCGTCGCGACTTCTTTATTTTGATTATGTTTTGGATCTGATTGCTTGATCCGTTCCAAAGCAGTCCTGATGGACGCGGCCAGTTCTACGTTCTTTTGTTTGAGAGCGTATTTTAGTATGTTTCTCAGCTCTTGATCCAGCAGGTCAAGATACCTTTTCATCGGTTCGACCCGCTCGCTCCACATCAGATCTTTCCCCTCAGAATCTTTTTTTGTCGGAACCGCTTCTAATAAAGTTCCGATATTATCAAATATATTGGAGTCTGTTTTTGGCACGGTTCGTTTCATTCTGGCTAGGTCCGCACGGAGCCAATCAAACTCATCCCGGACCTCATGAAACGCCTCTTCCGGAAGATTCAGTTTATCCGTATTATCTTTTATATAATTCCGAATATTACGGACGCCAAAATGCAATCTTGATGGAAACGCATCAAGTCTGAACCATCTTGCATCGGATGATTCCCAATTCAATTTTATTGTTGGGGTCCAACGGCGTTTTTCCTCAATCGGAACATCATAGACGAATGTCGTGTAGACAAAATCTTTATTTTTATATTGTATCTGATCAATCAGGTTAATTGATTGAGGCATCGAACCCAATTCTTCTACGGTCTCACGTTTGGCTCCCGTGAGGGGATCTTCACCCGGTTCAATCGCGCCACCCGAAACACCCCAGGTGTTGGGTTCATTCACGCCAGGTGAACGTAATAGCAAAAATGCTGTCTGGTCTTCTCGACAGACAAATAATAATCCAGCTCCGGCGGTTCCCCAAAATTCAGCCCATTTATGAATAAGATTTAAAACATTTCTATTTAACATTATTTGCCTGATATTTAGCCGTTGTTATGAATATCAGAATATCATCTTTTCCCTAAATACCAATAATACCCGGCCAGGTACAGCGCAGGCAGGTCAGCCCCGTCATGACAGCACGGTGCATTGATTATTGATTCAAATCTAACGAATCGTTTCCTGATATTCGACCCGGACTGCCCCGACCAGGATCGGCCCGCCACGAAACTCGTGAGAAGGTCGGATGAACCTTGTGGTTCCGCGATAACAAATTTTGACGAGTCGTCAGGATGCAGGAGGGGACTATAGGGGAGGAGGGTTATTCCCTGAGAAGATCAGAAGGATCGGTTAAGACTGATGATCAGCATGATCCGTTAGTCAGGATCAGTTGGTAAGCATGATCCAGATCGCGCGAGAGATTTTAATAAATAAGTTCTAATGATTTTATCAATAGCACATATAATTATATGGATCTGATGGACCCGCGTCTTGAATTAATCAACGGATCCGGGACTTTTTCCGATGGTAAAGTCCTCCGAACATTTGCCGGTAGAATACGGTACTGTGACTCTATTTTATCTAAAATTAAAGCAGGTTCGGCTAGAATTGTTTATGATTTTGATTCTACGAGCGTTTTAAAACTAGCTAAAAATGAAAAAGGTCTGTATCAAAACGACACCGAAGCAGATGGCTTGCTTCAAAGCAATTATAAAAATATCGTTGCGAATGTATTGGATTCAGACCCTCAAAACTGGTGGGTAAGATCCGAAAAAGCATTCAAAATAAATGAATCCGCATTCAAAACATTATCTGGATTTGAATTTAAAGAATTTTGTAATTACGTACGTAATAAATTTACCCTGTATAATCGTTCATCTTTGCCGGTTCAGGATCCTGAAAAATATCACAATGACCCGTGGGTTCAGTATATCATAGAGATGATGGTTAATTTTAATATGCCAGCCGGAGATATCTGTCGCATTAATTCATGGGGAAAAACCTCATCAGGCTCTTCCCCACGATTGGTTTTGTTAGATTATGGATTGACTCAGGATATTTTCGAAAGATTTTATCGCAAATAAATCATTTCCCTCCAAGATGAAGGGTTTGCGATGAAAGCGCTGCCGTGACGAAGAAAAACCCAACCGCAAACATTACCAATCCGATAGTCTGAAGTTTTCCGTAGGAACTCCTCACCACATACATCAGAACACCAACGATCACGAAAACCAACGGCCAAATAGCGAGTCCAGTCATATCCAGAGCCCTATCATGCCTGGGCTTCTTTTGGAAGATGATTTGCGCGGGGGCCTCCTTTTGGGGATACGCAATTAGGGGTTGATCGGAACGTCTGAGCCTGCTAGGATTGAGTCTTATGTCCAAAAACATTGATAATCAGGTCAAACAGAATATCTATAGAATTAGATCCGTAACTGATAAAGGCAATAAGTTATGGTGGAACGATACTAATAGTAGTTGGGACTTTTCACCTAAAAATGCATTCAGCACCGAATCATTATTTCAGGCAAGAAAAACACTGTATAACAATTTTTCTGAATTCAATTTATTGAAGATAAAGATCGTAAAATCACGAGTCAGACCTACATTGGAATCATTGGTTCGTTTTAATCAAACTGGAGACGATTTGTTTGTCGGAGGCGTGTTTATCACGTGTGGAATAGATCATGCGGAATTGCACAGAATGGCTGATAGATTGCGTTCGGCACTAAGCCCATACTTTAGATAGATTGCGTTCGGCACTAAGCCCATACTTTAAATATGTTTAGATATAAAACACAAAATCATGATTAATGATATTAATACTTTAATAATAAGTATGTTGGCCAGGATTTTTCGTTATGCCGTGTGGATCGGATGGATGACACGAATAACAAGGTAAAAACGAATATGGCAGAATGATTGAATCCTATTTGTAAAGTAGATGAGAATGGTACCAAATTTTTGTCTATAAACAATAATATTCATAGAACTGATGGTAGTAAAGAATGGTTTCTCTATGGAAAACGAATAATTTGTTCTGATAATGAAGAATTTATTCGTATCGTACGTATGATATATATTTTATAAATTTTTATTTAGTTTTTTCGGGGTCAAGATCTGCTCCGGTATAAACTTCTGGCTCCGGGCCTTCTGGTTTAATTCCAATATTTTGTTTATTTGTTCCGACTTCCTGGGAAAGTAGGTTTTGATCATGAAAAGCACTTTCGTAAGGAAAATAGTTCTTATGAACAAGATTCATCATATTCACGATAACGTTTCCCAGTGCCGCGTATGATTTGAATTGTCTGGGATTAAAATAAATGCCGCGTTCTTCCAAAATAACTGCGGCTTTTTTTACGTCAGCATCAAATTCTTTTGCCATGTTTCTAAAGAACATAACGTCACTTGGCGATATCGGGCTCTCTTCTGTATCCTGAATTTCAGGAACAAAATCATCATTGAACATCAGATTGCCACTTCCATCTATATAGTTGGTTTCTTGTGGCTTGTTTATATTATCTATAATTGTTAAAAGCTTTTTAATAAACTGTTCCATCCTGGGTAGAAACTTAATAAGCATTTTTAATTCTTCAATTTTATTTCGCCCCTGGCGAACTATTTCACTATTCATAGTGATTTGTTCATTTTGTTTTAATTGCTTTTCAGCATATTCAACATAATTAATTTCTTTTTCTAATTCAACCGATACCTCAGAACGATCTATCGGTATAAACGCGAGGGCTCTTGAAAGTCCTTGTCGAGCAGACGAAAATGCAGAGTTGAGTTCAGAGCTATCTGCTTTTCGCCGCGCTGCCGCCGCTTTCTCTTGAATTTTATTAACTCTGTTAAGAGCTATTAATCCCCTGATTTTTAAAAGTCTAACATCATGACTCATGCAGATATGTTGTAAAATGCCGAATCAACCTAGACTGATCCTGAATAACTTTGGCGCGAATTATATAGATTATTATGATCATCATTTTGATGCTCCGTACCGATTCCCATCGGCTCCGGTCTGGAAACGAAATAGCCGAGTCTTCCCGGATCGTGCGGAACAATTCCTCAGTCTGACAGAATCTGGCATCCTGACCCCTCCGTATGGTCAGGTCAGGGATATTGGCAAACTCATCCATAATATAAACCCGGAAACACTTTTAGTCGTGTATACGGACCAGTCATACCACCAAGGTTACGGCAAAATACTCATTCCTTACAGTCAAGCAATCTTGACATATCCAGATAATCTTTCGGTAAAATATTGTTACGCTGAACCGTATTATCTTGAAAAAGCCAGCCTGACCGGTCGTACCTACGAGTCTATAAGTCGAAGGTACCTGATGATCGGGAAGTCAGCCTGGGTACTGGAATACGCCAGTACTACGGATTGGCGTTCAAATGTTGGAGAAGTTGATATTGATGTCTCGGGAGAGTTGAAAGATCAGGAACTTTATTCTAAACTTATAGAATTGATGAAACGATATCGCAGTCCAATATTTGCAATCGATGTAGTGCCGAATCAGGGACAAACTTCTGTTGAATGGCTCGCGACGGATCTGAATCTTGCGCCGGGAATGCATAATGTTGGCATAAAAGAATTCGTAGGCCCGAAACAAGCATACCAATTGATTCTAGATTTTTATTATGAATTCTGTATTTAATAAAATATTACGTTATTTTTCATCCAATGTTTATTGGTGGTTGTAAATTTTAAAATTAAATTAATATTTGCATTTCTCATATTAATATCTACGCAGTCTGCATTGTTCGGGCTATATTTTGAATTTAAAGATCTCGTTAGAAATAATGAGGCACATAGAATATTTATAAACATATCTATAAATCATTACCCGCAAAGATGGATTCATAAGTTTTTTAACACAAAATGATTTGAAATATATCGTTAGTTTGTTTTATGAAAATGTGAATATTTTCGCTATAGTACCGGAATTTGATGCTGTGGTGTTTTCAAATCTTTACCGATATAGCAAGGATCAACGATTAAGAACCGATATAATTGATTTACTTTTATATTGTAGTGAGGGTTGCCCTGCCCTTCTTTTCATGACAATCGAAAAGACTGCCATGACTATACCGCCGAAAGACATAGTCAGGCGGATAGAATCATTATACCGTACAGATCGACAGTACGTCATGACTACATTAAAAATGTATCCTGAATTAATCAATCCTAAATTGATTAATTTGCTATGAATCTGGATTATAAATCTGAATTATGAAAACATTATCAGATTTCAAAAAACTGCGCCGTATATGCTGTATATGCGGCAAAAAATTAATGAGCGAATCAGCACAAACGTACCATCATGTTTATTGTTTAGGTAATCATTATTCATGTTTGATTCTTAGAAATATATCTTCACTTTATATTAAAAGTGAAAGTTTTAAACTAGTAGATACGAATGGTATTGAATTTATGGTTTTTATTTCTTATGAAGATCATTCAATCGTTATCTCTAAACGACATTTTAGTTTTTTTGATGTAGTGAACCGGCCGTTCGATCGTGTCGATATGGATGACGGTGTACTGCGGACCTCCGTCATCCAGGGCGTTATTAAAAAACTTAATATTTATTTTATGATGTAAAATATGAATGAATCTATGAATGAATCTATTATACATGACATGACTGGACTTTGGGGAATTATACTGGAAAAGAAATACTATACTACAAATAAAAAAGTAGAACTGTTACGATTAATTAAAAAATTATCATTACTATATAATACTGATAACCTTCCCGAGCAGTATAGTCAATCATTCATCAAAGCTATGTTTAGACTTGCCGGAACAGGCGATTTAAGTATAAGAAAAATATTGATTGAATCGATCGATATGATGAAACTGTTTAAAGATGGCCGTGGTATTCATCCAAACGCAACTATCGAAACATACGTGATATCTTTTAATATTATTTTTAATAATGCGGCTGGAAAGTTTCAATCATTATTATGATGCTTGGGATCGTAGGGAGCCGTAAGCGAGCTTCTCCGGAAGATAAACAATCTGTACAGGATTGTATTTCAGAATATCGTGATAAATACAGTGATCTCCGTATTATATCGGGAGGTTGTCCTGTCGGAGCTGATAACTTTGCAGAAGAAGCTGCAAAATATTTCGGCATACCAGTATTGATTATGTATCCGGTGCGTATACCGGAACCAAAGTCATATTCAGAGACGGTTGAACGGATGTATCGTAGAAGCCGTTTGATAGCCAGGGAGGCAACGATCGTCATGGGCTGGGTAAGTCTGGATCGAAAAGGAGGCACGGAATACACACTCAAGCATGCAGTTTCGTTTGAAAAAGAAACTTATGCTGTCCTGCCTGATTTTTCACGCGATCGGATGTTCTGATGTCGTTAAATAAAAATTTCATGGCCACTGATAAATGAAATCAGCTATTTGTAAAATACATACCAATGGTAACAAATTTTGGTACCAAGACGGTAAATTTCATAGAGAAGATGGGCCAGCTTGCGAATATACCGATGGTAGCAAATATTGGTTTCTAAATGGTAGGCGTCATAGAGAAGATGGGCCTGCTATTGAATATACCGATGGTACTAAAAAATGGTATCTTGATGGTGAACTTCATAGAGAAGATGGCCCAGCCGTTGAAATGTATAATGGCACTAAATGGTATCTTGACGGTGAACTTCATAGAGAAGATGGTCCGGCTGTTGAATATGCCGATGGCGATAAACATTGGTTTCTGAATGGAAACGAAATAAAATGCTCTGATAATGAAGAATTTATCCGTATTGTACCGATGATAGCAATTTTGTAAATATATTGTAACTGAAGTTATTATAATAATAC
>Ga0163155_10003312_pt1 | contig 17433 bp, 16 predicted proteins | sample OliLakLV19SP4G1_FD_148611 | JGI IMG/M metagenome (GOLD analysis project Ga0163155, IMG submission 148611) | Freshwater microbial mat bacterial communities from Lake Vanda, McMurdo Dry Valleys, Antarctica - Oligotrophic Lake LV.19.SP4.G1 | ecosystem: Environmental > Aquatic > Freshwater > Lake >... | reverse complement strand
GCCCCCGCCAAGCCTGAAAGCCCAAGCAGAAGCAAGGGGAGCGAACGTGAGACGGCGGAGAGAGAAACGCTGGATGTCTTGGCGCGCATGCGACATTGGTTGATCGCCATAGTAAAGCGTTTCATTTTTTCTCTGGTATCTCGGCGCGGGCCAGGAACGCACGGACCTCTTTGGCTGGAATAACGAATGAGATGTTTTCCAGGCCAGGGCCTACGAGCTTTGACGAAACCAGGCCAAGCCACTGGCCGTTTGCGTCCAATGCTGGACCGCCCGAATTGCCAGGCGACACGGCAGCATCGATCTGCAGCAACTCAAACTGACCGACTTCGCCCGCGATGCGCGTGCCGGAAACGACGCCTTCAGTCAGCGTCCAACCCAGGCCCACAGGATGCCCGATGACGAACACGGCGCTGCCGATCCGGGGCGTCCTGCTCGACATGACCATCTTGGCGGGAAACCACTTGATGTCGGCCTGATCGGCGCTCAGAAGAGCGAGATCGTGCGGCACTTCGCTGCGAAGGATGCTGGCGTGGAAGACGGTGCCATGGTTGGTTTCGACAGCGACTTCGCTGTCGGTGCCGACAACGTGGGCGTTGGTGACGATGCGACCTTGTCCAACAACCAGTCCCGTGCCGATTCCGGTGCTCGAACGAATTCGAACGACCGAGCCGCGATTTGTTTCATACAGCACACAGACGGGACAATCGTCTGGAGCCTTGACGACCATGTGAATGCCATCCGCGCTGCGATGCGCATCCGTGCTCACAAGGGTTGGACGGACTGCGTCCTTTGAAGATGCTGCGCACCCTGCGAGTCCGAGGCAAAGCGAGAGGACGGCACCCGGTCCCACACATGCTACTCCAGCAAGAAAGTTCAGGCTCTTGAGAATGCGAATGCTTGGCGTTAAGACTGATTGGCAGGTAAGCATTCATTATTATTGCCGGGGTCTATTCATGGTGTCGTGGATAAATCCAAGGGGCAACCTAACAGGCGAGAACCCGAAGTCTGTAGCAATTGCGGGCGGAGGTGTGAGTGCTGATGGCGGGAGACTACAGGTCATGGCTGGGCTGCGTGGATCATTGTGGATGGTGCTTGCGCTCTTCTTCACGCGCGATCCGAGTGCCCCCATACATACGACTTCCCTCTGCGATCCCTGTGTGAAATCCCAACTATTGGCAGAAATGGATCGACCGGGACGCCAGCCCCGATCCGTTCTAGAATGCTCCCTTGGTTGTTGGTCATCTTGGATTGAAATTCTCGCTGCATTCCCGCTTTGACACCACAAAAACGCTTCATACCAGGTAGTTTCTGCAACAGCATCCATGCTCGTGTTTAGGTCCGGTAGTCTTCGAAACGCCCGACTACTCATTGATGTTGTTCCTGTTGTTCATGCTTGACAAGGAAATCGCTCAGTGCCTACCGCCGTGATCAGTGATGTCCATGCCAATGCCGCGGCTCTCAAGGTTGTGCTCGCCGACATCGCTGCGCGGGGTCTCTCGCGGATCATTTGTCTCGGAGACACGGTGGGCTATGGCCCTGATCCTCTGGAATGCGTCGATCTCGTTCGCGAGCGCTGCGCCTGGTGCCTGATGGGCAACCACGACTACGGCGTGCTCTACGAACCAACCAACTTCAACCCCGCTGCGGAAATGGCAGCCTTCTGGACGCGGGATCAATTTGACCTTGAGCCCAACGATGCCCTTCGCGCCGAGCGGTACAAGTTTCTCAACCAACTCAAGGTGCGAGTGGCCGAACGCATCGGTCCCAACGGCGCTGAGCCGGCCTCCAACGGCAACGGCGCAGAGATTCCCGCCGACGGCCCGCGCGTTCCTCTCCTGGCTGTCCACGGCTCGCCCCGCAAGCCCATCAACGAATACATCTTTCCCGAAGACGCGACCAACAACGCCGACAAGATGGAAAGCATTTTTGATCGCATCCCGCAAATTTGCATGGTCGGGCACACACACGTCCCGGGTGTCTTCACCGATGAGCCGGACTTCTATCCGCCCACTGAACTGGGTGAGCATGGTTACAGTTTCCAGCCCGTCGAAAAGGCCGTGATCAATGTTGGCAGTGTCGGTCAGCCCCGGGACGGCGACCCGCGGGCCAGTTACGTCGTGCTGCATGCCGACCGAGTTGAGTTTGTGCGCCTTGCGTACGACGTCGAGAGCACTGCCAAGAAGATCAAGTCGATCCCGAAACTTCCAGAATACAACGCGGATCGCCTGTATGTTGGTCGGTGAACCGCAGGCATCAAGTATTCGATGTCAAGCATCATATCAATGATGTTTCCATCAACTGAAATATCTCGTGCGTGATGCCTAGCGGGTGATGTTTTGTGGCTGTGCTTTTTCCGCAAACCAGTGCTCGTGCATGAGGCGGATCAGGATCATCGCGAGGATGCAGCCAACCATGTTGCTGACCAGGTCCCAGCCGGTATTTTCAAAGCCGCCAACGTTGGTATGTGGCATGATGCGGGTGGCGATGAACTCAATCACTTCGTTGACGCCGCCGCAGCCCATGCCGATGAGGCCAGCGGCGAGCAGGGGGCCAAAGGTTGGCTTCAGCGCGTGCTTGCTCGCAACATAGATTCCCCGCCACGCAGCGAGAGAACTCATGAAGAAGCCCAGAGCATGTACGAACTGGTCGTAGCGTGGGAGCCAAGGTGCGAGGCGGACGTTGTAGAGAGAGTAATTGGTCATGCCGGTGTCGACGATTTCCTTGGGCACGCGGATCATGCCTCCGGCAAGGTGCAGGATGAGCCAGACCATCAGGCCCCAGAGGACAAAGAGCGGCAGGCGGACCCGCCGGTCCAGGATGAGAATGCCGAGCATGATGGCGATGAGGGTGGAGCCGTAGTAGAGGAACTCGAAGTTCCGCTGCACGATGGCTAGACCCATGCCGCCAAGGACGAAGAGCGAGGCAAGGGCGATGAGGATTTTGCGCTGGCGGTCCATTTGGGAGGAGACGCAAGGGGCGTGCCATGGTGGGAGTTCGGCATTCGTGGTTCGGTATTCGTGATTTGGTGTTTGGGTTTGTGATTGGTGTTTGCCCACGTTTGCGATGAATGCCCGGCCGCGAATGGCGAATGCTGCTCTGTCCAACACTCTTCCGTCCCGGCAGTCCAATATGCTCGTAGGATTCATCAATGTCCCACTACGACACGTACACGTCTCCGCTTGCCAGTCGCAACGCCAGTGAGGCGATGCTGCGGCTCTGGTCGCCCCGTCACAAGTTCAATATGTGGCGGCGGATATGGCTGGCCGTGGCGGAGGCGCAGCATGAACTGACAAGTGGACCTTCGGTAAGTGGTACGGGCGGCGACGGCTATGCCACCCAGGGCCAGCCGCTGGTCAGCAAAGAACAAGTCGAAGAACTTCGAGCGGTCGTGAATCGCTCCGGCGGCATCAGGGATGAGGAAATCGAACTAGCGGAGCAGTACGAGCGGGAGTTGCGGCATGACGTGATGGCGCATGTACACACGCTTGGGGACTCGTGCCCGAAGGCGAAGGGGATTATTCATCTGGGGATGACGAGTCAGGATGTGGTGTGCAACGCGGATCTGAACATTCTGTTCGCGACGCTGCGACTCATCGAGGCCAAGACAGTCCGGGTTGTTGACGCGTATGCCACGTGTGCGCAGCGTTACGCGAGGGTGCCCGCACTTGGATTCACCCATTATCAACCCGCACAGCCCGTGACAGTTGGTCGGCGTTGCGCGTTGTGGGCACACGACCTACTCCTGACTCAAGCGCGCATCAATACAACAATCTCATCCCTGCGGCTTCGCGGTCTTCGTGGCGCAACTGGAACGCAGGCTTCGTTTGATGCGCTGCTGGGCAAGAAGTTGGAATCAGGCCCAAGTGCTTTCGAGCACAAGGCGATGCAACGATTGTGGGCGGATCCGCTGCTTGAGCGTGCGTATGAAGTGACTGGCCAAACCTACCCGCGTGTTGTAGATACTTTTATTCTCGCCGATCTCGCATCGGTTGCCGCGGTCCTTCACAAGATCGCCACCGACATCCGCCTGCTCTGCAACCGAAAAGAACTAGACGAGCCTTTCGAAACCAGGCAAGTCGGCTCTTCGGCGATGCCTTACAAACGCAATCCGATGCGATGCGAGCGGATTTGCGGCTTGGCGCGGTTTGTGATGAACCTTGTCGGCAACGCCTATGACACCGCCGCGACGCAGTGGCTGGAGCGCACGCTGGATGACTCCTCGAATCGACGACTGAGCCTCCCCGAGGCGTTTCTTGCGTTGGACGGTGCGCTCGACATCATGCACAACGTTGCGAGTGGATTGATTGTGCACGAAGCTATGGTCCGCAAGAATCTGATGGCGGAGTTGCCATTTATGGCGACGGAAAATATACTGATGGAGTGTGTGAAGTTGTATGTTGGATTTGCAATTGGTGTACAACAGGATAGTGCTGTGGGTACCCCCTCGCTCCGCGAGGGGAACATGTTGCAAGGGCAAGTTAGCGGGAAGGAAAAGCTCCCCTCGCGGAGCGAGGGGGTACCCAAGGGAGTACCCATGGAAGTACTCGGAGGCGGCGATCGCCAGGTGTATCACGAACTGATCCGGCAACACGCGCAAGCCGCTGGCATGAGAGTCAAGCAGGAAGGGCTCGACAACGACCTGCTCGAACGGCTCAAGGCCGACAAGCACTTCTGGAGCATCAAGCGAGGCGGACCTTTGCGCGAGGAACTGGACTGGGAGGGCGTGATGGATCCGATGAAGTACATTGGCCGCAGCATTGAACAGACGGAGCGATTCATCAAGGACGTGGTGAATCCGCTGCGCGAGCAGCATAAGGACGAGTTGGCGAATCTTGAAGAGAGCGCACCCAAGGTGTGATGCGCGAACGTGACGATGTGCAGTTTGTCGGTTTGTCTGAACAGAATGCGGACACGCTGGGAGCGATCAATGAGCAAGGCTGGTTTCAAGTTTGGCGATCACACGTTCCTTGATCCCGCAGAGACCGGACCGATGTCGCGGTTCTCGGCGAAGAAGCGGCAGATTCTGGGCGCGCCCTGCCCTTCGTATCTCGACGGTATTGTGCGGGAAGCAACCAAAAATTCACCAGCAGCCAAGGACCTCTTCGAGGGCAAGTTCTGTGGCCACGACGAGCCCACGATGACGATCTTTGACATCGTGATCGATGGCAAGGACCAGATCGATATTACCGGATTTGCCGACGAAGAAACCGAGGAAGGTGGCAACCTCATGGTCTTCCTCGCAAGGGCCTCGGGCAGCAAGGGCGATTGGCGCGTCCTGTTCCGGCGCGAGTGGGAGGAGAACCAGGCGACGCTCGAGGGCATCGAGCCTGAGTTTCTCAGTGACGAAGAAGTCGCCGAACTCGAGCCGGACATCGTGACCGTACGGGTCGCGGTCGGCTTTGAGTATCCCTGCGATGCGCAATCTCGCGACGAGGTCTCTTGGATCACGATCGATATCTTGGATCCTGAGACCAACCAGCCAGCCTGTGTGGTCAATGCTGAGTTAGTGTGAAGCGTCGCCCGTCTTGACCCGTATTGGCCCGTCGTTGCCCAAAGTGGGCCACTCCTCAGCACAAGTTTTTGCTGGTCTCACGCGTGTGGTTGTGCGGACTGAATCGCCTGGGGGAGTCACTCCTGCAATCAATTCCCCCGATCAACTTGCCAACCGCTTGCAGGCGTGCATGTTGTAGCCATGCGTCGGGCACTGCTTTGCATCACATCCCGCAAAAAAGCCAGCGATGGGCCAGGGCGGTCGGTTCGTGTCTTGATCGATCGTTCTGGCGTGGTCTTTGAGCCGCCCGAATCCTGGCTTCGACGCATCATCAACTCCATCCACGTACTGGATCCGCACCGAGATGCAACCGGAGTCGAAACGCTCGTCTCATGGGCATATCCCATGCACCTGACCAAGGCCCGGCGTGGTCACTTGTGGCGAGTGTTGCAACAACTGCGAACCGACATGCAAGTATCCGTTCGAGGCCGCACTCGCCTTGCGGTGCGACTGCTGCTGGGATTGTCGGTTGCCGCTTATGGTGGATTGATGGTCATGCCATCGGCTCAGCACGATGCTGCGCTGGGTGCGGTGCTGTCGGTTGCGGGCCTGTTCCTAGGCCTTGCAGCCTTGACTCTGCCGCGCGTGCTGCAGCCCTGCTGGCAGGAGCGTCGCAGAATTATTCTGGGGCATGGCCGCTGCCCTTGCTGCCTCGCAGAAGTCTGCCTGAAGAATCAGCGTGCTGGGGTTGTAACCTGCGACACTTGTTCGAGCACGTGGGCGGCCTGGGAATTGCCCGACCCAGGTGTTTCGACGGCCGTGTCGCGCTGCGCAGCGTGCGCGTATGACACACATGCGACTGCGGGAGCGTGTCCTGAGTGTGGCAGCGGACAGCCATCGCGTCGGGTCGCGTAGCAGTTCTACTGTCGCCCATGGCCATGCTCGATTCCATCACCGCGGGCGAAAGTCATGGCCCCGGTCTCGTCGTCACCACTTCCGGCATTCCTGCGGGTCTGCCTGTTGATATCGACTTTATCAACGCCGAGCTCGCCCGTCGCCAAGGTGGCTACGGGCGAGGCGGTCGCATGGGCATCGAGGACGACAAGGTCGAGGTGCTGACGGGTGTGCGTCGCGGCCTCGCGACCGGTGCGCCGATTGTCTTCCTCATCCGCAACAAAGATTCTCGTCTTGATGACCTGAAGAAAACTCCGCCCATTCACCGGCCCCGCCCCGGGCACGCGGACCTTGCGGGCAGCATCAAGTGGCTCACGACGGATTGTCGCGACACGCTCGAACGAGCAAGCGCGCGCGAGACCGCCGCACGCGTGGCTGCCGGAGCTCTCGCACGATGTTTCCTCAGAGAGTTCGGGATCGAGAGTTTCGGCCTTGTTCGCTCGATTTTCTCCTCGGCAACCAACGCAATCATCACGAGCGAGAACTGGCAGCAGATGAAGACACTTCGAGATGCGAGCGAAACCTACTGCCCCGATCCTGGCGCAACACTGGAACAGCACCAGCTGATCCGCAATGCCAAACTCTCTAAAGATACCGTTGGCGGCATGGTTGAGTGTCATGTTTTCAACCTGCCGATCGGCATTGGCAGCAGCATGGATTGGCGCGACAAGTTGGATGCCAGGCTGGCCTACGCCGTCATGGGCATACAGGCGTTCAAAGGCGTTGAAATAGGCCTCGGATTTGAAGCCACCAAGCGCATGGGAAGCGCTGTACATGATCCCATTCGCTATGACCCTGCGCAGCGCGACACCAACACGCTTGGCTTCATACGCGACACCAACAACGCTGGGGGCACCGAAGGCGGCATGACCAATGGTCAGCCCGTTGTTGTGCGTGCCGCGATGAAGCCGATCTCGACGATCCTCAAGGGACTGCCCAGCGTTGACCTCAATACCAAAGAGGCTCAGCAGAGCCAGTACGAGCGAAGCGACATCTGCGCTGTCTCTGCGGCCAGCGTAGTGCTGGAAAATGTGGTTGCCTTCGAGGTTGCGCGTGCTATGCGAGTCAAGTTTGGTGGGGACTCGATGCCAGAGGTGCGTGCCCAGGCACACGCATACCTCAAACTCGCCAGACTCCTCCCCCTGGACCCGCCAACCTCGACCCTCGCGTAGTGCCAGTGCAAACATGTAGCCCGATGGTCAGGGTGCGCTTGAATTCACGAGTTGCATCAGCCTTTAGTCATCATCCCACCAAACCCACATTCTACTGCGGTTTCCCCAAGTGCCGAATGAAAAACTCCGCCATACGGACGTTGATCGCCTTGACCAACGCTGGCTGTGTCACCATGTGCGTCTGACCTGAGAGTGGCATGAACTCATAGGAATTTCCCGCTCGTGTCAGCGCATCCGCCATCTTGATGCTGTGCGTGAAGTACACGTTATCATCCGCAGTGCCATGAATAATCAGCAGCGGCACCGAGAGGTCTTTGCAGTATGTCAGCACGTTGCTCGCGTCATAGCCCACCTGATTGCCAGCGATGCCATCGGACAACTGCTCTTTCGGAACCGGCATGCCCAGGTACCGCTCCGTGTAATGGGTGTCATAGTCGCGCCAATCCGTGACCGGCGCACCGGCAATGCCAGCCTTGAAGACATCGGGCCGACGCATCGTGGCCATCGCGGCGAAGTAGCCACCATAACTCCAACCCGATACCCCAACACGATTGCGATCCATTTCCGGAAACTTATCACAGAGCGCGAGGATCGCATTGCATTGATCCTGGAGCGATACCTCGATCATGTCATTCTTGATCGCTCGCTCCCAAGCCCGCCCGCGCCGTGGCGTGCCTCGCCCATCAATGGTGACAACGATAAACCCCTGATCCGCGAACCACTGATGCAGCAGATATGCCCGACGATTTGCATTGACGGTGTTGACGCCTGGGCCGGTATAGGCGAAGTTCAAAACCGGGTACTTCTTCGAGGGATCAAAATCAAGCGGGCGAATGATCGCGGCGTGAATTGCAGTTGCTGAAACTGAAATTGCAGAAGCCAGGTCGACCTTGGCGAACTCCAAGCGGTGCGAAAGAGGTGGAACCTCGCTCTTGTCTTGAAGTGTGCCGATGACCTTGTCCTGTTGCATGACCTCCCATCGCGGGTTCTGATCGATGGAAGAGACGGTGCGAATCCAGATTGAGAGGCTCTTGTCGATGATCGCGCCGACCTGCGACGACTCGCCAAAGCAACCCGGCTCGCGGGGCTCTGCATTGCTTGCAGCGATCGGTACTGCGATCACGGACAATCCAGGATTGTGGAACGCATCAGATAAGTAGACCTCGCCCGCCACCTCGTCGACACCCAGAATACCAGTCAATGCGAAGGCATTCCGTAGTATGGTGCGCTCGCGCTGCCCGGTTGGGCTGCGATGTTCAAGTGTCCAACGTGTAACTTGCATGCCATCGGTGGGGCTGCTCTCGGGCTGCTCAGTCATCCATAGAAACGATCCGTCCTTCAAGAAAATTGGCACATCATCCTGAATGTTGATCCACGTCTCATCCCGCTCACGCAGCAATTCCCGCGCTGCTCCTGTCTTGGCATCCACCGCGTACAGTACCTGCTCGGTCTGTGTCCGATTTTGCACAAGTACCGTCATTGGCCCGTGCTTTTCCCATACCACTTTGGCCAGATACGGATACTTTTTCCAATCGATCTGAACTTGCACAGGTTCGTGAAACTCGGTTGCATCTGTGGAATTGGTGCGACGATGCACCGCACCCACCCACAGCGACACATCCGCGTTCTTGGTTCCCGCGCGCGGGTAGGGCCATGACTGCGCGGGCTTTGCCGGGTCCGAGGCATCGGCTATCGTGAAAGTCTCAATGCCCGACGTATCCGTCCGCTGAAACGCGATCTGCGTGCTATCGGGGCTCCACCAGAATCCGTGCCTGCGCCCCATTTCTTCCTGGGCCACAAACTCCGCCTCGCCATGCGAGATCGTGCCGCCCGCCCCGCGAGTCAGTTGGGATTGGGTACCGCTCGCGATGTCTGAGACATAAATCTCGCCATCCCGCACTGCGGCAAGCAACGTGCCATCGGGAGAAAACTGCGGATCAATCGGCGATCCGGCCTCGCTCTTGAGTTCGAGTATGTCTTGTGCCCCGCCGACTGCGCTCGCATAGTCCACAATGAATAGTCGCCCGCTCAGCGGCACGAGCAGTCGCTTGCCGTCATCAGACAACTGATAACTTGCAATGCCACGGCTGCTCATGCGCATCCGCTCGCGCCGTGCCAGTTCTTCTGTAGTGAGTTGTTCGTCCTTGCCCCCAAGCAGTTGCTCCGCCGAAAGCAGTAGTTTTTCCTGCTTGGTCGAGACGTCGAACATCCAGAGATCCTGCCGAAAACTGCGACCATTTTCCGAGCGGAGAAAGAGCACCGCAGCCGCGTCGGGCGTGATGGAGATCGCAGCGGGCTGTCCGAGTCGAAACCGATTGGTGGCTGCAAACTGCTCGAGGAACTCCACGTTGCGCAGTGAGGGGGCTGGCTGCGCGAGCGCGGGATACGCAACCAAGAAACTGATGATGAGACCAACGATGAGTGCAACGCTCTGGGTCATGGGGTGGCCAAGCGACTGGTCAGAATGGTATTGTAGATTCACACGCGTTGGTGGTGAGAGGAGTTCAGCCATGTCGCAGAGTAGACCAAGCCCACCTAGACCCACAAGTGCGCAGAAACAAGGTGCATCGGACCCTGCCCAACCGGCGAAGGGATGTCTATGAACTTGCGAGGTCTTGTTATCAATGTGTCCCCCGTGCCTGCGGTCTTGGTCTGGCTGTGTCTTGTGGGCTGCCAAGCCGACACTACCAACGATGCTCTCACCCACGACGTTCCTACGAGCAACATCCGAGCCAGCGACGGCGAAGTAGCGGTCCCGCTGGAAGATTCAGCAACCAACGCAGTCGCGTCCGCACCTGTCCAGACCACGTTGGACAACTCGTCGACGGTTATTGCTTTACCCGCTGCTGGAGAGACCATCCGTCTTGCGGGTGATGCTTTGATCATCGCCCAACCAGTCCGCGTCAAACGCAAGCAGGAGGTCAGCACCTTCTACCGCTGCGGCGAGTATGTTGTCAACGAAAATCTGCCCGTGGGATATCCCGCGCCAACGCCCCCAGGCGTGATCGAACTCAAAGGCTATCCCTCGGTGCGCCGTGCGGAGTATCGTGGCGGCAAGGGCCCCAACGAAAGCGCGGCCAATCGCGGCTTCTGGCCGCTCTTCATGCACATCCAACGCCGAGACATCGCCATGACTAGTCCGGTTGAGATGGATTATCGCGGCATGCAGATTCCCGATGGCGAACCGACGACGAATGCAAACCAATCTTCCACATCCGATGCAACCTGGACTATGTCCTTCCTGTACCGCAATCCCGAACTTGGCCCGGTAGGTGAAGATGGAAAGGTCCTTGTGCTCGATGCACAGCCTGTCACCGTGATCGCCGTGGGCATGACCGGCTCTCCCTCACGCCGAGTCGTCGAAGAAGGCACGACCAAGCTCCGCGAGTTTTTGGCAACACAAACAACCTGGGAAGCCGCGGGCGACGTGCGCGGTCTGTTCTACAACGGCCCGGATGTCTCAGAAAACCGGAAGTGGTCGGAGATTCAAGTTCCGGTCAAGCCTCGTCGGGACTAACCGCGAAGACTGGACGCTGATCTTCATATCAAACCCGCGGCATGAGTTATTGCGCGTACGCTCAATCTTTGATGCACAACGTCGAACTCAAGGCAGAGTTACGCGATCTTGCCCTCGCCCGCGGCATATGCAAGGCCCTGGGTGCGACATATATCCATCAGTTCGGACAGGTCGATACTTACTACCGGATTCCCCAAGGCCGGCTGAAGCGTCGCGAAACCGAAGGTGAGCCGATCGAGTACATCTTCTATGAACGCCCCAATCGAGCCGCACCCAAACTCAGCAACTTCACCATTTTTTCCGCCGAGCAGGCTCTCGAACGCTACGGCCAGCAACCCCTGCCGATCTTCGTCGTGGTGCGTAAGCACCGCGAGTTGTGGATGGCGGGCAACGTGCGAATTCACCTTGATTCAGTCGCGCGACTGGGCACGTTCATTGAGTTTGAATCACTGGTCTCACGCGATCACAGCGTTGCCTGCGGGCACGAAGCCCTGGCCCAACTCCGCAAGGACTTTGGCCCAGTCATGGGCGAACTGATCGACTGCAGTTACGCCGACTTACTCGAACGCGAGTTTGGCGAGCATGTCCAAACCGGCCCCGCCGCCCTGCCGCCCGGCCATCGCCCCGGCCCCGCGCCAGGCCTCCACCCCGGGTCCGAAGGTTGATCGAGTGCGAGCGACGCTGTCGCAGAAGGTTGTCAGCGAGTGGGGCTTTGCCGGTCGGTTCAAAGTCCTTTAATCACTCTCACTCACGACTTGCACGCGCGATCTCTCCTGAACGCGATCTATCTCCAACTCACTTCATCGACTCCAAACTACCAATCGCTGCGTCGAGCGTCAGCAACGTCATCACTGATGCTTCCAAACTCTGCCGATTGTCCCATGGCGCATTGCGCACGCCCCACATCGCCTTCTCGGGCCTGGGCGTGTTCCACAAGCACGCCTCGTCCATCGTGAGTTGACGCAGGAACCGCAGGCTGGTCGCAAGCCGCACCACCTCGTTCATCCGCTCTTGCGGAGGAGTGAAACGAGCATCGCCCAGCATGCACGCAAGAAACGAAATCGGTCGGGCAGTCTGCCACCCCAGCGACCGACGCGCATCGACGCCCGTGCCAAAGAGCAGGGCTCCCTCTAGGTCCCTTCCCTCCGCGATTGCAACCTCTCCGGCTATCTGCCGCTGCCACAAAAGCGAGCGCATCTCGCGCAGCACCGCAGCCCCAGCCACCTCCGTGCTATCACCCAATTCTGCGGCTGACAGTCCAAGCCAGGGCATATGCGTGACCAACGCACCGGGCTGTCCCGACGCGAGCAGTTGCTCCACCGTGCGCCGGGCCAGCATCCCCTCGCTCGTGCTGCGCCAGTTGTCTCCGAGCGTGCTCGCGTATCGCACCATTGCCAGAGCGATAAGGGCACGAGCCGATTCTGGTACTTCCTTGGTCCATGTGCCATCGGGCCTGTGCGCCTGCGATGCCACTTGGAAGCAGTTGAAGAAGAGCGTGGGCCACTGCTTGAGCAGCATCTCGCGATCCTCTGCTTCCAACGCCAGGCTCGCAAGCAACAGACTTGCGTTGGCAACATGATCCACGCGCTGCTCACCGATTGGCCCTCCGATCGGCTCATTCTCGATCAAATCCCGCACTAGCCCCGCCGCAACGTGCGAGTCTGATGAAGCCAGCGCGTATGCCAGCAGCAGCGCCTGCGAGCGGCTTGCCTCGTCCAGCACACGATCAAGCACCGGCGCGTAGGTCGCATCAACCACCAGCCAGTGTCGCTCTCCCTCGCGAATCTCGCGCACTCGGGAGCGCAGATGCGCGCGCAGTTTCTCCCGCCAATCTTGCATCGATGCCAGCGTGATCGCTGAGCCGGGCACAAGCGCCCCGCCCCGCGTCAACGTCACTGGCGCGCCCCCCTTCGAGAGTTCAACAGCATGCTCCACGCGAAATCGCTCGAACTTCCATCCTGCCTTGATGAGATCACCGACTTCTTTGCCCGGCACCCCAGGCATCGCTGCCGCAGGATCATTGACTGCTTCGCTGATGGCACTCAGCAGCGCCTGCGCGGGCGTTTGCCCGCCACCACTGGAGCCAGCCCGAGATGTCATCTCGCTGGGAAATATGGCGATAGCACTTCCATTGGGAGGCGTGACAATGAGACCCTCAAGCCCCGACCGCACATCCCAGTCAACTGCGGCAAAGGTGGTGAGTTCGAGTGAAGTGGCTGGTTGTGCAAGTTCAAGACTGACCAGAGCATTCTCAACGACCTGGGCCTGGGCCTGTCGTTGCAGCGAATCACCAGCCAATGGCAATGCCGACAGCGCATCTTCGCGAGCCGCGGCCAGCGCTTTGTGCCAATCACCACGAGTTGCACGCCCGATCGTGCGGCCCTGCGAGAGCAGTTGCAGATGTATGCGCGGGGCGTCGGAGGCGGCGATGGGGTCCTCCGCGTCGGCTTTTGTTGAATTGCGTAGCAGTTGCAGAACCTGGCTCGCACTCATGGGCGGTGGCGAAGAGTGATGATTGTCTTGATGTGAAGACTGGGTCTGCGCAGACCCTGTCTTGGCTATGAAAACCACGAGCATGCACAGCAGCACATGGCAGGGTCGGGAAAAGGTGTATCTGCGTGGTCGAGGCTGTAGGGGCATGCTTGGTCCTAGAAGCAAAGGCTTCATGATGCAGCGAATTGTGGACGTGGCTGCAGAGTGAAAGCCATGGGCAGTCGCTGCGTCGTCTTGCGAACCACGCTCCCAGTTCGTGCAACGCCTGAGATTGTTGCCACGATGGAACGTGTCGTTGTTCGAACGCCACGGCACGTCAGGCGCGGCACACGAATTATTCGTCCTAGAACATGATAACCGCATTCTCGCGCTTGGAGAACGGGCATGGTCGTGGTAAACTCTTCTGTTGTTCTTGGCTTGTGGGTTTGGCATGCGAGTTGAACTATGAAGAGTGTCGGCACCAGTTTGGAGCCGGTCGTGTTGGAAGAGGAGACTCCCATGTTGGGAGCAGCCCAGCCAGCCAACCCAGCGATCACCCTTGCAACAGAACTGCAAGGTGTCGTCGGGACAATTCAAGACGAGGCATTTATGTCCCTGCTCATGGCAATCAACGATACCCGCAAGCGAGTAATCATCCTCTCATTGCTGAGTTTCCTCGCGATGTGCTGAAGAAACTGAGCGAGCGAGCGAGCGGCCAGGTGGCCAGGTGGCCATGTCGTGAGTGGTGAGTGGCGGTGGGGGCAAAGGGCAGGCTTCACCCCGGCACCTTGGCTCGTACTGCTTTCAAGGCTTCCACGATAAATATACCGGCGAGGCCCAGCAGCAAGGTCGCGGCGATCGCATTGACGACGAGCGGCGACCATGTCCACCCGCTTTGAACAACCTCCCGAGCGCCCGCGAAGAGTTGCAGCAACAACGCACAGACCGTGATAGTCAGCACAAAGGCCATCGGCAGAGCAACATACCAGCAGCGTTTGCCGCTGCGTCGCAGCCAGACTGTAATGCCCAGCAGCGTCAGTGCTGCCAGCAATTGGTTGCTGCTTCCAAAGAGCGTCCAGAACAGCTGCCAAGCAGGCACCGAGCCTGACTTCTGGGAGGCCGGACCCAGCAGCAGCAGCAGCGGGATCGCCACCGTGACCAACGATGCCAGCATCCCCATCGCGCGGCTCTTGACTCCTGTCAGTTCGGTCAGCAGATATCGACCCAGGCGAGCCGAAACGTCGAGCGTGTCAAAGACAAAGGTGCTGAAAGCCATCGCACCAAAGGTCGCCGCGACCGTGAAGACCGGTGATCGCATCCACGTCCCATCCTGCAGGCTGGCTCGGTCAAAGAAACTGGTCAGGTACATCGCCAGGCCATCTCCATACAGCACGCCCGGAGCACGCCCACTGGATTGATCCTTCGAGACGATCATGATCGTGCTCAGCGCGACGACCGCGACCAAGCCCTCCAGCAGCATGGCCCCAAACCCGATCGCCTTGCAGTGCGATTCCTTGGCAATTTGCTTGCTGGTCGTGCCGCCACAGATCAGACCATGGAACCCCGAGCAGGCGCCGCACGCGATCGTGACAAACAGTAAAGGAAAGATCAGGCCGGTCATCGCTGGCGATCCTTCTCCGCCCGCGAAAAACGCGCTGTAACTCGCGGGCGATTCGAAGGCAGGACGCTTCACTTCAAAGCCGCCAAACAAAATACCCAGCACGCCCACCCCGCAGGCAATGTAGAGCATCCACCCGCCCAGATATCCACGAGGCTGCTGCAGCAGCCACACGGGCAGCAGCGATGCGACAAAGCAGTACGCGAGAATCGCACCATACCACAAGCGAATATCGGCGATGTTGAGGATGCCTGGGAACTGGCTGCCCACATAGACACACCCCAGCGTGGCGGGCACAAAGACCACGGTGTATAGCCACGAAGGCAACTTTCGAGAGAGCGCGGTCCAGCGTTGCAGCGTGCCCATCAACAGCGCAAGCGAGAGGTACAGCACGCTCGCCAGCGCAACGCTCCCGCCTTTGTTGATCGTCTCAGGACGCGCCAGCAATTCATCCGACAAGCCTCGGAATGTCTGGGCCGTCACATCGGTGAAGGCGATGATCACATACAGCAGCGCGATGTAGATGAACGCCGTCAGGACGATCCATGCCCGCTTGCCCAGATGTTCACGCGCGACTTGTGCGACCGAACTGGCTCCATGGCGAATCGAAGCCACCAACGCTGAAAAATCGTGAACCGCCCCAATGAAAATCACCCCGAAGATGATCCACAATAAACTTGGGCCCCATCCAAAAACACTGCACGCGGCAATCGGACCGACAATCGGCCCCGCCGCCGCGATGGCGGAGAAGTGCTGACCGAGCAAGTAAAATGGACGCGTGGGGATGAAGTCCACGCCGTCCTGCCTGGTCACTGCGGGCGTTGCTTGCTTGTCATCGAGGTTGAATTGGCGTGCGACGAACGAGCCGTACACGAAGTAGCCCAGGGTGAGGAGCGCCATCACGCAGACAGCGAGCAAGACGAGCATTGCTCAGCGTAGCGAAGACAGGGCAGCGAAGCCAAGAAGCCAAAGAAACCTGGAATCCTTACCGTCACGATGGCAATATATTGCTATTCCGGCAGGACATGAATCGCCCCAGGCGGCAGATGGGTTGCATCCGAAGTCAGCAGCAGCACGGTCGAAAGTAATTCCGCCAGCGTGGCTTCGCCCAACTCCCACATAGCCCGATGTTCAGCGCAAGCACCCAGCGGAATGACAACGCACGCAGCCACGCTTGCTCTAGGTGTGTTTCCACGCGGATCGACAAGGTGGCTCCTGTACAAGGTGGAAGAAACGCTGCATTGAGCATTCTCAAGGTTGAATCGCCGGGGTGGTCCATCAGCCCGCAATCGCACGCCTATGGACCAGGAGCCAATGGCCAGAATGCTGCTGGTGCCGCCGTGCAGCAGTGCGCGTGGTATGCGATGTTCCCGCAAGATCGCGCACGCGCCATCAAGCGCCAATCCCTTGCCCACGCAGCCCAGATCAAGCGATTGGCCAGCCCTCGAAAGTTGTGCGCCCTGCTGTTGAAGTTCGATCACATCATCCGCCCCGTCTGTGCGTGACTGCCAACACAGATCAAACGCACCGCGCGTGCCTTTGCGAAGTTGTTCCGCATATGCAAGCACGCTCCGAATTCGCGGATCAATCGGTAGCAATCGCCCTGTCCCTGCCCGACGCATCAGTTCACAGACCGTGCTCGTCGGCTCATACGCCGAGAGGGCTGCGTGCCACCACTGAATCTCCTCGATGATCGCCTCGCCAACCGCACGCAGTTGGGAATTGTTGATCTCGGCCACGTCGAGCACTAACTCGAACCGCGTTCCCATGGCCTGCGTTGCGAGGTGAAGTGGAGAGGACATGAGCGGAAGGTAGTGCAGGCATGCACGATTCGCAGAGAGCGCAGGAGACCCTGCGACCTCGCGTGAGCGTGGCTCGCTTCGTGAATCCCGCCGGGCTGGGAAGGGGGGGATGGAGTGGCCCGGCGGGTGCGAGTTGTCACGATCACGGCACAAGGGCGCGCGTTGGCCTTGGATCATCGCCATGATGTATCCTCGCCCAACGCTGGGCCTCCTGCGCTCTCTGCGAATGGTGCATGCAGACTCCGACCAAACGTCCACGCGACTGCTTCCACGCAGTTGGTTCTACGTTGTCGAAACGTCGCGATGGCTTGCGGGCACATCGCGACGCGAGAGATGACCAGGGAACGGGGCGGCGTGAGAGTCGGATCGGGGGCTTGTGTACAACCCGTCTTCCTCACAACGACCGC
>Ga0163155_10003306_pt1 | contig 17465 bp, 15 predicted proteins | sample OliLakLV19SP4G1_FD_148611 | JGI IMG/M metagenome (GOLD analysis project Ga0163155, IMG submission 148611) | Freshwater microbial mat bacterial communities from Lake Vanda, McMurdo Dry Valleys, Antarctica - Oligotrophic Lake LV.19.SP4.G1 | ecosystem: Environmental > Aquatic > Freshwater > Lake >... | reverse complement strand
ACTACTGACAAAAAGTAAAATATACAACAGCGATTCGGCTGCCTACGGTGATGCACCCAATACAAATTTAAGTGTCATCACGCTGGCTCATCCAGGCACACTCCCTAAGCTAAATAAACGAGCGGCAGAATTTGCCATGAAGATGGGATTAGCGTGTAACTCCGAGATTTCTCGTTGGCAAATTTTTGATCGTAAGAATTATTTTTATCCTGATCTACCAAAAGGATACCAGCTTACACAAGATCGAACACCAATTTGTGTTGGTGGTTTTATCACAATCACTACAAAAGCGGGCGACTCGAATATTCCATTGAATCGCATTCATATCGAAGAAGATGCAGGTAAATCAATTCACTTGGATGGTGAGACTGATACGCTCGTAGATTTTAATCGGTCTGGAGTGCCATTGATTGAAATTGTTACCGAGCCGGCACTTCGTAGTTCTGAAGAAGCTTATGCATTACTGACTGAAATCAGAAAATTAGTTCGCTATCTCGAAATCTGCGATGGCAATATGGAAGAAGGCTCCATGCGCTGTGATGCGAATGTTTCACTCATGTTGAAAGATGCAAAAGAGTATGGAAAGAAAGTGGAGATCAAGAACATGAACTCTATTCGTAACGTGCAGCGCGCAATTGATCATGAAGCAGAACGTCAGTTTGCAATCTTGGAAAAGGGCGAGGCTGTTATTTCTGAAACGCGCACGTTCGATGCAAACACCGGACTAACGCACAGCATGCGAACTAAGGAAGAGTTAAATGACTATCGCTACTTTCCGGATCCGGATTTAAGTCCAATGGAAGTTTCGGAAACCTGGTTGCAAGAAGTAATCAATTCAATGCCTCCATTGCCTCGCGCTTTGCAACAGAAATTTATCTCCGTTTATAATCTTCCGGCTTACGATGCGCAAGTGCTTACGGATTCAAAGGAGATGGCCTTGTACTTTGAGGAAGTCTGTAAGCATACAACCAATTTTAAGGCAGCTTCAAACTGGATGATGGGGCCGGTGAAATCCTGGCTGAATGATTCCAATCTATTGGCTAATCAATTGCCAATATCCCCGGCTGTGTTAGCACAGATAATTACGCTTATCGATGAAGGCAAACTGAATTTTGCTGTTGCCTCACAAAAACTGTTTCCTGAGTTATTGCAGAACCCGTTAAAGTCACCTTTAGAGATTGCTCAACAATTGAATCTTATCCAGGATAGCAATGAAGATTCGATTATGCCCATAGTGGAAGCTGTGATTCAACAATTCCCTGAAAAAGTTGAAGAATATAAGAAGGGTAAAAAGGCAATTATCAGTATGTTTATGGGCGAAGTGATGAAACGAACAAAAGGAAAAGCTGATCCCAAACTGGCAACTGAATTATTAATTAAAAAAATGAGTTGATTGAAATATGAGAAACGTAAATAAATTATTTGTCTTAGTACTGATTGCTGTGGTTGCACTTAGCTGTAACAAGCAACAGCAACCGGGTTGGGATGTAACGATTCGCGGAAAGGTGGGATTCCCCCAACAAGGAGAAATCTCCATTCAGAAACTCACGCGCGATGACTCAGGTGAAAGAGATACCATTAAATTAAAGAGCAATTACACCTATGAAAAAACGCTCCGTTTAACTGAGCCCGGATATTACCAGATTAATTTTTACGACAAGCAAATGCTCAATTTTATATTGGACAAGGCAGATATTGAAATTAGTGTAGATGGGAATAATCAAAATGGATATTCTTTAGTTAAAGGTTCTCCTGATCAGGATTTGATTACACAGGTGCAGGAAATTATGAAACGCACACAAGATTCTCCTGCTATGATGGACATACAAACTGAATTTTCATTGGCCTCTTCTAATCAGGACATGGAGCGAATTGGTGAGTTACAACTTCAGTACATGGATGCATTGAACAAGGGGTATGATCAGGTAGCTGCTACCTTAAAGGCTCAACCAGCTTCTCTTGGTTTATTAAATTTGTTGCAACAAAACAATCTATTGGATCGCGATAGATATTTTGATCTCTATGTTTCCTCAGCTGAAAAGTTTAAGACTTCCTGGCCAGAATCGGAGTATACCAAAGACTTTACCGACATGGTTGAAAAAATGAAAGTCACGGCTATTGGTCAGCCAGCGCCCGAAATTGCGCTAGCCAATCCTGAAGGTCAAACCATTGCGCTTTCTTCTTTACGCGGTAAGTACGTGTTGGTAGATTTTTGGGCGAAGTGGTGCGGTCCGTGCCGCAGAGAAAACCCCAATGTTGTAAAGGCTTATCACAAATTTAAGGACAAAGGCTTTGAAGTGTTTGGCGTATCACTCGATCGAACCAAAGCAGATTGGGTACAAGCAATTGCCGAAGACGGCTTAACCTGGACGCACGTTAGCGACCTGAAATATTTTGATTCGCAGGCTGCAAGAGATTATAACATCAGTGCCATACCTTTTTCGATTTTGGTTGATCCGCAAGGAAAAATAATTGCTAAGAATTTGCGAGGTGCTGCATTGGAGAAGAAGTTGGCAGAGGTGATGGGGAATATTTAAAAAAAGAAACAGGCTGCCGTAAGAGCAGCCTGTTTCCCAGTATTAAAATGATAGTGCTTCGTTGTCAAATCCAACAAATGAAAACAGTAGTTTACCACTAGTCACATTTACTTGTAATCGGTAATTACCGTCTTCATTACTAACAGTTCCTGATCTCGTACCTGCCAAAACAATATTCATTCCCTGAATAGGATTTCCTTCTTTGTCGACTACTTTTCCAATCATATAACTCTTTCCATTTTCCATAGTAAGGTTTCCATCAACTCTCATGGTCTGCTTGGCTCCTTCAACGGCTTCTTCAAAAGTAATGGATCCATAATTTTCACCTTTACCTAATGCAAACACAACGGGTAGAACCAATCGTTGACTAACAGCTTTGCCTCGTTGGCGCGCAGGATTCCAGTTCTTACTGAGGCCAATTACTCTCAAGGCCTCCTGATCACATCCGGCTCCAATCCCTTTTTTAATTTTTAACTCAGATACAGAGCCATCTACGTTTACCACAAATTCAACAAATACGCGCCCTTCTACACCCAATGTTCTAGCTTGTTGAGGATAGTGGATTTGTGTAGAGAGTTCTTTATAAAAGGATTTAATTCCATTTTCTGGTGTCGCCATTTCTTCTACAATAGTATAAACATCATTTTGGTCTTTAAGATCATACTTTGAGATATCAACAGTAATCACTCCAGTCATTTTTCGATCAGGAAAGTCAAATGAATTCATGATCATATGTTTTTGATCAACATGATCCATAAATACCTTTCGAACTTCATCAGCGGAACCTTCTACATAAGTAAATTTTGTTCCAGGATATTTTTTCTCGAGTTCAGCAATGTTTGCTCTGACTTCTTCAGGATATTCAGAGACTTGTGAAATTGTAGTTTCATTCAATTCATTTACAATCTGATCCTGACAAGCCACTACAAAAAAGAATAAGGGAATAGTTAATGCCGCAGCAAGTACCTTCCAGTTTTTTATTTTCGTTCTTACGGTTTTCATCATAGCAATGCGTTTTAAGGTTAATGAATTAGTAAAATGATTGGCGAGTACATACCCATTATTTTGTAAAGCAACCTTCGCCAGTAGGCTGCAATACACGTCTACATCATGACCTGCCACCGAGCGCGCATCGGCTTCAAATTCATGAACCTGAACTAAGGATTTCTTATAACTTCGGATAATTGGATTGAACCAAAATACAATGCCGAGTATTTGAATAAGGAGAATGTCAATGGAGTGCAGTCTTTGAATATGTACCTCTTCGTGTCTTAAGATTTCATTTTTCTCTTCAGCACTCAGTTCTTCTTTAGGACTTAAAAAGATGTACTTGAAAAAAGAAAATATACCCGTTACCTTCTGAGACTCTACAATGGTATAATGCTTCCAGAAATACTGCTTAGAATTTGAGAAAAGTCTAACAAGTGATACCACCCTGATAATAAAGAATACAAATGCTACAGTGACAATTATCGCGTAAATGACTGAGAGCCAACTCCAATATAGAGAAGGGTTTGTTAGGCTGGTTGGCGCAGTTCCATTAGCATAAACAACAACTTCCGGTAGCCATCGAACCGGAACAGCTTTGCTTAGAGTTGGAATGATAGATGCTGCGGTTTGAATTGTGAGCAGCGGAAACAGGAGCGAGGCAATAAGACTGGCAAGTAAGTAGGTGCGCTTGAAAGCAAACTGGGTTTCGTTTTGTAATACAAGCCAGTAAATAGCATAGAAGAAAACCAATCCTAGGTTTGCCTCAATCACATAGTTTAGGATCGTATTCATGGTTTTTTTGATTTTGATTATTTGCCTCTAATTATTGGCAGTGTTAAAAAATCAACTCCTTATTTTCGTATCCAATAAATGAGAACACAAGTTTACCCGAAGATGCACCTAACTTTAATTTATAAATTCCATTTACATCAGTAACCGTTCCTTGATTAGTACCTGCTATTACAACATTGATTCCGGAAATTGGATTGCCAGATTTATCAATTGCCTGACCTTGTATATACTTCGCACTGTTCTCTGTAATAATACTGCCTACAACACTCATTTGCTTATTGTTGACTGATGTCATCGAAGGTGCGATCTGTGAGGCTTCTTTATCAAAAACAAATGCAACAGGCATTACCATTTTCTGCTTAACTTCCTTACCACGTTGCTTACCAGGAATCCACCTGTAATTTAGTTTGAGAACACGTAAAGCTTCTTCATCGCAACCTGCTCCAATTCCTCTTATAATCTTAATGTCAGACAAAGTTCCATCAGTGTTTACTACAAACTCAGCCATCACTCGTCCTTGAATCTTTTTATCAACTGCCTCTTTGGGATAATTTAGATTCTCAGCAACGAAGGCAAAGTACTGAGTGATTCCACCTTCAGGCTGAGCCGATTCTTCAACAATCGTAAACACTTCGCCTTCTGATTTTGTAATATCTGAAAGCATATCAGTTCCTTTGCCCTGTGCAATTATTACAAATCTATTTTCATGACCAACGGCAGAAATAACTGACATTTTTAGAATATTGTTTTCAGGGGTTCTTTCAGATTCCAATTTTTCCATTATTTGTCGCCCATTCTCATTCATTTCAATTACAATGAATTTCGAATTGGGGGTTTCGATTTTCATTTTCTCCAACTCTGTTTGAACTTCTGTTGGATACTCAAGAGCCATCGATGAGTTTTTGCCGATTTCCTGAATGTCGGCAATCTGATCCTGACAAGCCACTACAAAAAAGAATAGGGGAAGGGTTAATGCCGCAGCAAGTACCTTCCAGTTTTTTATTTTCGTTCTTACGGTTTTCATCATACCGATGCGTTTTAAGGTTAGGGAATTAGTAAAATGATTGGCGAGTACATACCCATTGTTTTGTAAAGCAACCTTCGCCAGCAGGCTGCAATACATGTCCACATCATGACCTGCTACCGAGCGCGCATCGGCTTCAAATTCATGGACCTGAACTAAGGATTTCTTATAACTACGGATTATGGGATTAAACCAAAATACAATGCCGAGAATTTGAATCAGTAGAATGTCAAATGAGTGCAGTCTTTGAATATGTACCTCTTCGTGTCTTAATATTTCATTTTTCTCTTCAGTACTCAGTTCTTCCTTGGGACTTAAAAAGATGTATTTGAAAAAAGAAAATACACCGGTCACGTTGTGTGACTCAACAATAGTATATCGCTTCCACGTATAGTGTTGCGAGTTTGTAAAAAGTCTGACAATCGAAATTATTCTGATCGCAAAGAATATAAATGCTACAACGGCAATCACCAAATAAACAATTGAGAGCCAGCTCCAGTATTGCGTTTGGGTTGTTGCATCAATGGGTGCTGTTCCATTGGCATAAACAACAACCTCGGGTAGCCATTGCACGGGCACAGTGTTACTTAGCGTTGGGATTATTGAAGTGCCTTGTATAGTAAACAGTGGAAACAGGAGCGAGGCAATAAGACTGGCAAGTAAGTAGGTGCGCTTGAAAGCAAACTGGGTTTCGTTTTGTAATACAAGCCAGTAAATAGCATAGAAGAAAACCAATCCCAGGTTTGCCTCAATCACATAGTTTAGGATCGTATTCATGGTTTTTTATCTTTTATTTTTTCAAGTTCTTTTACCAACTGATCAATATCCTGAACATTTAAACTATTTTCTTTAGCAAAAAAGGAAACCAGATTTTGAAATGATCCATTGAAGTAACCGGTCACCATGTTGTTCAGGTAGAAGCGGGTATATTTTTCTTTGCCTATTAAAGGAAAGTATTCGTGTGTTTTACCAAAAGCTTTGTAGCTAACAAAACCTTTCTTCTCAAGAATTCGCACGATGGTAGAAACTGTATTGTAAGCAGGTTTGGGTTCGGGTAATTGTTCAACAATGTCTTTTACAAATGCTTTTTCAAGTGTCCACAACACTTGCATTATTTGATCTTCGGCTTTAGTAAGTTCTTTCATGTGTTAGTAATTATTTTTTTGTGGTCACATGGAATGGCTGAGATTATCATAGCTGGAGGAGTAAATGATCTCAAGAGCCACTTCATATAACTATTGATTACGTTGTAAAACTAAGGTATTAGTTATATAAGTCAATAGTTTATCTCAAATATTTTTTAAAGCACTTTAAATCAATTGCTTGTAAAGCAGTAGGCGAGAATGTTGGCGCCCATTTTTAAGGCTTGTTGTCTTTTTTCTTCAGGGTCGTTGTGGATGTGTGGGTCTTCCCAACCATTACCCAAATCGCATTCGTAAGAATAGAAAACAAGCAGTCGGCCTTCATAAAACAGACCTAACCCTTGGGCTGGTTTCCCATCATGTTCATGAATTTTAGGGAGGCCATTGGGGAAATTAAACTTCTGGTGATAGATCGAGTGTGTAAAAGGAACTTCAATCAACTCAAGTTCTGGGAAAACTTTTTTTAACTCAATGCGAACAAACTTATCCAGTCCATAATTGTCGTCAATATGTAAAAAGCCACCACCTATTAAATAGTTTCTAAGGTTTTGTGCTTCTTCTGAACTGAATACCACGTTACCATGCCCGGTCATATATAAATAAGGGTAATCAAATAAATCCGGACTACCCACTTCGGCAATTTCATCGTCAGTATTCAAACTCATTCCTAATTCTTTGTTGCAGAATGTAATAAGGTTTGGCAACGCTGTTTTGTTCGCATACCAATCGCCACCGCCATTGTATTTCAATTTGGCAATTTTAATGGTGGGCTGAGCGCTTAGTTGCAAGGACAGGAACAGAAAAAGGATTATCGGATGTTTCATAATTGTAAAGCTACACCAGAAACAAAAAACGATTGCTTTTTAGGGCAATCGTTTTTTTGTGTACACTAATATTTTAGAATGCAAACCCTAAATTTAAGCCGAATCGAACGCCAAATCCGTCAAACGCGTTGGTATCAAAAGTATCCTGACCGCTAGTGACTTTAACATTTCCGTTAGAAAATTGAGGTCCAATAAAAGTATCAAGCGAAATCTTTTCTTTAAAAATCCATTGTTTTCCTATTACTAATCCGCCACCAAATGTAGATAAAGTGCCTTTATCATTTGAGCTTGAGTTTGTGTCTTCTAAATTGAAATTCGTATACCTCACAAAAGGAGCAACATAAAAACCAGCAGGAGCTTCTGAGTCCGAGAGATAGAATCTATATTCCGGTGTAATTCCAATGCCCGAAAATTTTGTATTGCTCGGGTTGTACGAAGTATAGAAAAACCCTAACTGGAAACTGCTGTTCGCACTTAACTTTCTCTCATACGAGACATTGAGAGTCCTAACAATGGGGCTGAAAATGTTGATTTTAAACACATTTTCCTGGCCTTTGCTCACTCTCATCGAAACAAGAATCAAAGCAATAACGGCAAACGATAATTTAATTTTCATTTTATAGTTGGTTAAATAGGAGCGTTAAATTTCGTTAAAATAGCTGCAAATAAAAATAATTTGTTTATAGATTAAACCTTTTACCAATTCAACACTCTAAAGCACATTAAACTTAAATCCATAACCAATTATGAAAAACATAAGTATAAAGAGTTTATCGGCTTTGACTTTTATCTTTCTTTTATTTCTCGTTTCCTGTAACGATGATCAGATTGATTTAAGTAGTAATGATTCTGAAAATGTGCAGGATGAAGCTTCTACGGACGGTTATTTTGAAGATGCCGATGACATGGCAACACTTGCTGTTGCCGCAGATAATGCAACAGCCGGAGGTGGCCGAATTGGAAGCTTGGGCAGAATAGCCGGTGTTAAACCGGTGGACATTCGATTTAGTGATTGTGTTACCGTAACGCTTGAGCTTGCCGAAGGCAGCACCCAGCAAAATCCGCACGGATATATTACTATCGATTTCGGATCTGCTTGCACTGATATGAAGGGAAATGTTCGTTCAGGTATAATTCATGTAGAATTTATTGGTAGGCGTTTTCTTCCTCAATCAAAGATCATAACCACCTTTGAAAATTATAAAATCAATGGCGTTGAGATTGAAGGTACCCGCACAGTTACAAATGTTACCGGAAGCGTTGAAGATCGTCCAAAATTTTCAATAGTCATTATAGGTGGCAAAGCAACCTGGCCTGATGGCTCATTTGCAACTCGTGAAGCCAACCGCACTCGTGAATGGATAAGAGGCGCAAACCCACTTTTGGACGAATGGATTGTTGAAGGTACCGCAGCAGGAACAAATCGCAAGGGTGTTACTTATCAGGTGGAAATTACTAAGCCATTAGTTTACAAACGTGAATGTGCGATTGGCAGCCGAGTATTTATGGCTGTTGAAGGAACTAAAGTTTTAACAACTGATAGTAAAACAATTACCATTGACTATGGAAGTGGTGATTGTGATAAAACTGTAACCGTTACAATAAACGGAGTAACGAGAACTATTGAAGTAAAGGGAAATATTTGATCGTGAGATGGGTAAGAGTGAAGAGCCTTCCGCGAAAGCGGGGGCTTTTTTTGTTTATCCAAAGTTCATTTATTGTTTCAGATTTTTGAATCAGCAGACTTTTTTTTATTTCTCAGAACCCCGTACTTGCAACCTAAATTATTCTATGCGCCAATACCTTGATTTACTAACTGATATTATTGAAAACGGTACATCAAAAACCGATCGCACAGGTACTGGAACATTTTCTGTTTTTGGTCGGCAACTTCGCTTCGACTTATCCCAAGGATTTCCGCTGGTGACTACAAAGAAATTGCATCTTCGCTCAATTATTTATGAGTTGTTGTGGTTCTTGAATGGTGACACGAACATCAAATATCTGAATGATAATAAAGTTTCGATATGGGATGAATGGGCGGATGAAAATGGGGATTTAGGTCCGGTGTATGGAAGTCAGTGGCGCAGTTGGCCTGCACCCGATGGCCGGCATATCGATCAGATTACCAATGTTCTTAACCAGATTAAATCAAAACCAGATTCTCGCAGGCATATTGTTTCGGCCTGGAACCCGGCTGAAGTTGATAAGATGGCTTTGCCGCCCTGCCATGCGTTGTTTCAGTTTTATGTAGCTGATGGAAAACTTTCCTGCCAGCTTTATCAGCGCAGTGCCGATTATTTTTTAGGTGTTCCCTTTAATATTGCCAGCTACGCCTTGCTTACCGAAATGGTTGCACAACAATGCAATCTTAAGGTTGGCGATTTTGTGTGGACAGGTGGCGATGTGCATTTGTATACTAATCATATAGAGCAGGCACAGCTGCAATTAACCCGAACTCCCTATCCCTTGCCTAAGCTGGTGATCAAACGAAAGCCCGACAGTTTGTTTGAGTATCAGTTTGAAGACTTTGAGATTGTAGACTATCAATCACACCCGGGCATTAAAGCACCAATTGCAGTATAGGTTCCGGCTGTTAAATCATTTCGCATTCTTCGATAACTACCTCGGGTCAAAGACATCACTCTAACCCTCTCCGGAGGAAGGGGGACGAAATCGGATCAGATATACTTTAACAAGTTATAGCTAACATGCTATTATCCATTGCAATACTTATTTAGTGAATGAATTTGACCGCGGAGGTCTCTCTTCCCAGGCTAAACAAGTCAATAGTTATTCATTAATTTATTAGATAAATAATTTGTCAATTCCTTTTTCATATCTACTTTAACATCACTTTAAAAAAATAACCACTACATAACCCAAAACAACTATGAATTTTATTGAGACGGTCGACATGGATCAAACGGAAGTTGCAGAAATTCGAATTGACCCAATCACGGGCCACCGATCGCTATTTGCTAAGAAAGATTTTAAGAAAGATGAATTGATAATAAAATTCCTTGGGAAGAATATTCAGGCTACTCCAACCTATTTAACCGTGCAGATAGGCGAGCATGAGCATATCGAATTGTTTCCCGAATGCCTTGAGTGTGCAAATCATAGCTGTGACCCAAATTGTTTCTTCGATACCACAACCATGGAGTTTGTTGCCCTCAGACCAATTAAGGCAAGCGAAGAGTTTGCTTTCTTTTATCCTTCGGCCGAGTGGGATATGGATCAAGCATTTAAATGCTTGTGCGGAAGCAATGAATGTGTTGGCATGATCAAAGGAGCAAAATACTTGTCTGAATCAGAAATTAAGAAGTATCGCTTCACAGATTTCATTCAGATGAAATTAGGTTCGGCTTCTTTATAAAGATTTATTTATTCATGTTATCTTGGTTGTGTAGAACCTTCGTTAACCGTTGAGGTAGAATCTCTACATAAGCTCAGCGGTAAATTGCTTGCAAGGCAATTTGTTGCTGTGGCATGATTGTAGTCACATGCGGGGAAAACAAACCACATATGAAACAGATATTTTTAATTGGTTCCCTTATTCTAATCACTCATTTCTCATTTGGGCAGTATGCTTTGCAGAAAGGTGAAGCACAGTTTAATGCAGGCGTTGGTTTTTCTTCCTGGGGCGTGCCTGTTTTTGCAGGATTTGATGTGGGCGTACACCGCGATATTTCGTTGGGAGGTGAGTTGTCGGTAAGAAACTACAGAGATAATTACACCAACGCAAAGTATAAACATAATATCATTGGAATTTCTGGAAACGGAAACTATCACTTTAATACATTGCTTGAGATTCCTAAAGATTGGGATTTTTATGCAGGGCTAAACTTGGGATTCTATTTTTGGAATTCTTCAAATGACTATCCAGGAAATGAGAGGTCAGGTGTTGGACTTGGTGCACAGGTTGGTGGTCGATATTATTTCAGCGAGAAATTCGGGCTTAACCTGGAGTTTGGTGGTGCTAACACATTTTCGGGCGGCAAGTTCGGAGTTACATTCAGATTATAGTATAGTAATTATTCATTCATTGCTCCTTCAATAAATATTGGAGGGCAATTTTTATTTTTTGCCTTGCCAGGGGCTTTAAGGTTACCGCTTGTAAGAAAGTAAAGCAGATAAAAGGAAAGTATGTAATAGCTGTTTTTTTTAAAAGAACTTAGCATCAAACCTTAATTTGTTGCGGCACTTATACATAATCATAGTTATGCTCTTAGTTTCTGAAATTGCTTGCAGTCAAGCACTTAGTAATAATTCTAAAATTACGTGGATTTAAGTTATAATTGATTTGATTGTATGGCTCGTATGCCAGGTCACGTCTACCTGATTGAATCAAGATTGAATTTGACATTAACTTGGTCTTTTTTTACTTCCTATTTTCAGTATATCAGCCAGTATAAGAATGTTAAGATCAAAACGCGCTTTCAATGGCGGTTCAAACCAGTACCTTATTTATTTATAGACTATACCACAATTATCTATTTCTTTTCAAAACACCGGTTTGTATTCTAATTTTTCTCCTAACAATCGTGCTTTTGTAGTGAAAATAACCTATTGGTTTAATGCTTAGTTTTCTTTTTTATTCCTACATAAATTGAGGTTTCTAACTTCTGGTTAAGCTAAATCAGCTATTTTTGCCGCTTATTGAAAAATACCCTTTTTGGGGGATAAAATACCCAGAAAGGAAATCCTTTTAGAAAAGATTCCGTTATAAACCGCGTATGGCTGAAAAGAGTAGCATTTTTGATATGATCGGTCCTGTGATGATCGGTCCATCAAGCTCTCACACAGCTGGGGTGGTGCGCATTGCACGAGCGGCTATAAAAATATTAGGTGACATTCCTGATCAAGCGGAAATTACTTTCTACAATTCTTTTGCCCGCACCTACGAGGGACATGGAAGTGACTGCGCAATTATTGCAGGCTTATTGGATTTCGAAACGGATGACAAGCGAATTCGTCAGTCGCTAGAGATTGCCAAGGATCGCGGCCTTAATTTTAGTTTTAAGTCAGTTGGAAATGCCTCGGCTTTGCATCCAAATTCAATTCGCTTGAAATTGGTAAAAGGTACCAAGTCTATTGAAGTATTGGGCGAGAGCAAGGGTGGCGGTATGATCAACATAGCAGAGGTAAATGGATTTAAAGCAGATTTTTCTACAAGCCTCCATACGTTAATTATTTTTGCCGATGACACGAAAGGGAGTATTGCTTTTATAGCAAATGTGCTTGCACACGATGATTGCAACATTGCAACCATGTCTGTTTCCCGCAAAGGAAAACATGATCAGGCCTGCCTGGTAATTGAAATGGACTCAGGAATAAAAACTGTAACATTTGATTACCTAAGGAGTCTAAGCTGGGTACGAGAAGTGATTTATATACCGGATATTGTATTATAACTTATTATGAAAAGAGTAATTCTACTAATTGTATTTCTATCAGCGGCCTTGTTCTCACGGGCACAAGAAAAAAAAGTTTGGACATTGACAGAATGCATTGATTATGCGTTGCAAAATAGTCTTACCGTTAAAAGAAGTTTGCTTACAGTTGAAACCAGTGAGGTAAACCGGAATCAGGCAAAACTTCAAATGCTTCCAACCCTTAATGGTGGAAGTAGCTTTGGTTATAACTGGGGTAGAAACATTGACCCGACCACCAACTTGTTCATTACTCAACGAATCAATTCCTTTAATCTAAACGCCAGTACTTCCTTGCTGTTATTTAATGGCTTTCGACTTTATAATTCTTATAAGCAAAGTAGCCTGGATAATGATGCAGCCAGTGAAGATTTTACGAAAGCGAAAAATGATGTTATTCTGAACGTGATTACGCTTTACACTTCTGTTATTTTTAATAAGGAATTGTTACAGAATGCTGAGTCTCAATTGTTGACAACCACACAACAATTAGACCAGACGCGGAAATTATCAAATGCAGGTTCAGTTCCAATCGGCAATGTATTGGATCTTGAAGCGCAGCAGGCAACCAATGAATTAAATCAAATTCAGCGCGAGAATACGCTAGATATTTCGATTCTTCAATTGAAGCAAGCTCTTCAATTACCAGCTTCCACAGAGATGGACATTGAAGTGCCTCAGATAGATGTGGGTACTGAATTAGTGATGACTGAAACTGCAGAACAAATTTATGATGCTGCATACGAATATTTGCCGCAAGTGAAGAGTGCCAGAATCAGACTGCAAAGTTCCCTTTTAAATGTGAAGTCTTCACGTGGATCACTTTATCCAAGACTTAGCATAAACGGAAATTTGTTTAGCAACTACTCAAGTGCAGCTGATCGTGCCAGGTTTATTGCCGATGGAGGTTCTCCAATCATTCAGGCAGTGCCAATTGGGTATGTGCAAGGTTCCAATGTTACTGTTTTTAGAGATACCTCTGTTCCTTCAGGCACAACGGTTGAGGGTTACGGAATAAATAATCAGATTGGTGATAACATAGCCCGGTCATTATCATTGAATTTGCAAATTCCAATCTTCAATGGCTACCAGTCTCGAGCAGCCGTGCAACGCTCTATGATTTCAAATGAAACTGCTGTCATCAATTTAAAAGATACCGAAAATCAACTTAGGCAATTGGTTGAAACTGCCTACAATGACGCAACAGCGGCATCTAAAACTTATCAATCTGCCTTAAAACAAGTGAATGCTAGACGCGAGGCGTTCCGCATGTCCAAACAACGCTTCGACCTTGGAGCAGTTAATTTCGTGGAATACCAAACTGCGGAAAATGCCTTGTTTCAAGCTGAGTCCGATTTGGTGCGAGCAAAATATGATTTCATCTTCAAAAAGAAGGTGTTAGATTTTTATCAGGGAAAACCAATTGAATATTAATATCTAAACTCTAATGGCAAAGCAAAAGAAAAAGTCGAACAAGTTACTCTATATCGGTATTGGTGTAGTAGCGTTTCTAATATTGTTTCTAATCATTGGCAAATCGCAAGGTTGGATTGGTAAAGCCAAAACCATAGAGGTGGATGTAACCAAGGCTAAGAAGGTTTCCATTACTGAAAAAGTAAGTGCCTCTGGAACTGTGCAACCTGTTACGGAAGTAAAACTAGCTCCTGAAGTATCAGGTGAGATTATAGATTTAACTGTGGTGGATGGAGATTCAGTGAGGTTGGGAGAAGTACTAGTAAAAATTAGGCCAGATATCTTGCTAAGCCAACTTGAAAGATCAGAAGCTGCCTTGAGTCAGCAACAAGCTAATATGGAATCGGCTAAAGCTTCTTTAGCAAGGGCACAAGCTACTTACATGCGGGCCGATCAAGACTATAAGCGCCAGGAAAAGCTATGGAATGAAAAAGTAATTTCTGAAGCTGACTGGCAATTGGCGCAACAGAATTTTAAAATTGCAAAAAATGATCTTAAATCAGCCGAGCAGGCTTTAGAGGCTTCCAAATTTGTGGTCAATAGTACAGAGGCAGGTGTGCGTGAGTCGCGTGAAAATGTGCGTAGAACATCTGTGCTTGCACCAATGAAGGGCGTAGTTTCAAAACTAAATGTAAAGAAAGGCGAGCGCGTGGTGGGCACGGCTCAAATGGCTGGAACTGAAATGTTGCGTATTGCTGATCTTAACATTATGGAGGTTAGGGTGAACGTAAATGAGAATGATATTGTACGCGTTCATTATGGTGATTCTGTAATCATAGATGTAGATGCTTATGGAAATATTGGTAAGCAATTCAAAGGTTTTGTAACTAATATTGCCAATACCGCGCGTGATAAAGCATCGTCAGATGCGATCACAGAATTTGAGGTAAGAATCCTTATTCTTCAGTCTTCGTATGATGATTTAATTAAAAAAGGAAACCGCTATCCGTTCCGGCCAGGCATGACTGCAAGTGTGGATATTATCACTACGCGTAAAGAAAATGTTTTATCCGTTCCATTGTCTGCTGTAACTACTCGTAATGCTGATGAAAAGGGTTTTGGTGAAAATAAAAGCGGAGATAATGACAACAATAATGATGATGACAAACCGCAGGTAACAGATTCCAGCAAGCCAAAGGCGCCTGAGAAAAAAGACAAGGTGGTAGTGTTTTTAAATGAAAATGGGGTTGCTAAAATGGTGGAGGTGAAGACTGGTATTAGCGATTATGATAATATTGAAATAACCTCGGGATTGACGGATTCCTCTGTGGTAGTAACAGGGCCTTTCCTAGTGGTGTCTAAACGATTAAAGGATGGTGAAAACATCAGCATCAAGAAGGAAGAAGAAAAGAAGAAAGAGTAATAGTCAACTTAGACATGCCTTTAAAGTCCATCCGTTTATCGGGTGGACTTTTTTGTTGCTAAGTTTTCCTTAGATAAATAAGTATCTTCGCATCAACCAACGATTATATGATTAGGCATCCATGGCACGAAGCTTCAGCTGGAAATCAACCTCCTGAATTTGTTAATGGTATAATAGAAATTTCTACTGGCATGCGCACCAAGTATGAGGTAGACAAGGAATCGGGTTTACTTAAATTGGATCGGGTATTATATTCTTCAGTAATCTATCCGGCTAATTATGGATTTATTCCTCAATCGTTGGGGGAAGATAATGACCCGTTGGATATAATGATCTTATGCCCTGAGCCTATACAGCCTTTGTGTTTGGTGCCAGCACGAGTTATTGGGGTAATGCGAATGATTGACCAGAATTTGGCTGATGATAAAATTTTGGCAGTCGCTATTAACGATGCCAATACAAAGCATCTGAATGATATTAGTGAACTGGCTTCTCATTTCAAGTTGGAGCTCAAGGAGTTTTTTGAAAGCTATAAAAGATTGGAGAATAAGATTGTTACAGTTCCTGATTTTCAAGGAAAGAAAATTGCCATGGAAATTGTTAGCCAGGCATTGGACTATTACAAAACCAAGTATTAACTTTTTGTGTCAGCACCACGCTCATTTCTAATTATTCAAACAGCCTTTATTGGCGATGTTATTTTGGCAACTGCCTTAATTGAAAAAATTCATAAATTTTATCCAGTCGCAAACATTGATTTTTTACTGCGGAAGGGGAATGAGGGTTTGTTAGTCAATCATCCGTATTTGCGTGACGTGTTAATATGGAATAAGAAGAGAGACAAAATCAAGAACCTATTTAAACTTGTTTCGTTGGTTCGTGCCAGAAAATATGATTCGGTTATTAACGTTCATCGCTTTGCAAGTTCGGGTTTAATCACTGCCTTTTCTGGAGCTAATAACAAAATTGGGTTCGATAAAAATCCATGGTCATTCGCATTTACGAAAAAAGTAAAGCATGATCTTAATTCTCAACTTCATGAGATTGATAGAAATCAAAAGCTGATTGAATCACTCACAGATGGAGAGCGAGAATTGCCTAAACTGTATCCCACGCAAATCAATTTCGAATCGGTTTTAAAATATAAAACAGGTAAGTATCTCTGCATTGCCCCAACATCAGTTTGGTTTACAAAACAACTTCCACCCACCCAATGGATTGATTTTATTAACGCAATTAAAAATCAAGTTGAGCACATCTATTTATTAGGTTCGCCATCTGATAAGGAAGTTTGTAATTCCATTGTAGAAAAAACAGCCAATGAGAAAGTTATTAACCTGGCTGGCGAACTTAGTTTTCTTGAATCGGCTGCGCTAATGAAAGATGCTGAAATGAATTATGTAAATGATTCGGCTCCTATGCATCTGGCCTCAGCTATGAATGCACCCGTGACTGCGGTCTTTTGTTCTACAGTTCCTGCATTTGGTTTTGGTCCGCTATCAGATCGCTCTTTTATTGTACAAACTCCGGAGCAGTTGAGTTGCCGACCTTGCGGACTTCATGGTTATAAATCTTGTCCTGAAGGGCACTTTAAATGCGCTACTTCAATCACCACAGTTTTCCTTCAAAACTGCTTGGCCACATAAGCAGCCGCCTCCATCATCCAGGCAACACCTACGTGAATTATAATGCCACCCCATACCGATCTTGTATTGAGTGCAATAATCCCTAAAATGTATCCACCAAAAATTGAACTGATGGCTTCACCTGCTGGCTTTCCGAAGTGAAGAAAGCAATAAATTACAACCATTGGCATTACCGCATGTTTACCAAGAATTTGTGCCATCCCTATAACAAAGAATCCACGAAAGAGGAGTTCGACATT
>Ga0163155_10003305_pt1 | contig 17465 bp, 11 predicted proteins | sample OliLakLV19SP4G1_FD_148611 | JGI IMG/M metagenome (GOLD analysis project Ga0163155, IMG submission 148611) | Freshwater microbial mat bacterial communities from Lake Vanda, McMurdo Dry Valleys, Antarctica - Oligotrophic Lake LV.19.SP4.G1 | ecosystem: Environmental > Aquatic > Freshwater > Lake >... | reverse complement strand
GGATGAGTGCTTCCCCGACAGCCTGATTGGCACCATCCCCAACCTCTACTACTATGCGGCAAACAACCCCTCAGAAGCCACGATCGCCAAGCGCCGCAGCTATGCCGAAACCATCAGCTACCTGACTCCTCCGGCTGAAAACGCCGGACTATACAAAGGGCTGAAGGAACTAAGCGAACTGATTGCCTCCTACCAAACCTTAAAAGACACGGGGCGGGGCGAATCCATCACGAACACCATCATGGATCAGTGTCGCGTGGTGAATTTGGACAAGGATGTGGCACTGCCAGACAAGGACGCGCGGGATTTGACCGCTGAAGAGCGGGATACCGTCGTGGGCAAGGTCTACATCAAGCTGATGGAGATTGAATCGCGCCTGCTGCCCTGCGGCTTGCATGTGATTGGCAAACCGCCTACGGCAGAAGAGGCGATCGCCACCCTGGTCAACATCGCCAGCCTCGATCGCGAAGAAGACAGCATCCTCAGTCTGCAACGGATCATCGCCAATAGCGTCGAACGCGACATTGATGAGATTTATGCCAACAGCGATCGCGGCGTTCTCAGCGATGTCGAACTGCTAAATAGTATCAACATGGCGATTCGTACTGCCGTCGCCGCGATGGTTCACGCCCAAATAGACACAGAAGGGCGCGTCTCCAAACTCTCGATGTTTAGCAATCTCTTTGGCAACAAAAAAGCGCCTTGGGTCGAAGCGCTCCATCAAGCGGGCTACACTGCCGTTGATTCCGAACCGCTCAAGCCACTGTTCGAGTATCTCCAGTTTTGCCTCAAGCAAGTCGTTGCCGATAATGAATTGGGTGCCCTACTGATCGGACTGGATGGTCAATACATCATCCCTGGTCCCGGCGGCGACCCCATCCGCAACCCCGACGTGCTACCCACAGGTAAGAACATCCACGCCCTTGATCCCCAGTCGATTCCGACTGCGGCGGCGGTGCGATCGGCAAAAGTGGTGGTCGATCGCCTGCTCGATCGCCAGCGGTCAGAGAACAATGGCGCTTATCCCGAAACGATCGCCTGCGTTCTCTGGGGCACCGACAACATCAAAACCTACGGCGAATCACTTGCCCAAATCCTCTGGATGGTCGGCGTTAAACCCATGCCCGACTCCCTCGGACGGATTAATAAGCTGGAGCTATTGTCCTTAGAAGAACTGGGTCGCCCCCGAATTGATGTCGTTGTCAACTGCTCTGGTGTGTTTCGTGATTTATTCATCAACCAAATGGCACTGCTCGATCGCGCCGTCAAAATGGCAGCCGAAGCTGACGAGCCACTGGAAATGAACTTTGTCCGCAAACACGCTCTCAAGCAAGCCGAAGACATGGGCATTAACCTGCGTCAAGCCGCTACCCGCGTCTTCTCCAATGCCTCCGGCTCTTACTCCAGCAACATCAACCTGGCAGTGGAGAATGGCACCTGGGAAAATGAGCAGGAACTGCAAAACATGTACCTGGCGCGGAAAGGCTTCGCGTTCTCATCCGATAATCCCGGCATGATGGATCAAAGCGAAGACCTGTTCAAAGCGGCACTCAAAACCGCCGATGTCACCTTCCAAAACCTGGACTCCTCGGAGATTTCCCTCACCGATGTCTCCCACTACTACGACTCTGACCCGACCAAAATCGTCGCCAGTCTGCGGGATGACGGCAAAAAGCCCACTGCTTACATGGCAGACACCACGACCGCTAACGCCCAAATCCGCACCCTGTCGGAAACCGTGCGACTCGACTCGCGTACCAAGTTACTCAACCCTAAATGGTACGAAGGAATGCTCTCCCACGGCTATGAAGGGGTGCGGGAATTGTCGAAGCGGCTGGTGAACACAATGGGCTGGTCTGCTACCGCCGATGCTGTGGATAACTGGGTCTATGAAGACACCAACACCACGTTCTTTAAAGATGAAGAAATGAGCAAACGGCTGATGGATCTCAACCCGAACTCGTTCCGTAAAATGGTGACGACGCTGCTAGAAGCGAATGGACGCGGCTACTGGGAAACCAGCGAGGAAAACCTCGACAAACTCCGCGAACTGTATCAACAAGTCGAAGACCGGATTGAAGGAATCGAATAATTTCTAAAATTCTGAGGGTGAGTGCAATGCTCACCCTTTTTTTGTGCAGTCGAGGAGCGTGTTTCGTCCAACAAAATTAAAATTAGACTTTGCTGCTCTTGATTGCTTTTGATTGAGCCGCAGCTTGATGGTTGCTGTCTGCCAGAATTAAGCCAAAGGTTCCAGAGCAGGCGATCGCCCGTTGATCTCAACCGTTGCCTACAAAATTTTTCAGGGTTTTAGGATCGAGTGGACTGCCCTAATCCCTATTCTCTACTCTAGATCCTGCCCTTGACCCAACGGAAAGATTGCCTTCACACAGGTCAATTGATTAGGGACGCTTTCAATCATTAACTGTCCACCGTAGAGCGTGAGTAGCCGGTGAGCGATCGCCAGTCCTAGTCCTACGCCTTGCTGTTCATAATATTGCCGCTCGAATTGCACATAAGCACCGATACTGGCAATTTGTGATTTGGTCATGCCGCGCCCTTGATTGATGATGTCTACCTGATAGGCGCTGTGGTCTGGGTGGCTTAAAATTTGAACGGGCGTACCTTTTTCCGAAAACTTGAAGGCGTTGTCAATCAGTTCAGTCATCACCTTTTCCACTTCAAAGTGAGGACAGGCAAGAATAGCATTGCTCAGGTCTACTTGCAAATCGGCGGCGCGATCGCGGTGTCGAGCCAACTTCGTAGCAATTCCTATAATTAGATTGCAAGGCTCGTAGGTTTCGCCCAGCGGCAGAGTCTGCGATCGCTCCTGATCACGCAGGATGAGTTCTAGCTTGGTATACAGCAAAAAGTTTTGGACTAGGCGATAGAGTTTTTTAGTACCCGATTGAATCGTTTGGGCAATTTCTAAAATTTCTTCTGAAGTTGCTTCATCGGCAATGTCACACAACAATTCTGCTGAGGTGAGAATGGCAGTCAGGGGGGTGCGAAACTCGTGGGGCAGGGAGAGTGAAATGCTGCTACGCAGGTTATTCAACTCTTTTGCAGATTGAGTTTGCAGAGCGGCGTGTTTGGCAAGGCGGGTGGCGATCGCCGCCAACAACTGTTCAGTTGTGCAGGGCTTGATCAGGTAATCATCGGCTCCTTGGGTCATCCCGTGGCGCACACTTGACTGGGTGGCGTTGGCAGTCAAAAAGATGAATGGAATAGTTGCAGTAATCGGGTTCTGCTGAAGGGTGTGCAGCACTTGGTAGCCATCCATTTCTGGCATTTGCAGATCACACAAAATCGCATTGGGGGCGTGTTGTTCAGCCATCAGCACCCCGCTAGCGCCATTACTTGCCGCGATCGCCTGAAATCCCTCAATCTCCAACAAATCTTTGAGAGATTCGCGCACTGCCGCATCATCATCAATCACCAAAATTGTCGTCATGATAATGTGCCCAAAGTGAAAACCATAAAATTAGATAATTGTTTTCTTACCCTCGTGCCCCGACCCCTCTTCCCTGCCTTGGGAGAAGGGGAGCAAGAGTTTCTCAAAGTCTCTCTCCCGATTTGGAAGAGGGATTTAGGGTGAGGGGATTGGGAAAGCTGCATATTACGTTACATCTACCTCTACTTAAAGATAATAAGAAAGAAAATGGGGACAATAAGAGAAGATGGCACGACGCGATCCGCTAACCGCCCTGACTTCTGCTCCTGCATTTAATTGGTAGCGTGGCTATCTATCATTCACCCTTTTGAGTTATGACCAAATTTTTGCGTCCCGAAAGTGAAACCCCTGATTATGCCGCGATCGCCGATTCTGTGTCTGTCCTGCAAACTCAAAATACCGCATTGCAGACAGAATTAGCGCAGTGTCGTCAAGAGTTAGCGGCAGCAAAAACGGCTGATCGCACTTTAGCAGCATCCTTAAGCGACTTGAACAACGGGATCACCAATCGCGATCGCGTTAAAGCGGAACATTTGCCAATCGAAGCCGCTTTGTGTCAAAGCGAGGAATGGCTAAAACTGACTATTGACTTAAATCAGATTGGCTTGTGGCATCGTGATTTTGCCACGGGCAGCCTCACCTGGAATCACAATAACTATCGGCTATTAGGTTATGACCCCGACGAAGTAGAACCCAACTATCAGCAGTGGAAAGCGAGAGTTCATGGTGAAGATCTTGAACGGGTCAACCATGCCAATGACTACGCCATTCAAAACCATACAGACTACGAGACAGAATATCGAGTGATTCATCTGGATGGCAGCACCCACTGGCTGACCAATATCGGGCGCTGCATTTATGACTCAGTAGGGCAGCCCGTGCGGATGTTGGGAGTTGCGATCGACATTACTGAGCGGAAAGTAATTGAACAGGACTTACGCAAATCAACCAAAATTTGCCCCCCAACCCCCAATTCTGGGGGAGCTAGAGATCAAAGTCCCCCAGAATTGGGGGATTTAGGGGGCGAGTGCGTAAGTCCTATTGAAGAAGCATTTCACGATCTTAATCGTGATTTAAAGCGCCATGTACAAGCGCAAACCCAGCAACTGAGAGCTTCGGAAGCTAGCCTCCGCCAACAAGAGCAAGAATTTCGCACCCTAGCCGAAAACTCCCCTGATGGCATCTTTCGATTTGATCTAGCGTTTCGCTATCTATACCTCAACCCTGCGGCTGAAAAGACTTTGAGACTGCCGCGATCGCTCGTGTTAGGCAAACGCGATCGCGAATTGAACCTGCCAACCGAGTCCGTCGCATTTTGGGAGCAAACGCTGCAAACGGTAATGCAAACCCAAACACTCCTAACAGTTGAGTTTTCTGCCCCAGCGCCCAACGGGAGGCACTGGTTTCAATCTCATAACATTCCTGAATTTGATGCCAGTGGCAACCTCATATCCATTTTGGTAATTGAGCGCGAGATCACGACCCTGAAGCAAACCGAAGCAGCGTTACGCCAAAGTGAACAGCGGTTTCAACGATTAGCCGTGAATATTCCAGGCATCATTTTTCAGTTTCGCGTAGACACCACTGGTATTCGCACCTTTCCCTACATCAGCCCTCAGTTTGAAGCCCTGTTTGGCATCTCAGCCGCAGTAGCTCAGCGAGATGCGGAGGTTTTATTCAATTGTTGCCATCCTGATGATCGCGCTTCGCTTGAAGCCTCTGTGGTTGAGTCCTTCAGCACGTTGAATCCGTGGCAGTGGGAAGGGCGCTTCATTACACCATCTGGGCAAATTATCTGGCTTCAAGGTGCCTCTAAGCCAGAGCTACAGCCCAATGGCGACATGCTGTGGGATGGCATTTTGATGGATGTGAGCGATCGCAAATGTGGCGAAATTGCACAGCAGCAAACCAAAGCAGCCCTACACCAGAGTGAGTCACGCTTCCAACGGCTGTTAGCCAACCTTCCTGGAGTCATCTATCAATTCCGCGTTGCCACCGATGGCACCCAAGTTTTTTCTTATATCAGCAGCTATTTTGAGCAACTATATGAAATTCCCGTAGAAGCCGTTCTACAGGATGCAAATGTTTTTCTCAACTGCTGTCATCCTGACGATCGCGCCAGCCTAGAAGCTTCCATCGCTGTCTCCTACAAAACCTTGCAGCCGTGGATATGGGAAGGACGATTTGTGACTCCTTCCGGGCGAACCATTTGGATTCAAGCAGCCTCTAACCCAGAGCTACAGCCTAATGACGATGTGGTGTGGGATGGAATGGTGATTGATATTAGCGATCGCAAACGCAGCGAAGCCGAACGCCAGCAAGCAGTGGAAGCGTTGCGCTATAGCGAAGAACAATTACGCGCCATTTTTAATAATGCACCGATCGCCATCTCCCTTGCCGATATTCATAATCACCAGATCGTGGCGAGCAACTCGGCACACTGTCAGCTATTGGGCTACAGCGACGAAGAATTTGCCAAGATGACATTCGCCGATTTCACCCACCCCGATGATGTTTCAACCGATATTGATCAAGTCCAACAGTTGATTGCAGGCAGTCAATCTCGGTTTCAAATGGAAAAGCGATATATCACAAAAAATGGTGCCATCGTTTTGGCTGATCTAATCGTTACCCTAATTTGCGATCGCGATGGCAACCCCCGCTATAGCTTGGGCATGTTTCAAGACATCACCGCAGCCAAGCAGCGTGAACTGGAACGGCAACAAGCGGAAGCAGCCCTACGCCAGAGTGAGGAGCAGTTTCGCACTTTTTTTGAAAACTCACCAATCGCGATCGGGCTTGCCACCCTAGATGACCATTGCATGGTTCGCACCAACGCGAAGTATCAAGAAATGCTGGGCTACAGCGACCCCGAACTCTGCCAAATGACATTCATGGATCTGACTCATCCCGATGATATTGCTGCCGACCTGTCGCTGTTTAACCCGCTGCTCTCAGGCTCAACCTCACGCTTTCAAATGGAAAAGCGCTACATTTGCAAAAACGGCGACATCATCTGGGTCGATCTAACCGTTGCCCTAATCTACGATCCCCATGGCAAGCCGTTATATAGCCTCTGTATGCCCCAAGACATTACCGAAGCCAAGCGGTTAGATGCCCAGCGTCGCCAAACCGAGGAAGCCCTGCGACGTAGCCAAGCTAGTTTGGCAGAAGCTCAACGGGTCGCTCATGTGGGCAGTTGGGAAGTTGACCTCACCACTCAGCAAGGCTCCTGGTCGGCGGAACTGTTTCGCCTGTTTGGGCTAGCTCCCGACCAGCCAAAACCCACGGCGGAGCAGATTATCCAATTTATTCACCCCGACGATCGCCCGATGTATCACCAAGTGATGGAGCGGGCATTTGAACAGGGTGAACCCCATGCAGTGGATCATCGTCTTGTGAGAACGGATGGTTCCATTGCATGGATATCTAGCTTGGGGCAGGTAGAACGCAATGCTGATGGTCAAGTGACTCGCCACTTTGGGGTTGCCCTCGACATTAGCGATCGCAAGCAAGCGGAAGCCAACCTCAGGCGATCGCTGCAAGAAAAAGAAGTGCTGCTCAAAGAAGTCCACCATCGGGTGAAAAACAACCTGCAAATTATCTCAAGCCTGCTGCGAATGCAATCCCGCAAAGTAGACAACCTGCAAACCTTCACCGTGCTGCAAGAGGCTCAAAATCGAGTGCAATCTATGGGCTTGATTCACGAACAACTTTATCAATCCGCCGACCTTACCCAGATTGATCTGAATGAATATCTGCATAGCCTAGTCAGTAATCTCTTCCGTTCCTATGGCATCAGTCATCAACAAGTGGGACTCAACATTGAAACAAACGACATCTGTTTAAATCTCAACATCGCCATTTCCTGCGGCTTAATTATTAATGAACTTGTTTCTAATTCTTTGAAATATGCCTTTCCCACCGATCAATTAGGACACATCACAATCTGCCTCACCTCTGTTTTAGATGAGCCACTCAGCGAATGGAAGGTCACTTTGTTCGTGATCGACAATGGGGTTGGCATTCCTGCCACGGTTGATTGGCAAAATTCTCCCTCTTTAGGGACGCGAATCGTGCGGAACTTAGTCCATCAGATTAAGGGAGAGATGACGCTGTTGCCTCAAGCAGGAACGGCTTTTCAAATCACCTTCCCGATCGCAGACAGCCCATAAAGCAAATGGCGAATTGCCAGAAAGGCAACCTAAACCCCTGAAACCTGACACCCGAAACCTAGCACCTGCGCCTAAACCACACCAACGCGATCGCCTTGCGCCCACTGTTCAGCCATTAAGTAAATCGCGCGAATATCTTCAGGTAACTTTTCTTCCAACAACTGGTAGCCTTCTTTTAGACGTACCCGCACCTCTGCCGCTGACATGCCTTCGCCTTCTGCCTGGAGGTAAGCAGAAATCCGGGTTTCGCTCCAGCCGAAGGTTTGCGCCATCAGCACCATCAACCGCAGCACGGACGGAATCTGGTCTAGCGCTTGCTCAATGTAGCACCAGAGCGGCGGCGGCGCTTCTTTGAGGCTGTAATGAATAGTTTCCACGGCAGGCAGATCAGCCTGGTTGATGCAAATAGCCGTAATGTTGAGCAGCCAAGCTTGGAGCGTCAAAATGGTTTCGCCCGTGGCAGACCGCAAATCTAACCCGCTGAGTTCATAAAAAATGTGTCGCCAAGTGGTGGCAAACAGGTAATCGGCTTGCACGGGCGATCGCGCTGAGTGGCGAATCAACGTATAAACCATCGAACTATAGCGGCAAAAAATGGCTGTAAAGTACTGCCCTGCATCGGCATGTCGTTGAAATAATGTCAACAATTCCTGGTCGCTGTAGTGCGCCAGCGATTTGATTAAAGGATGATTTGCTTCAGGAAACGTAGGAATCACGATACTGACCACACGACGGCAAAATGTCCCTTACTATACGCCTTTTTTGCAAAACAGCAAAACTTTTTTGGTCGCTATCCTAATCCGGGGCGGAGGCTGTCTCAAATGGATGCCCAGTCGCCACTGCGAACACTGCACGTCATTCCGAAATTGCAACCATCGGTTTGACAATCCACCCAAGAAATTGCTTTTGTAGCCTTCTAAACAACTTGAAAACTGACTTCAAGTAGCTTAATTAAGAGGAAACGTTTGCAAAATCTCAGCAATTGAATTCTAAATATTCTGAAATAAGCGTAATTGCTCTGTCCTTAGTTTGAGGCGGTTTAGTTTTAGAGTCGCTAAGATAAGCTAATATTCTGCGCCCAACTTTTTCTTGTCTTGGCATCATGCTTCAAGCTATTCAGGCAAATTCTCCTTTACCGAGTTGAGATGCATATGTCCCCAGAGATGAAACGCTCCAACGCTTCTGCAAGGTTATATTCCACATTTGGCGAGTCAAAAGAACTGTCAGATAGATCTGAAGTTGAGTCAGCAGATTCTTTTACAAAGTTTGTAGAGGCAGATTCTCTGGGCAAAGGGAGCAAATTGGAATTAGATCTGGTGAATGAGCCGGAACTGGACTCTGATTTGGTATTAGATAAATTATTAGATGCTGAAGAGGATATTGCCTCGGCGCGACCGTCTGGTCATAGCAAGATGGTGACTGATGATGCGGTGGGTGCTTTTTTTAAAGAGATGGCGCGTTATCCCTTATTAACCGCTGCCGAAGAGTTGGAACTCGCTCAACGCATTCAGTTTGCGATGGCGGTTGAAACAACGCGATCGCGATTGCTAAACGACGCAGGACAAGCGCCTAGCAAAGCAACCCTTGCTCAAGAAATGCAGCTTACCGAGCGCCAATTAGACCATCAACTGCATCGCAGTCGGGTTGCCAAGCGCACCATGATTCGCTCCAACCTGCGCTTAGTGGTTTCCATTGCGAAACGCTATCTCAATCGCGGTGTTCCCTTTCTCGACTTGATTCAAGAAGGTGCCCTGGGTCTCAATCGTGCTACTGAAAAGTTTGACCCAGAAAAGGGCTATAAGTTTTCAACCTATGCCTATTGGTGGATTCGGCAAGGCATTACCCGGACGATCGCCAATGATTCTCGGATTATTCGCCTGCCGATTCACATTGTCGAAAAACTCAATAAGCTGAAGGCAATCCAGCGAGACTTGAAGCGTTCCTTAAATCGGAATCCCACAGAAGGCGAACTGGCGCAAGCGCTGGCAGTGACCCCAGAGCAACTGCAAAACCTACATCAAGTGCATCGGCGATCGCTGTCGCTCAACTACCGCATTGGTAAAGATGAAGATACTGAGCTAGTGGATTTGTTAGAAGATGCCGAAACGCGATCGCCCGAATCGCAAATTAGCGAAAATATGCTCCGCCAAGATATTTGGGAAGTGCTAGGCACTGTCCTCACCGAACGCGAAAAAGAGATTATCTCTCTGCGGTATGGCTTAAGCTCTAGTAAGCCTTGCACCTTAGAAGAAGTCGGCGGTTTGTTCAACCTTTCACGAGAACGAGTTCGCCAAATTCAAAGCAAGGCAATGCGGAAACTGCGCCGTCCTCAAGTAGCCGAAAAGTTGAAAGGCTGGTTAGGCTAGATGGGAAAGGGCGATCGCCGCTCTTAGGCATACTCCATCTAATCAATAGCTGCATCCAACAAGGGTATGTCAAATAGGGTGTGTCAAGGCTAAAAGGTCGCAGCGAAAAGCGATCGTGATGCGAGTTTTTCCAGATAGCGTTGGGGCGATCGTGATGGTCGCGACTTTGCACTTCCGACTCCGCTTCGATACAGTAAAAATAGACGTTTCTATTTCTGGCATCTGTGACTCAACCCGACGCGATTCGCCATCTGCTCAATGCTGTTGCCCAAGGAGAAGTGTCCCCCGATCGCGCCCTCGACAAGCTCAAATATTTAACCTACGAGCCAGTGGATGATTTTGCCCATATTGATCATCACCGCGCCCTGCGAACGGGCTTTCCGGAGGTGATTTGGGGCTTGGGCAAAACGCCAGATCAAATCGCTCAAATTATGGAAGCGATGCGGCATAAAGCGTCTGTGGTGATGGCAACCCGGATTGAACGCGCTGTGTATGAGCAACTGAGCGAACAAGTATTGGGGCTGCGCTACTACCCGATCGCGCGGATCTGCACTTTGCACCCCGAACCCAATTCGCAGGACTCAACGCCTGCTTATCCTGGTTTAATCAGCATTCTTTCGGCGGGCACCTCCGATTTGCCCGTTGCCGAAGAAGCAGCGGTTACCGCAGAACTCTGTGGCTTTCAGGTGAAACGCCTATGGGATGTGGGTGTTGCCGGAATTCATCGCCTGCTGAGCCAACGAGACGCGATCGCCGATGCCGATGTGCTGATCGTCGTCGCAGGCATGGAAGGAGCCTTACCCAGCGTCGTTGCAGGCTTAGCCGACTGCCCCGTAATTGCCGTTCCCACCAGCATTGGCTATGGAGCCAGTTTTAACATGCTCAACTCCTGTGCTGCCGGAGTGGGTGTCGTCAACATCGACAATGGCTTTGGAGCCGCCATGCTCGCCGGAAAAATTCTGCGAACCGCCGAACGGCTTAGTAAAAAGTCAGATGATTTTGCGAACTAACCATTTGATCCTTGTGCGTCAGGTTAAAGGCTTGCGCTTCCAATCACTCTCGTTCGACTCCACTACCGACATAGCCTCAAGGCAGATTGAGCGATCGCGTTTGCTGGATTATGCTGAACTTTTAATCACCTCTACACCCTCAAGGAACGATGAAAACTAAACAGTTGGGCACGACTTCTGTCTCAATTAGCGCTATTGGTCTGGGTGGAATGCCGCTTTCTTTAAGCGGTAGACCCAGTGAATCAGACGCGATCGCGGTGGTTCATCGTGCCTTAGATTTGGGTGTCACCTTGCTCGATACTGCCGATTCCTACTGTCAGGATGAAACCGACAAGCATCATAATGAGCGCTTGCTCTTCAAAGCATTGCAGCAATACAGCGGCGATACGAGTCAGGTGATGATCGCCACAAAAGGGGGATTGATGCGCCCTAATGGTTCTTGGACTCGGAATGGCAGCCCAGACCACTTACGAAAAACGATTCGCGAAAGTTTTGAGGCTCTAGGTGGGAAGCAGGCGATCGCCCTCTGGCAATATCACTCGCCTGATCCAGAGTATTCAATTTCGGCATCCCTTGCGCCCGTGCGGGAAGCGGTTGATGCCGGACTGATCCGCTATGTGGGCGTATCTAACTTTTCGGTGGAGCAAATTCGACAGGCGCGAGATGTGGTGGAAATCGTGTCCGTGCAAAACCAATACAATCCCTGGTATCGTGAACCAGAACGGGATGGCGTGTTGGCGTATTGTCAGCAAGAAAGTCTCACCTTTTTGCCCTGGAGTCCTTTGGGAGGCAGTCGCCGCGTCAAAAACTTGCCGGAAATCCAAGCGATCGCTCAGCTTGCCCAAACGAAGGGCGTATCAGTATATTGTTTGATATTGGCGTGGTTAATGGCGAAGTCTCCTTGCGTAGTGCCCATTCCCGGTGCCAGTAAAGTTGGCAGCATTGAAGATTCGGTAAAAGCCGCTGATGTTAGTCTATCGGCGATCGAGGTTGAGCAGATTGATCGGGGAACATCGGTGTAAATTCTTTCAACGAATGCGATCGCCCTAAACTAAACTTCATAGTCGTGTCATTCCTCCCCGATTAGTCATGCTGCACATCTCCAACACGGTGACAATTCCTGCCAACGAAATCGAAATCAGCGCCATTCGTTCCCAAGGGGCAGGCGGACAAAATGTGAATAAGGTGGCAACGGCGATTCACTTACGCTTTGACATCCCCGCATCTTCGCTCCCCGATCGCTACAAAGAGCGCTTGTTGCAGCTAAACGATCATCGCATTACCAAAGACGGTGTTGTGGTGATCAAAGCTCAGGAACATCGCAGCCAAGAACAGAACCGCGAAGAAGCGCTGAAAAGACTACAAGGCTTAATTAAAAGCGCGATCGCAGTGCCCAAAAAACGTAAACTCAGCAAGCCCACCCGTAGCTCTCAGCAAAAGCGCCTCGACAGCAAAACAAAACGGGGAGACGTTAAGGCTTCCAGAGGAAACATCACGGGCAAAGATGTTTTGTAAAAGTTGTGGGCATCCATTTTTTGGGCTTTGCTTAACGCTGCACTCAGCATGACAATCTTCTTATCCGTTGCCCTGCTTAAACCACTGCCACACTCTGCCGTATGAATTTTTTACAGCAATAGTTTGGGCACCCGTCGCTGCAAATTGCCCCTAGCCCCTTCTCCCACAAAGGGAGAAGGTGAGCCAGATGAAGTCACTCTCTCCTCTTGGGAGAGGGATTTAGGCTGAGGGCGCAAAAGTGACATATTCCCGTTTATTTGGGTGCAAGTTCCTAATTGCCTGATTCTTGAGGGTTTGTAGGAGTTTCTTCAGGGATTGCCGCTGTCGCTGTTTCTTGAGCAACTTTTCGAGATTCTAGCCACAGTGGAATCACAATCCAAGCTGCCACAATCACGAAAACCACCACACTAAATTGACCTGTCAAAGCAACTACCTTTTCTAAAGGCACAAACTGACCTGCAAAGTAAGATAACGTCACCATCACAGATGCCCAAGCCGCCGCCCCTAGCGTGTTGTATAACATGAATTGCGGATAGGGCATTTCAGCAATTCCCGCTAGAGGACTAGCAAACACTCGCAGTAGTGCCACAAACCTTCCCAGAAATACCGCCTTGGTTGAGTTCTCGCTGAACTGGGTTTTCATGGTAATCAAGCGTGATTCTGGCACTCGAAAAATGCGCCCAACACCCAGCATCAAAGACCAACCGCCATATCGACCCACCCAGTAGCCAATATTGCCGCCAATAACGGCACCCAGCACTGCATACCCTAAAACAAGCCAGTAATTAAGCTGGTCGCTCCCTGCTAAAAAGCCGCCTGCTAAGGTTACGGTTTCACCTGGAAGTGGAATTCCAATATTTTCTAGCAAAATTCCAAAAAAGATAACCCAATACCCGTAGTGCTGAGCTAGATCTTCAATCGATTCAAGGGAGATGAAATCCAGGGACATGATGCCGCCTTAACAAAAAGTCATTAATCTCCCAATCTTGGCGTGTCGAGGCAAATTCTGTCAATTCGACTCACTAGATTTTAAGCAGCTAAAATTTTCATTCAAGACCTGATGTGCAACTAACGGGAAAGTTGCACATCGCGTTTCAAGTTATTTTTGTCAGGCTTCTAAAACTGGTGAATCCCCTAGAGCAAGAATTCCGCGATCGCCACCGCCGCCCCATTTGCCTCAACGCCCAAGGTGACCCAATCGGCAGCCGCTTTCACCGCTTCTGGGGCATTGCCCATCGCCACCCCAATGCCTGCATACTGAATCATCTCTAGATCGTTGAAATTGTCGCCAATCACCATAACATTTTCGGGCTGAATGCCCAGATAGTCTTCTGCTAGGTATTGAACCGCTGTACCTTTGCTGACTAATGGATTAGTGGCTTCAACAAAAATAGGCACCGATTTTGTTAGATACAGTTCATCGGCAGGATGGCGATCGCGCAACTCTGCCAACACCCGATCCATCAACACCGGATCGTCTCCTAATGCCAGCACTTTGGTTGGTTCTTGATCCAACAGCGATCGCAAATCACCCACGGGAATGGGAATCACGCTAGTGCGATAGCCATAATCTTTGCTATCGGGCGTAAGTTCCCGCACATAAAGCTGATCATCAATATAGAGATGAACGGAAAGCTGATCTCGCAGGGCTGGCTGTTCGCAATAATCTAGCAGTGCAGCGACCAAGTGGGGTGCCATTGTCCAGTGGCGATGCACTTGATCGGTCTTTGGATCTTTGATCAAGGCACCCTGATAAGCCATCAAGGGTAAAGTTGCCCCGATCGCCTGATGAAAGCGCAGCGCCGAGCAATACATCCGTCCGGTGGCGATCGCCACCTGTATCCCATTTGCCTGTGCTGCCTGAACTGCTTGCTTGATCGGCTCGCGAATTTCGTTGGAAACCCCGGCGATCGTGCCATCAATATCAAGCACCAACAGTTGAATGTTTGCCTTGGAAGAATTGGGTGATTGCATAAGATCGTTGGGTGTGGTGATTAAGCATGAGCAATAGACACTTGCCGATGCTAAGCCTGGATTCAAAGAAAAGCAATCCAAATCAGTCAATTTTTTCATGCTTTTTTGAATTTGATGCCCCTGCTTAAAGGGAACTCCCTCGCAGGAATCGCGCCACCCCACGTGGCTAGCAGTCCGTTCAGCTAACCTTGATTAAGCGTCCTTACAGCCGCTATTTCTCTGAGCTATTTATCTATAGGACTTACGCACTCGCCCCCTAAATCCCCCAATTCTGGGGGACTTTGATCTCTAGCTTCCCCAGAATTGGGGGTTAGGGGGCAAATTTCGGTTGATTTGCGTAAGTCCTGTCTAAGTTATTTTTCTAAGAATACGATGTCGAGTAAATCAGCTTGAAAAACAATGCGACTATTTCGTTGATCCAGTAAATTACTCAGCTTGAGTTCGATATCGTCCACCACCAGTCGGTCATTTTGACCGGGATTTGCCTCTAGCCAATCGTCAAGATTTCCTCGAAAACCACCGTTAACTGCCTTGAGATAATCTGTAGCGCGGCGAAAGAGTTTAGGCAAGATGAGTTGCCCTGTAACACCCACAGAGGTTTGATCGATCAGTTTGAATTCAGACGTTTTATCGACTGCCCAAATTCCTAAATCTGCATCACGCGCCGCCGCCGCCGCTTCGCACATCTTTTCACGATGAGCCAAAGGCGCTGAGGAATATGCCGTGTAGTAAGCCGTACCCTCTTGCAACATCCGGTAATTGATGGTTTTTTCGAGTAGATCTTCACCCACAAAGATCCAATCACCGTTTTCCAAAGCGTTCACTTCTTCGCCAAGCAGCACATAGGAAACGGGGCGACCATTGGGTTCACCGGCTTTTGTCAAAATGGCTCCAGGAATTTGATCTGGCTCCGCAGTTTTCACCTTATTGCCAGCAAAAGTAATGTTTTCAAAACCCATCCAGCTTAATAGGCGATCGCGTGCCATATCGCCCAAAGGCTGAGCGGCTGACCCGTAATGCACCTCTGGCGCGTCTACCATTTCAAACCGGAGTTGCACACTGCCATCCTTCGACGGTTTGATCCGATAGGATCGGTGCAGAGCTTTGAAGAGAGTCGGGTCATCAGCAATAAAACGTACCGAATCTCCATCTGGCTGTTTGCCTACAATGGTGAAATTGCCCGAAATAACTCGATAATAGGGTGCAGACACAAGCGCTCTCCTTTACAAATCATCCTATTGTTGATTCACCAACCCTGGATTCTATCCGGATCATGGCAAATCGAATAGCCAGTGCCGTCACTCACACGGGTGCCTCTAGATTAATCGGCAGCAAGATGTGGGACGGGTGATTCTCTATTGAAAAAGCTCCACCCACGCCGCCACTGATCACTGTCACTGTAATAATTTGCTGATCTATCAACCGTGTTTTATCAGCAGGTTCACCCGTTCCAGGATTGACTGGATAAGCCGGAAAGCAAGCAGCACTGAGGCTGAGACGAATTGCCTGACCTGGCTGAATGCAAATACAGGTGGGCTGAAGCGTAAAAGTCAGCGGGTCAGTTTTTTGTCCTGGTTGAACCTGAATATAGCCCTGAGCAAAGTTATAAACCGCGCCGTTGAGATGCACCGTTGATAACACCGCACATAGATCAAAGCTGGGTGTATCGGCGAAACAATGCACGTTGAGCATCACTTCTCCAGCTAAGTGCAAAGCTTTTGTCAGCGGTTCAGAGGTGTAAGTCAAAATATCTGTGCGGCAATCCAACGCCGATCGCTCGAATGAACCAGCCGGGACAGCAGTGTGACCTCCAGCGGCAGGAACAGGTCGCCAAGGATCGTGAACTAGAATATCAAAGGAATGGCGTTCGCGTAGCGTCTCCAAAGGAGTTATGGCAAGTGGCGAGCGGGGAGGGTTGAATGATGAGGGTTGAATGAGCTTGCCGTCTTGCTCATCTATACCAGCGAGTCCGGTGCTGGAGAGATAAAAGGGGGTGGGTTCGGCGGAGTTCCAGGCATCCAGCGATCGCCATCGGTTCGTGCCCATCTCAAATAGCTGAATCGACGGTTCGTGGAGCAAGCCAGTATCGTTGCCTTTGAGAAAGTGGTCAAACCAGCGAATTTGTAGGCGATCGCAGGGGTTGTTAGCTTCAATGCCAAAATCGATCGCGCCAACTCGCCGACCCCACGGTAAATGCGCCCAGGGACCAATCATTAACTGCTGACGATGCTGGCTACAACTTGCCATATCGTTGTAAAGGCTAAGGGTGCCGCGCAAAAAGGTGTCGAACCAGCCGCCGAGATGTAGCATCGGCAAATCTACATCTTGCAGATAAGTTTTGGGTGAGAGGGCTTCCCAGTAGGCTCCTGGCTGAGGATGAGCTAGCCACTCGTGATAAAACGAGGTCGGGTCAAGCTTGCTTAGGATGCGCGATCGCGCGGGCACCGTTTCATCAAAAGTCAAATTCTTGGCTGCCGTAGCAAGGGTATAAAAAGCGACTTCATCCTGCTTAAGTCGAGCCGTTTCAGCCGCTAGTTGCAGCGCCCAACTTAGATTTGCCTGTAAACAAAAAGCACCGTTCTCATATGCCCAATCGCCATACACATCGTAGGCAAGCATGGCAGGGCATAAGGTTTTGAGTGCGGTCGGCTTACCAGCAGCAGCGTATAGCTGAGTCATGCCCTGATAAGAAAAGCCGTACATTCCCACCGCGCCTGTGCTGCCAGGAAGATTTGCCGCCCATTGCACACTGTCGTAGCCATCCTCGATTTCGTGAGCAAATAGCTTAAACTCTCCTTCTGAGGTGCCGCGTCCTCGCACATCCTGAATCACCACAATGTAGCCCTGGGCAGCGTACCAGGTGGGATGAGCATAAACAACAGTGGATGCGATCGCCCGCCCATAGGGTTGTCGCATCAGCAATACGGGAAACTCCCCAGACAGCGCTGGACGATACACATCTGCATCTAGC
>Ga0163155_10003298_pt1 | contig 17496 bp, 8 predicted proteins | sample OliLakLV19SP4G1_FD_148611 | JGI IMG/M metagenome (GOLD analysis project Ga0163155, IMG submission 148611) | Freshwater microbial mat bacterial communities from Lake Vanda, McMurdo Dry Valleys, Antarctica - Oligotrophic Lake LV.19.SP4.G1 | ecosystem: Environmental > Aquatic > Freshwater > Lake >... | reverse complement strand
TTCAGTGAGTTTTTAAAGGCATGTGCTGCAAAGGAATGGCAGAAAAAGAACGCGGGAAGCGAATCGAAGCCTTCCCGGTTGAAGCCCCAACGCCATTCCATCGCAGGTCCAGCTATCCCTTGGCGAGTTGCTCTCCAGCAGGCTCGCTTCTGTTTCACTGGACGAAAGGATCGTAAAAGACGCCTGCTTCAGCGCAACAACCGTTGCCCAGGCAAACCGGGAATTATAGTTGTCGTCGCCGGGAAGAATGATTGTCGCTGGACAGGCGGCCAACGACAACGACTTCCCACTCTGCAAGAGGTTCATCAGTCTCCTCACCTGTCGATCTGTAACCATCGAAATCCCCCCGGCTTGCGAGGTGACTACGATGATCGGTCCCGCTCAAATTGCCGGGAATTTTAATTGTCGTCAGGGGAAGAATGATTGTCGCTGGACAGGCCACCAAGTCAAAGCAGCCATTCTGTCCGAAGACGGCCGCTGGCAGCGACGCTGGCCGCCCCTCATCCCCGTGCTCGCCCTTCCGGAGTGGAATTGACTAACTGTAACGAAACACACCCCAATGCGCCGGGAAGAATAATTGTCGCTGGACACACGTCTACGGCGGGAATGGTAAAACGGCCCTTCGATCACGGGCGCTATCGGGGTGAGTTCTTCCATTCGACATAATCTGGAAATCTCTCTGAAACACGCTCTAGAGCTTTGCTCACCGTTGAAGTTTTCGATGTCACGTTGATCACCAAAGTGTTTATGGCACGAGTCATGGGAATCATCTGCCACTCCGCCGCTCTAAGGAACGCCAGCCGCTGAGATTCCGCAGAATCTTGACGGACTTCGTTGAGAAACTGCTTTCGCTTTAATTCAAAAAACTCGTCGAACGCATGCAAGAACACGATCCATCCTTCTAAGCCGCGACATGATTCATACTGAACAAACCGATGGCTGTCATTCTCTAGCGCCGGCATGGACCTAACGTTTGGATTCGTGCCATCCCAAACTCTTAATCCGTTCTCAACAAAATTCAGAGCGGGTAGGCAGGCACGGATTGGATCATGTCGAATGAGATTTGGAGGGACGCAAAAAAGCATGTCCAACGGCTCATTTCCCGCGCTTTGATTATATTCGGAGAGCGACTTAAACATTGCTTTATCCGGGAAGCCGGTCGGCGAATGGACCACGATAATCCGGCCTCCCGGCAAATTTGGATTTGGTTCAATCCGCCAATCGTCCAACGCCAACTCCGCAGCCATCGCGTTAGCAAAGATGCAAAGATTCTGTTGCAGTCTCATGCTGGTAGCCAGGCTAATGGTTTTTGTTTGAGACGGCGCCACCCCCGCCCGCCAGTCGCAAGGCGCTTCCTGCCGGATCATTTGGTCGATGCCATCAGCCACGACGCAGCGTTCTGGGCCAAAAATTAAATGAATCAATTGACGCTCGTCGTCAGGGCAGTCTTGCGCCTCATCGATGCACACGTGGTCCCACGACAATGCGTTACATTCTTCGAGCACCAGCGTGCGCATGTCTGCATTTGAGATCGCCTTTAGCAAGTCGGTCTTGATCTGCGCATAGTTCTTGATTGTATCTTCGTCTTTTTTCAAGACCCCCGCAATGGCTGCGACCTCAATGACGAGAGAGTGCAAGGTGTCGACGCGTATTGATCTTTCGCCACAGCGATCACGAACCTTTAATATGCACAGTAGGCGAACAAAATCCGCTACCAGCGCGAGATTATAGGTCAACAAAAGCGTTCGTTCCCCTGCGCGCAAGTACCTATCATAGGCGAAATGCAGCAAGCAAATAGTTTTTCCGGTGCCGCCGCGACCGCGATAGATTACTTGTGTTCCCCCTTGGGCGCGCTGTACCTCCAGGCCTGCATGTTCGCGAACGAGTGCTTCGAGTTTTCGCCGATCCAACGTTGTGGGAGTTACATTCTGCGTAAAAATCTGACGGACAATGTCAATGGTCGCGGTCCGATCTGCAGCGCGCAGGACATTGAAACCCCGATTGAATTTTACCTGCGCCTGGCTTAAAACGGCCTCGACGAATCGGCCCCAGTTCGCGTCGGCACCGACGAGATTGTTAGGCTGCGTTGGCAACGACGCGTCCGCGATTCCGCGCAACCACAGCACATTGACAACAAAAGGAGAACGAACATTTTTTCGGGCAAGAAAATCGCGCACCGCTGTTTTTTGTTTTCGATTTTGTTCTGACGCGCTGCTCCACCCATCCCTGTAATGGACGTCCACCTCGCCATTGCCGGTAATACGCAATCCGTTTGCGTCATGATCCTTGACTTCGATCGCAATACACAATGATTCCACACGAATATCACGCGGAAGGTGTTGAACCCCACTACGCGACGGAAGCATGATGCGGCGCGGCGTCTCCGCGCGAAATAGAAGAAGAATGTCGATGTCTCGCACATCAGCCTGGCCATAACATTGGGCACTGCAGCATATCGTAAGCCTCTCCGTGCTATTTGTTATTGGCGTCCAGCTGGCTTCGATGATCGAAAGTAGCTGTCGCGCAGCCTCGTATTCCCTGCTGTTTTCAGAGAAATTTATGACCTCATTCATTCTCTGCCTCCCGGCCGGCGTTATTAAAAAGCTCGATGGGAAAATAGGCGCTGGTATTTCCGCTCCCTTGCGCCGCGATGACGAAGCTCCGATTCAATATGCGATTGTACAATTCACAGCTTGTCTCGGGAACGAGTGCGCAGGCGTGGCATGCCGCAAGGTTCAAACTATCGGCGCCCTGTCCTTCGGATTGCAAACAGACGGGATCGGAAGAACACCAAGTCGCGACATTGAGAGCATCCTGCAGTGCGGGAAAAAACCTCGCAGATTCTCCCATACGAACAAGGCCTCCCAAACTTCCATCCGAATCGACAGTCGACGTGTAGATCAGGAACCCGGCCATCTCTTGCTCGGGCTCATGTGGGCACGGCGGACTGACATAAAGCCGCTCCCGCAATGAGGCTGACGCGTAACCGCACTCGATAGTCAACTGACGGAGCATTAAATGAGCGAGCGTATGAACGAGTACCTGGCGGGAATATGGAGGATTGGCTGTTGCGCTGGGATTTTGCCTGGCGAATGCGCGAAAGTTTTTCCGCATTTTATTCATTTCATCGGATGCGTCCGCCATCTCCTCCCATGCGCGGACACGTTCACGATTGAGTTCCACGAAGATTCCTTCACCGCGCATTTCCATGGCGGGTAGCCACCGCAGCAATTCCTGAGATAGGGGGGCAAACTTGCTGTTGTCGAGTTCGTCGGGATTGCCTTTTGAAATGCGTCGAAAACCAAGCAACGCGCTGACTTCGCGCAAACGATTCACACGCATAACGCGTTCTATGTAGCTAGTCCAAGGTGTCGGTACGGTGACTTCGCACGCATCAAAATCACTTTGCGGCGCATCCTTTCCCTTGCGAAGCATTTCACATTCCGACGCTCGGCGCTGGCTCCAGGTTGTGCGCGGCATGCCTGCGTCTACTCCCTCAAGCAGGGCGCCGATAGCTTTCTCACAGTCAGCAGTGCACAGGTGGCCGTCCGAATTAAAGCCTTGTTCCGTAATTTGTTTGAATTGAGAGGCGGCAAATTTACTCGGATCGAGTAACCCGCCGAGGTCACGCATTACGCGCCAGGCATTCTGGAAAATTTCTTGGTACGGTTCGAGACTTTTGAATATCTCATCCGTATAAGGCGGAATCGAGATAACCGATTTGATTTCGGGCAAATGGATATTTGTTGCACCTCGCATAAAGGCGCGAATGGGACGCAGACAATTCTTCTGTGGAAAACGACTTTCTAACCAAGGTTGCCAGCCCCAACATTTATAGCCTCGAAGCATGTGCATCCCAAACACACCACGCAAGGAAACCGGCTTTGTACCGCAGGTGCATGTGAGCCAATTATCTTCGATCGACAATGTTCCTCCGCGAGAAACTAGCGAGAGGAAATGTGAAACAGACTTATCTTTGTCCCCGTCCCTATGAGCCCATGCTTCCCAAGGGAAATCGTCAATATGCCCGGGGTGCTCATGCTCGGGCGTCTGATCATCATCATGGAAGCAAACAACGACCAGTGGGGTGGGAACACCAACACCATCGCACCGTTTGGCGCCTTTCAAGCGCATGCATTTTGCCTGGCCGCTCTCTATTGCCTCGAATGAGTGACGGGTATCAACGTCGCTCTCATTAACCGGACCTGGTGTTACGACGATGTCGCGAACTGGTCCGAGCGCGTTGCACTTGGGACAATAGAGCCAACGTGGGAACCGAACCGCACTCAGCATTCGCTCGGGATGACGAGCGTCTTCGCAGGGAGGGGGCGCGCGAAAACAATCTACATTTAACATCGCCTCAAGATCAGGTTCGCGGATCATCGGGCAGTGGATGTGCGGTGGCCAGTGTTCCAGTCCCAATGGCATGGCCGAGTGATTCTTGAAGTCAACGATTGCACCGATTCCAAAGGTGGTAACAACCTGACTCTGGCGCAATGTGCCGATTTTGTTTGCCATAATTTCCCCTCTGAGTATTTTCGCACCGCACTCTTTCCGAAATTATGGATTACTGCTTGGAGTCGCCGCAATCCGTGCTGCATACAAGCGCTTGAGCTTGAACCACACATCAGGTTCGACCGAGCGCATCGAATTAGGAATGCGCTCTAATCCGCTCCGTTCCTCTCTGCCGCCTGTCATTGCCTTGAACATATGATGTGGCGCTTTATCAAAGGACATCCCAGTGCCATATTCGGCATCTTCCGAGTACGCGGAGGCCCAGCACTTCCAGCGTTCAAAAAGTTTCACAACCTCGCGTTCGGATGCAGCAAATTCACTGGGATCCTGACTCCGCGCACGATCCATTACCGGTCGCACAAGCGCGTCCCAATCCGCTAAACTTAAAGTTGCGAATTTTCGCGGATTTAGAGCAAGTTCATCATCCAAGTGACGAAAAAGTGTGATCAGCAACGCCGGCAACATTCGCTCACGAGTCGGCGCAGCCCATGGCGTGACACTGGTGGCTTCCACCTCACGGTACAACGCATCGTGGTAGTCAGTGAACCGCTCATAATGCGAGCGGTCGCGTGATCGCCCCCAATTGTAGAGCGTAAGCACGAGTCCAGGTTTTTGGCGTCCCACGCGGCTGGATGCTTGGATATATTCAGCGGTAGTTTTGGGCTGCCCAAATATTAGCATCAAGCCCAGCCGGTCCACGTCCACGCCGACGCTGATCATGTTTGTGGCCACCAGAATATCAATGGCACTGCCGGTCGTGCCGTCGTATCGAGCCTTTAATCGCTCGAGAATTCTTGGTACGTCTCCCGCGCCCAGCCGACTGGTCATTTCCTCCGGCATCGCGAGTTCCCGTACCGGCGCACTGAATCCAAAACCTTCTCGAATTCGTTTGAAACTTTGGATGAAATTCGGCACCCAGTCTTGGGCGACGACTTTTGATCCAGCCATTTCCCGCGTGCTGTTGAAGTAACACAGTTGCGTCCAATAGGGATCACGATCAGCCTCCGGAAGTTCCTGAGCAAGCTGCGCCAACATTCCGCAGCAGCGCATCCACGAATGCTTTCCGGAAAACCCCGGCGTCATCACGCCTAAATAAATACGTCCCGGTTTGTTAAGATCCACCTGAGAGAAGAACGATTCCCCAACCGTCAACTCGGGCGGAGGGAACTGACGCACTTCTCGATCGTATAATTGGCGCACTTGTTCGCTGGCGCGGCGGATTGTTGCTGTGGAACCAATCACCTTTGGTCGCACGCCATCCAAACTGCAAAGGCAATCGATCGCACCCTCAAACAAGCCTACTAACGTACCAAGCGGACCGGAGATTAAATGCAATTCGTCCTGAATGATCAATTCTGGAGGCGGATAGTGAACGCTACCTCTTCCAAACAGCGCGCGTGTGTCACTAGACCATGCTAGACGCGCAAACTTGTCGACGGTGCCAATGATCATTGATGGCGGGTAGACATAAGATTCAGCGTCGACCAATTGTACCGGTAACCCCTCTTCTTTGCTGAATGGACACTGAATGTTGCGCGGCTCTCCGGGAAGCCGGCCCTCGCAGCGAAGAATCAAGCGATGCCCCCTAGTCCGCTGCAACTCTGCCGATCGGGTGATGGTTGCGCCGCGGTCATCTACAACTCGGATATTGCGCGCATTGAGCTCGGTACCGCACCAAGGGCAAGTACGTAGTTGGCGTAAATCGGGACCAGGATCGAGCTGAATGTTGTCACGGAGTTTTCGAGCAATTGACCAGGCGCCGTCGATCCTGTCTGCGTTAGCACCCACGTCATCGAAACGATTGGGGGTTGAATTACCTCCGATCCAAAGACCGATCTTGAATGGCTCTTTTCCAAGATCTAGTGGCGCGCCGCGCATATCGCACTTGCCAGCACGCAATACTTCGCATGCACATATCAAACGCGTCGAGCGCTCGAACTGTTGCGTAGTGAGCAACCGCAGCGTGTATCGGGTCAATACAGCTACACCTGCCCCTTGATCAGGATTGAGCGCATAGCGTAAACGGCGGTAAAAGAGAGTGAAGGCACTCAGCCCCAGATAGGCTTCGGTTTTTCCGCCGCCTGTCGGGAACCAGATTAAATCCATCAAGTCCCGCTCGCGCACCGGCGTTCCAGCAAGACAATGAGCCGGCCGGGCGATTGAATTGATGCTTAGCAACAAGAACGCGAGCTGAAAGGGACGCCAGGTGGGAGGCTCGGATGTACTTATTCGAGAAGCACTCCCCTCCGTATTATCTGTGCGTTGAAATCGAGCCATGACGCTCTGCCGGTGCATCGCCTCGTTGGCTAGCCGGAAGCAGCGGAAGACCACCGCGTCAGACCTCAATGTCTCAATTCCGCCGCGCATTCGTGCCAACACTTCGCGTCCGCGAAGCATATTGGGTTCTGCAGCGTCAGTTCGCGCGACATCTCGCAAGTCAGGATCGCCAATCTCCGATACAGCCTGAGCGACTTCGGTCGTGCGCTGATCCAGCCACGCCGAATACGCGCAGCAGAAATTTTCTAGCGCCAATAGAATCCATGCGTCTTCGCGCTCGCCTGCTAAGAATTTCATGGTGAGAACTTCTTGGCTCGCGGAATCTTTCAATACATCGTACTTAAGTTCTAAAACGGTGCTCTCTGGAACAAAATCAGTTTCAACTTGGCGCGCACTCGACGCACGCTCATCTCGCCCCCATTTAACAGCGCATCCATGGCCGGCGGCAAAAACGCGCTTGTGGCGATACAAAAGGGCGTGCTGTGCGTAGTCTTCATCTTGAGTGCGACGGCACCTGCTGCCCGGACTTTCCGCAAAAATGGCGTGTGTACCCTCCACGCTTTCGACGCGAATGTGGGCCTGAAAAATCGTGTATGCGTCCCTTTCGCGGAATTCGGCATCACTCAGAGCACACTTATTGATCAATGATACGGTTACGGGACGCACGTCCATACGCGTGGGATTGGCCACGCGTACATCCAGCACCAAGTTTTTCGCGTTATCTGAACGGTCGTGAAATGGCGATGACGGTTGTTCACCTAAGCTAGTTAAATTTACGATTATGACCTTTTCAAATCCTTCTCGCTTCCATTGCGGTCGCTCGTTTCCGTGCGATCGTTCAGCAGGAGTGCCTTCGGCCGGAGCCGGATTTATTGCAGGGGTCGTGGTTTCGTTAATCTGCAACAATTCGTTTAGAGCGCTCGTCACCGCAGGCGGGGGTGCGGCAGGAGCAGGCGGAGGTGGTGGTTGGACGGGACTGTAAACTGCGCCGGAAATTGTTAACTTGATCTCCGTCACGCCAGGGCGCAAATAAAATGTCAGTCCCATCGCAGACGGCCTCATGGCACTCGTCAGTGTAGGTAACCCCTGTGTAGGGCTGTCATCGTCTCCCTCCTGAAGCTCGTCGTTCTGATCAGTCGGAAGACCGGTGTTGAGTGGCGAAAGATAGCCGCAAATATATGTGCGGCTAGGAGGATCGCGTAGCGTCTCGTCGGGTTGGAATGGCCCGGTGGTGGAGCGTCTAAAATTTTCGATCAAACGTCTGCGCGTGTGAGGCATAGTGTTATCTCCTGCGAATGATCCCGGATAGCTGCGGCAGCAACATCAGGCCACCTGGACATTGTTGATTGCAATGCGTGTTCATTTCCAAAATTTCGCAAACGAATTCAGGTCCGCAGGGTTGGGCGTGCAAAGTGCTGTTGGCATATGCTGAAAAACGCTTGCCGAATGCGTTAGAAAAAACGACCGGTGCACGCAAATCCGCCGGCAAATCATTGAATGTCAGAACAAAACGACTCTCGGCATTAGAATAGGAAAGGATTGCAGTCTTATTTGTGGCTCCGGCATTTCGCCAAAGCACATCCTGGCCGCGATGCCACTTGTCCACGCTGCCCATCCGCCCAGCATCCGCACTGGCTGAAACATCGAAATCCTCAGCCATTTCGTCCTTCCACTCGAAGACGCGCTCGAGCCACCGATTTCCTGAACAGCGAAACAATTGCCGCTTAGCGCGAGTTGCGGCGACGTAGGCAACGCGGCTTTCTTCATGTTGGTCCTCGTCTGGAAGCCGCGCTAAATCGGCAACAACTACTACGTCGAACTCGCGACCTTTTGCGAGGTGTATGGTCGAGACGTGGATGGCGGGCGAATCACTCTCCGGAGGATCAGACAATGCGTTTGGCCGTGCACTTAGTTTGTCCACCACGTCGTCGCGGTTGAATCCATCACGCAACCTCAAGCCTTCCACGAGCCAATCCCAGCTTTCAGTCGCAACGGATTCATCATTAAGCACCTGTGTTCTGTAGCGTTCTGAAAACGCCTTATGGGTCGCGCAAACCAATGCATCACTGCCATTAAAGAGACGGGCGACCCATGCTGGCGCACGTCCTTCGTTCGCCGCACGATGGAGTCTGACTTTCACTCCATAATTCTTAAGCCGCTCACGGCACGCGGCCCAAAGCTGTTCAGCCTTTTTTGTTTGGCGAGCGAGAACCGCGATACGCTTGTCGGAAAATTCTTGGCTCAACAGTTCGGCGGGGTCATTTAATTCGGCAACAGTTGATAAAACCCTACCGAGCAAGTTTGCATTGGGCCTTTCGCCGGGCATTCGAGTTCCAGTGGGATCATCCATCGCATCTCGCAAGCGTTTGGCAAACTCTCGGCTATCTGGAGTCTGATAGCGGAAAGACTCGTCGAAACTTAGGTCCAGACGATCTGGGTAAAGTTCGCGCACACGCTTAACCAGCCAGAATGCGTCATGCTCGGAATATGGTCGTTGCAGCTTTTGTAACTGAAATGTGAAGATTGCTTGGCGCAGATCACCCAGCATCATAACGCCGTGCGGCCCGTTTTTGTTGAGCGCCCCAAGAAGTGCCGCAACCAAGCGAGCACGGTCGCCAACGATGTCCTGCACTTCGTCCACAATTACACATTGAACGCGTTGAGAGATGAGTGCTGCAGTCTCGTTACATTTCACCTCACCGCTTTGGCCTTCCAAAATCGCAGTTAATGCGCGGATGCTGGCATCATAGTTTCCTTCTTCGCGAATCATGTCGGGAACCGCCTGCGCTAGAATGGTTCCGGCAAAAGAATCTAAGGTTTGAATTCGCGGTCGCGTGTAGGCGCTGGACGCTGACTTTGCCAATTCAATTTCAAGCCGTCGCCTCATCTCCCCAACCGCAGTCCGGGAAAAGCTGACAAGGAGCACGCGGTCCAATGCACCTGACAATTCGCCTCGCGATAACATTAGTAATCGTTGTATTACCGCGTAAGTCTTTCCAGTGCCTGGCGGGGCGAGCACGACCGTTTTTGACATTAGTGGGGCTTCTATAACCTTCTGCTGAGGAGAGCGGTTATCGGGGCGGTCACGAATTAAAACGGGTTGAATTGCTTCAAGTGGTGTCCTGATCGGCTTGGCTTGACGTGAATCGTTTTCATAAAAAGCGGGCTGACTCACGGGCGGAAGGGCGTGATCTCGCGCAGTATAGATTGCATGAAACGGATTAGGCAGTTTTAAGCTGGCAAGCGACATAAACTTTTGCTCGGCCGCCTGCTCAGAAGTAATGCGCTGAAGAACCTCTCGTCCTTGAGTTGTATAGAAAGTGTCCGCGTAAAGGACCAATTCCGACCAAGTCAAAAACTTTCTGAACTTAACCGGATCACTTGTACGTTCGCACCTAATCACATTTGTTCGGATCCGAATGTTGCTGCCATTCATTTGACCACCCTCAAGGTCCCTGGCTCAAGCGCAAGAGGGATCTTGCTCAGTTCGACGGTTTTTTGTCCGGGTTTAACTTGCCCATGCTCATCTCGAGCGAGGGCACTAGCAGTGGCGCAAAGATACAACGAACGATTGAGACCGATCTGAATATGCACTTCTCGTGGGAGTATGGAACGCTCGTCGTAATTCATTCTATGTATGACAGGTACCATTAATTGATCTAGGAAAATGTACTCGCCACCATTGGGGCCGGGCGGCACATGGCCTATTTCAATAATCGCTTCTGGAGCGGAAAGATCGGTCACCGCGTAGCGCACTTGACGATACCGCAGACTGTCAGTAGCGCGCGGCAGTTCCTGATTAACGCCTAGAACGCAGCCATAGTGACCGTCCGCCTCACGGACCACGACGTTCGTAGCAAGCCGTAGGTTGAAACCGCGTTGCGCCAGTAAAGCGCAACCGCGAGCCGTCGCCATCTGTCGATTGGAAACTGTTAGTTCCGTGCCATTCTTCCATAGGCCCTCAATCATCTTGTTACGTACAAGCGGGGATTGAAATGGACCGCCCACAAGTAAAAAATGACTTACGTCTTCGGAACTTAGACCGGCCTGATGAGTCGTCTTTATCGCCAATTCTCGCACAGCTTGGATGTCTTGATTAAGGCACTCAAGAATGGACTCTTTCCTTAGCTCGAATGCGTCATTGAACTCCGGTGGGATAACCGAAATATCTCCGACATACGGTGCGAAACTCTTACCGCTGAGTTGAAGAATTTTACAGCGTTCAATATTTCCCAAAATGCGGCTCTTGATGCTTCGGCTGGCTCCTTGGAACCACGTTTCCGCAGCGGGTACACTTGCTAGCATGTGATCCAGAATCCGGCCGTCGAGGTCGCGCCCTCCGAGCCCTTGGCGCCGCGCGTTGACGTTCAAATCCTCAATGCAGTCGGGACTATGTCGGCATCGAACGATAGATATATCCACAGTGCCGCCGCCCCAATCTATCACGGCTACCGGCCCATCGGGAAAGGGTTGATTGTTCAATGCATGTTCGTTCAATGCACAGTATAGGGCCGCCGTCGGTTCATAGATAAACTCAACCTCCTCAATCCCTGCGTCGCGCGCTGCTTCGCGCAACGCTTCACGGTGGCTGGATGGATATTCGACGGGCGTACCGAAAACTGCGCCAACCTTTCCACGTCCCGCGAGTCCCTTCACTTCCTCAAAAACCAAGTGTTTTAGGTAACGCGAAACTAAATCATGAAGTTTAAATGACATGTCTTCAATAATAACATCAGGCTTACGCCCCAGTTGAGGTTTCAAGTCAGTGATGATCAAACTTTGATCATCAAGGGTCGTCAGCGCACGTAACGCCTCGCGTCCATAGATATATTTTTCTTGGAAGTACGCAATCAGGGTCGGGATCGGCAGTTCTTTACCCGTAGCATCTCTAAACGTGGTCTCCCTGAATTGGCCTTCGCTCGACCTACAGGCCGCGGAATTTGTTGTGCCAAAGTCAATTCCAATCCACTCCATGTCGCCCCCCATCGTTCACGGCTTTTTGACAGGCCTTCCTGGCTTTCCAAAGGTGTCCCAAAATGCGAGATTCAAGCTATTCCATGGCCCAACCAGTAATTGCGGCTCACGTTTCTTTTGGACGACCACATCCACCGCGTCACCAAATTGCATCCAGATTCCTTCCACGCGCATTTCCATGCTGGTCATAAAATCCATCCGAGCCTGTTCCAGATCGTGTTTTGCACTGCTCCGATCATCTTCGAGACGTTTTTTTAATTTTGTTGCTTCTGCTGTTTCTCGCTCTAGCGATCGTTCGAGTTCGGCTGCACGGTCAGTCAGATTTTTGTTCTCTGCGGCGAGTGATGCGGATCGCGCCATTTCTTTTTCCAAAAGTTCTCGGTCGCGCTCACGGGTATTCTGGAGACGGGCCACGAACTCCCGTAGTTTGGCTAATTCCTCCGCGCGCGCTTCCATTTCAGCTTTAACTTTTGAAATGGTCGAATCCTGTGCCGGAACGGGCGTTGCTGGATGAGCATCGGCAATAAATTTGATCAGCGAATTCGTGAGGGCATTCCACTGAGCGCGAATTGATTCAGGTAGCGTTGTTCCCGGCGTTAAGAGCGTATCCGTTACTGGCGGACAGGACCCTGGCGGCGATGTCGCTGGAGCCACTGGAACCGTTGAAACCATTTGCGACGTCTCTGAGTGAATTATCTCCGCAGACGGTCGCGACCCATCCTGAGGTAAATCCGATGTTTTAGAGAAAAGCCATTCCACGCGCCGCCGCATTTCAATTCCAAGAGGCGCGTTTTTGAGTACGGCAAGCGCACTGACATCTGGACCGAAAACACGCGTCAACGTAGCGGCCAAGCCCAACATCTCGTCCGTCGAGGTCGGCGCGGCCTCGGCCATCCCACGCAATAGCGTGTCCGCGCGAATTGAGTTTTTGGCATCGGGGTAGATGATTGCAAGATCAATCACATCCTTTGCCCACTCTGCCCAAGCACTGCACCATTCAGGACGGGATCTATGATGCTTTGCACGCTGCCATACATCCAATGGAAGTGATCCGAAACGCGCCTTGAATTTTTTGCGAGTTTCCTCAAGTAAGTTGTCGGTGAATGTTAACGTGCGGGAAGCGTAGCCCGTGTGTGCGGCACGTTCAGGCGAGAGACCCGCAACAATTACATCGCTTAAAAGGTCAGTGTTGGCACCTGGTTCCAAATTCATCAAGATTGCGGTGACGACACTGGCCGGCAATAATTTGCTAGTCAGGAAATCAAAGGCGCGGTATAGCGTTTCGACGTTCGCGTTCGGCGCTCGCGCGGCGAGCAGCAGCTCCTTCAGTGCTAATCCTTGCTCCACGCGCCTGAGGTCGTCAACGAGCTGTGGCAACCCAGTCCCCGATTCTTGAAATGATTTAACCAGCCGATCCCGAAAATCGGCAGGGAATTGAAAATTTTTCTCTGGGTCCGGCATACGCGGCCTTTCGATTGATCTGAGTTATTCTAGTGAGTTCAACCACGCGCTGAATTCCGCACGGCATGGAAAAAAGTCGAATCCCGGCCGGCCGTTGCACATGGCGGGTGTCGCTATTTCAGACTGCAGCGCCCGTGCACCCTTGCTTAACTTTCCAAGCCAGGACCGTTCCGGTTCCGATCGATTTTTCTCGAGTGCGGCGACTCTAAGAGCATCCTCCCAATCACGCAAGCAAAGGCGAACTGCCGGCGCGCGGAGGCGTTGTAAATACAACCATTGAGACCCAACATCGGCGAGCGTATTGATCGGCACCTGTCTTGGATGGATTATTTCCCTATACCCACTGGAGTGAGTTAAAAGATAGGCGCGAAGAAGTTTCAACAAAAGACGAACTGATTCCGTGGACACCTTGTCCAACAGATTTGAAACCTCACAGATGAGTTGTTCATTTTTCCATGGGTCGACCGTCGTCCTCAAAGCGCGGAAAAAATGTGAGACGGTTTCCGGAGTCCAATCGGAATCCTTTGGCTGAACCGCTAAAAACTCGTCCAACGTTACTATCTTCTCGACATCTGGAATCGCGCACACATCGACATCGCGAAATGCAATTTGCATGTCGTCGGCGTCGAACAGTTCGATGCGGTAGCGACCAGATTGGAAAACATTACTGTGCCAATTCACTTCAGCTCCGAATCCTGCACGGGTAGACTTCGCCCAAACTTCCTTGGTCCATTCGACGCCCCCCTCGGGCGAGGTCATTCTGATTTTGAGCGAATGAAGATTTGGAAAAGCAGAACCAAAAACAGCGACGCTAATTGTCGTTTTACCTGCGGCATTCGGACTTCCGGGCGCAACTTCCCATGTTTCTACAACCGGACAGTGCTTGAAGCTAAGCAAGCCAACGTCGCGGTCTTCGTATGAAAAGCGAAGCCGCGAATCCGGACATTGAAGCCAGCACAACAGAGCTTCTCTGTTATTTGTGTCAATAGGCAGCACCGTTGTTAGCGCGTTCGCGCCGGCTTTGCAAATTTTCACTGTTGCTTCGGCAAGCACCACGCCACCCGATTCGAGCGTGGCCAGCAACCGTTCTGGCGCGAGCGGAGGGAAGACGAGGAAGTATGTGGGGCCACTAGAAAGCAACTCAAGGAGACACTTCAAGTTTACGTACGCTTCGGATCCGGAACCTTGAATCGGACCCGTATACCAAACGCCCAACCTCGTCAATTCTATGTGCGATTCGAGAGTGAGGTCGCGCGTATTCTGTAAGCGACCACTAACGGCAACATTCACTGAACAGTCATCTGTAACACTTGGCAACGCATTCGTACATTGGGGGGCAAGCATCAACGGTGGGAATGCATTGGAAGAATCTGTAAGCAATAGGCCCCCTGATTCCGTCGATGTTTGCGGCAATGAACGCGCATGAGAGTACGGCAAGTTTATAAATTCAACAGCGTGTCCCCAAAAATCGGGAGTTTCGCTGTCTTCATCGCTGCGTTCAGAATTCCAGACATTCAATGCGATCCGTTTCGCGCTCAATCCGGGCTCGCTTAGGCTCAGCGCAAGAACGCTGGCGATTTTCATTTTAACTAGCGTTGAATCAGACAAACGTTCAATTGTGGTTTCATTTTGAAGCGCAGAGGCTTGAAAGAATTGACACGGGGCCTCAGCACCGGAGAAACCGGCATAAAACGTGAGATCTTCGATAAGCTCTCGCAACGCGTTATCCGAAAGTTCCGATCCAGGCGCAAATTCCAACCGCAGGCATATCTCGGGAGGGGAAAGAAATGAGAGGCAGATTGGATCAGGCACAAGACGAAATCGAAAACTGTCCAATTGGTTCCCGACTGCGTGCCCAACGCTCATTCGCAGGGTCGGCACCGCACCGCTTGCGAACTTCCAGATCAAACCGTCCACCGCGAGCCGCGTTAAACGACCGTCTGGAGGGATCTTAATGCGAAATCGCACTGCGCTACCAAGGCGCTTCGAGTGTTGCTCTTGAGGCGGGATTTCGACGACCTCCACGTTGTGGCCTTCAATTTCGGGCGTGCGAGAGGCGAAGAGAATCATTTCGTCACTCGACGTTAGGCGTGGGTAAGCGCCCTGGGGCAATCGCATTCGCCGTACATATAGCGCAGGAAGTGGCCAAGCGCGTTTCTGGGAATCTATTTTTGTACCAGTAGTTGTCCGAAGGGTAAAAAAGGCGGGCTCACCGGCAGTCGTTGAAAGTAGCTGCTTTACCGTTGCCCACTCGCCGCCATTGGATGGTTGGAATTTGTATACCGGTGCGTGCGCCGTCTCGTAATGCAATTGAACGCGAGCGGAATCATCGGCGAAATAGCGCTTCACGTAATGTGCCGGCAATAAATCTCTATCTAATGTCGGCCATCCCCAGATGCGCAGCACCAATTTCGGTGTTTTGGCCACGCGGAATGGTTCTAATCCCGCAGATGATTTTGAATGCCGCAAGCCGCTATGCACTTCGGAAGGTCCCGTCCACACCCAGGCAAGCGGCTCGGTACAGCAAGTTCGTGTATAAATTGGACGCGAGGTGGCCCTCAACGCGTTGGAGTTATCGACTGAAAATGGCTTGTCATCGACGCGCCATTGAATCGACGCTGTCGTTTTCAACTGCGGACTGACATTAACTGCCGCAAGTTCATCCGGTCCGCGATAGAGGTCGTCGACAAAGATGGCACGACAAGCTATTCCATTTGTCAGGCGATATTCTCCGTGAGCTACCGGCAAGGGCACGCCTTGACTAGGATTCCAAGGTCCTGCGTCAGTCATTACCTCACAATGCGGATGCAGTCGGAACATTGCCAAGATTTGCGATAAGGTGACTTTCTGAAATTGTCGCTCAATATAACTTTCAACTAGGAAAAGCGCCTGCCGCGGCAGTCCTGTGAGGCTGAGATTCATTACGCGCATCGCGCGGTGTAATAAGCTCTCCATCGACCACCCTGCCGGAGGCGGGATTTGCTCGGTAAAAAAGCGGGCAATTTGGGCGGCCCGCAGACCTGTGTCCACGAAGAAGTCAGCTAGACTTTGAACGGCCACTTTTTCATCGTCGTTCAGGACCGCATTGGACATGACTTCGATTAAAATTGCCCCAGCGCGTTCATGGGAAAGTTCTCCGGGCTGCAGGCCAGCAGTAAACATTTTCTCATAGAAATCTTTGCCAATTGATCCCGTGGCGCTGCAGAGCCCACATTCGGCGATGACCGTCCGGACATACCAAGGCCCGCTTCGATCACTCGACTTTGGAAGTCGCCGGAAACCTGTAAACCAACCGTAAAGCGCATCGTAAAAATAGGCGGTTTTCAAGCAGGTGTATATGCGCGATTCATCGTTAGAGGTTGACGCGAGTCGGGGTGCAACAGTTCCGGCCCAAAGAAAATTGTTAAATTCGGATGCGTGCGTTTGTAGAAAGACAAAGAATGCGGGAACGTCAGATGCGTCGAAATTCTGCGAGAGTAGCGCGCCGACGAGCTCTAGACGCAACGTCTCATGGGAAAATTGGGCATAGGTGGAAAGTATGTCAATCTTCCAGAATGGTACCGAATCAACTCCATGATCTTTACAATATGCCTTCCAATGGGCTATGAAGGATCGGTTGATTTCGGCGCATAACATAGGCACGCTGTCCGAATGGATTTGCGCGCATAGATTTTGGCGACGCTAAGTCTTCGCCAAAGCCAAGACGCGACCTTACAACGTTTCTTGATAGGCAGCCACTTTTATCGTTTTCTATGGAAGACGTCATGTGAAATCTTCGATACTTATTTTCACGTTGAGCTGCACCTACATGTGCAACCTGTTTAACGGCGCATGATCGAGGTAACTGCGGCGGGGGGGGGCGGCACTACAGATCAAGTGGCAACTGTCGGCGCGCTGCTCATGGGCGAGGACGGCGGGTTCATCACCGGCACGACATTCTCATGAATGGAGAAATGACCGCCCCCTATTGGGGCGAGCTCGCCCGCGATGAGCGTACAGCACACCGATTTGTGTGGCGCCCGGCGCGGAACAAATCACTAATTCTTTTCCATACTTTCGCTCCAAAACCTCTTCGAGGCCGCTTCCACGCTTCGGCACGAGATCAGAACGCTACAAGAACGGCTGGCCATAGCGGAAGCTCTGCGTCCCCACGGCCGCAAAGATCTTGCGCCGGTAGCTGCTCTGGAAATCAGATGGGAGCTGGGAAGGAAGTTCGACACGTTCTTGATGAACCATTCAATGGCCGAGTTACGCAAAGTGGTGCATCGC